>Ga0153938_1000874_pt1 | contig 12291 bp, 12 predicted proteins | sample TSNY022MetaG_FD_104740 | JGI IMG/M metagenome (GOLD analysis project Ga0153938, IMG submission 104740) | Attine ant fungus gardens microbial communities from New Jersey, USA - TSNJ022 MetaG | ecosystem: Host-associated > Fungi > Mycelium > Unclassified | place: USA:New Jersey: Brendan T. Byrne... | reverse complement strand
GAAAAAGATAGACATACCCTTTGCCGACATCATTTATATCGAAGTGCTGAACCACCGCTGCACGGTTCACCTGTCGGACGGCGGAGAAATCAAGGTCAGAACCTCCTCCACGATTGACGAGCTGGACGCCCTGCTGCCGAGGCCGCGATTTTTCCGCAGCCACCGCAGCTTTATCGTCAATTTTGATTATGTCGAAAGAACCGACACGGACTTTACCTTTATCATGTCAAACGGGGATAAGGCATTAGTCCGTATCAAGGACTTTGACCATATTAAAAAGATGAAGAAAGAGTATGAAGATTATTTGTTTGCGGAAGCCCGGAGGGAATACTGATGGCGGCGGCATCCTCAAATCAAACAAAGGAAAAGTGGACGCCTCTAATTGTGCTGCCGTTTTTGCTTGCGGTGTGTTTTGCGTTGTGGTTCGCTTCCGATACCGGCCCCTATGTCTCCATTCAGAGCGAGGGGGACGTTTGGGATTTGCGGGATTTTGATTTTTCAGACCCTAACGCCATCGCCAGGCTTAACGGGCCGGTGGCGTACATTCCGAACGCGCTGCTTTCGCCGGAGGAATTTGAGGCCCGCAACCATGAAATCGAATACGGATACCCGGAGGACGATAACATACAATTCGCCACGAGCCGTATGCGTATCCTAATCCCGGAGGGTTGGTACGCGGTCTACATGCTGAGCGTCGATTTTTCCGAGCGGCTTTATATAAACGGACATTTGATGTTTGAAATCGGCAGTCCCGGCGACAGCCGCGAAACCACCGTGCCGGACACAAGAAGCCAAATTATGACGCTGACGCCGGTGGACGGCGTAATCGAGATCGTCATGCAATCGTCCAACTTCGTCCATCGGGAGGGCGGCGGCCACGGCGGATGGAAGGTGGGCAGCCCCGAAGCGCTGCGCGTAGGCTTAAAGGGCGGGTATGTGACAAATATCGTGATGGGCTGCTATCTGGCCCTGTTCCTTGTGCATATGATATTGTTTTTAATGCTCCGAACCTACCGCGCCAACCTGTTGTTCGCTCTCTCCTGCCTCATGTGGTTTCTGCGCTCCGGCGTAACATGGACAAAGGTGTTTTCAGTTCTGTTCCCGGCGATGTCCTGGGCCTTGAAATTCCGCATTGAGTACCTGTCATTCCCCGTAACGGCCATGCTGTTTGTCGCCCTTGTCCACACGCTGTTTCCGGGCGTTCTGCAAAAGTGGTTTCTGTACGTTATGGCTGGTGCTATGGCCGTGTTCGCCGCGCTGTTCCTGTTCGCGGATACCGTGTTTATGAGCTGGGCTATCCTGTGGTGCGAGGGCGTGTTCGCAGCGGTTATGCTCTACATGGCCGCCCGGTTCGCCATAAAGCTGCGCCGGGTCAGCCCGGAACAACTCATATTCCTGATGGGCGCGGCGCTGTTTCTGTACGCCGCCGCAAACGATATGCTGGATCACAACAATGTCACAAGCCTCTTGTTTTTCCCGTTCATAAACAAGGATATGACGCAGATTTCCATGCTGATCTTCGCTTTCTTTGAGGCCGCGGCTATTTTCATCGCCACGGCGCGGGGGATAGAGGAAGCCAAAGCGGAGGAACAGCGCCTCGCTTATGAAAACATCATCCTAAAGGAAAACACCCGCATGACGGAGCAGCTTCTTTCCCTACAGCGGGAGCAATACGAAAGGATAACCGAAAACGCGGAGGCGGTGAAGGCGCAGCGCCACGACCTGCGGCACCAGCTTGCCGTTGTAAAAGGCTATAATGATTCCGGCGACGCCGAAAGTTTAAGCGCGTATCTTGACGAGCTTATCACGGGCATTCCCGCGCCTGACGAAAAGGCGCTGTGCGATAATTTCGCCGTCAACGCCGTGGCGCATTATTATCTTTCCTTTGCGGCTGGCGCGGGCATCAAAACATCCATTCGCCTTTCGGTTCCGCAAAAAACCGGGCGCGTCAGGGACAGCGATTTAAGTATCATAGTCGGTAATCTGCTTGAAAACGCCATTGAAGCCTGCAAGCGCCAAACGCAAGGCGAACGGTTTATAAAGCTGAACAGCCGCATTCACAAGGATACGTTGACGATTACGATGGACAATAGCTTTGACGGAGAAACCAAAGAGCAGGACGGCGTATTCTTTTCCCGCAAGCGCGACGGCGAGGGAACCGGCCTTTCCTCCGTCCGGGCTATTGCGCGGAAGTATGGCGGCGACGCAAGATTCGAGGCAAGGGAGAATATGTTTATATCCTCCGTGTACGTTGTAATGGGGATGCCGGAAACAGCAGCCGGGCATACGGAAGATGAAGCCGTCAGCGGAAGCGAAGCAGCGATTTGACAATATTTAGTCAGCACGTGATGATTAACCGCGCAAGCTGGGGGAATGGCGCGCCATTCCCACGTTCCGCTCGTTTTTCCCTACGGTCAAAACGGCTCCACTCCGCTTGTTGGGGAGCTTCCCCAAACCCCATCAGCCTCCCGCTTTCGCGTCCGGCTGTTAAGCGGCTTCGCCGCTGCTGCGCGTCCTATCGGACGCTTCCTATCTCCACGGAAAGGAAGGAGAGAGGCGCGGGGATTTACCGGGCGTCTCCCCGTTCCGGCCCTGCCGGATTGTATCGCAAAAGCCTGTCGGTATTCGCTTTGACGGTGACGTAACCCTGCATGGTTTCTTTGGCTTCACGGTATCCTTGATAGAGCTTTTTCTTCTCGGCGGCGAGTGTGGCGTACTCCTGTTTGAGCGCGTTTATGGTCGGCAGCTTTTTGAGGCCCAGCGAATCAAAATGCTTTTTGGCCGCCTGATGCAAAATGATGTCGCCCTCATGTTCGGCGCGGAAGGATTTGCTGTAACCGGCCTGCCGGTACTGCGCGTAGACCTCCCGCGTCCGGCTGTAATTTGATATATGTTTTTGTAATGCGGAAATCTCGGAAAGGCGGTTTTCCGCTTTTTTTATTTTCGCCGAAAGCTCCCCAAACGCGGCGGTGGCCTCGGCTGTCTTTTTCTCTAAAGTGGCGTAATCGGTCAGGCCGTTTTCCTGTAAAAATACGAGCGTTTTCGCCGCCTCTTTCAGATTGAAAATCTTAGCCCAATGAGCATACCCCGCGCCCTTGCCCTGTTGGATTTTCGCCTGAATGTCGATGAGCAGGCTTACATCAGGCGCGGCAGTTTCTCGTCCAACCTCCACACCCCCGGCAGCGACAATGCGCGTTCCCGCGATGCGCTCCCGGATGGCGGCCTCGGTGTAGTCGCCTTTCAGGGTATCGCACTCGGTAAACCGTTTCTGACCGGGAACACGAAACCTTATTTTTTTACCACGGCGCGCGCACTCAACACCCGCAGCGTCCATGAGCTTTAGGAACGCTTCAAAGTCGGTGGGTTTTTGCGAAAGCGCGGCGTCAACGGCCTGACGTAACTGCGCGTGAAAGGACAGGGGCCGTTTATCGCCCAGCCATGTATCATAACCGCCCTTGCCCGGCTTCGGATTCTCGATAATGGACAATCCGTTTTCGGCGCATACCGTATCGGAGAGCCGCCGAAGGGCCATGCCCGAACGCTTGAAATCCTCAAACTTCCGGGTGCAGTCAAGCGTCGTGGAATTGAAATAAACGTGCGAATGGATGTGGTGCTTATCCTCATGGGTCGTTACAATGAAAGCGTGGCGGCCTTTTGTCCAGCGCATGGCAAGCTCATAACTCACGCGGTTCGCTTCTTCTGGTGAAATCTCGCCCGGCTTAAACGCCTGCCTGATCTGATACAGCAGAATGTTATTGTCTCGCTTCTGCTCCCGCCCGGTTATGTAGAAGTATTCGCGTTTGGCGAGAAGGAACTCGGCGTCGGCTGTCCTGGGGTCGCACTGATAAGAGGAAACCAGCAGACCGTCGCGCGTCTTGTTCGGGTTTTTTCCATAGTCAAGGCTTTTCTTCAAGGTCGCCAAAATACTCTTGCCCTTGTCGATGTGCCGGGGTATAAACCGGGTGGTCGCCATATGTTCCCTCTCGCCTCCCTTCATAACGAAAACCGGCGCTGACGCTCCATAAGCAGGCGTCAGCGCCGTCGTTTCTTTTCCTATATGCTATTCATGTTCGCCCGCGCCCGCAGGTGCAGGCCCAGCGCGGCCAGCGTTCCGATTCCCCACGCGATAAGTGTCCACGCCATGCTCTCGCCGCTCATGCTGAACGCGAACAGGCTGACGATAAAGCCCCAAACAAGGGAGAGCGTAATGCCCACAATCCAGAAGCCGGGCCGTGTGGTTTGTAGGAACAGCAGCGCCGCGAATATGGCAATCCCGATCAGGACGGCGAGGCCGGGATGAATATGCAGAAGCCCGTGGGCCGACATGCCGCCGACAACGCCCAGCGCGATGCTGTCAAAGATCGTAATGTAGCCGGTGAACAGGCTGACAATGAAACCGATCAGGCCGATGCCCGCGCCGATCACCAGCGAGAAGCCCAGCGCAACTAATGTCCCCATGCAATGCCGCCCCCTTCCCCCGGCTATATTTCAATAATCCGCAAATCGCGCGGTTCCGCTTCCGACATCCGTATCGTCTGCCCGGCGTCAGAATTGCTATCCCCGTCGAATACGCCGATTACACGCAGCGATTGCTTGACAAGATAACGGTTCCGCGCGAAACGTGCGTCGGGGCCGGGTTCCGCGCTGACCGGCATTACTCCGTTGGCCTCCTTAATCAATTCGAGGAAACGCTCGTCTTTGCTATGCGCCAGTCCGCGATGCGACAGGGCGGCTTCAAGGTAAATCGCCGGATTCTCCTTCTTGATTTCGGCGACGATGGCGGCAAACTCCAAGTCCGCGTCGCTCTCAAACCCACTGATGAAGGTGGTATACCCTTCCTCAATGGCCCGCGTGATTTCGCGGCGCAGCTCCCGCCGCACATGCTCCAGTTTTTCGGCGGGGATGTTTTCGCATCCGGTAATACAACACGCTTTCAAACTATCAACCCTTTCGTGTATAAAGTGATACTTCGTATCCATATACATATTACGAGATTGTACTTCGTAAGTCAAGAATAATACCCTTTTTCACTTCGCATAATACCTATACATATGATGTAAAATCTATTATAGGAGGTGAATGCGATGGATTATGAGGAATTTCTCTCCGAGCGCATAGCCAAGCTACGGACGCAAAAGGGCGTTTCGGCACGGGATATGAGCCTGACGCTCGGGCAGGCGGACAATTACATCAACGCAATCGAGAATCGAAAAATGCTGCCATCCATGCCGTCATTTTTATATATCTGTCAATATTTCAACATAACGCCCAAAGAGTTTTTCGACGATGGGATTTTGTATCCCGGCATGGTGAACGAGCTTGTCGCGGAGGCGTCGCGCCTTGACGAGCAGGCGCTCACGCATTTGTTGGGCGTGGCGCGGGAAATGCGGGGAGGTAAATAGGAAACCGTAGCCGGTTAAATGCCAATCATCCGTAATTCCCGCCGTTCTCTTTGCGCCATCCGTATCGTCTGCGCCGTTCCCGACCTGCTTAGACCGCTGAACACGGCGATCACACGCCCGGAGCGTTCGACAAGGAAAGCATTGCGCCTGGGGTAACAATCCGGGCTGTATTCCTCGCATATAATATGTACCTTGTCGCATTGTATTATCAGTCTTTGGAACTCGGAGGCTTTCGTTTTCAGGCGGTCACGGTAGGGTATGGCGGCTTCGAGGGAAATCGCCGGATTGTTCTCTTTAATTTCGGCGACGATACCGGCGAACTCCAAGTCCGTGCCATCGGCGAAGCCGCTGAGAAATGTGGTATATCCCTCCTCAATGGCAAGCTCAATTTCCTTGCGAAGCTCCGTTCTCACATAATCCAGCTTGTCGGCGGGAATCTTCCGATGCCCGGTCACAGACGCTATTTTCACCTTATCACCCCCCTTCGCTATCTGATAATTCGTACTATACTAAATATACGAACCAACCGCTATTAAGTCAAGTAAAATACCCTCTGTCCGTTGGCAAATTTGCCTCCTGTGTAAAGTACCATCTATTACAAGGAGGGTTTGCTATGGACGAAAGCTATATCCCGGAAAGGATTGCGGCGCTACGGACACAGGCGGGTATGTCGGCGCGTGATATGAGCCTGTCGATGGGGCAGGCGGATAATTATATCAATAACATCGAAAACAGGAAGTCCATGCCGTCAGTTCAGGGCTTGCTCTATATCTGCGAATTTCTGAAAGTGACGCCAAAGGAGTTTTTTGACGAGGAAACGGTCAACCCCACGCTCTTAAACGAGCTTGTGGCGGAGCTAAAACCGCTCAACACAAAGGCGCTGGAATATATGCTCGGCCTTGTCCGCGAGTTGCGCGGAAAGAAATGAGCCGGGCGGGGCAACATCTTCCCAAGTTGGAAATAAGTTGCCCGCCACGCTCCATGCTTCATATCTCGGACAGCTTTTTGAGAATACCGCCCGCCTGTTCCCATAGTTTATCATATCGGACGCGCAAGTCCTCGATGTCGGATTCATAGACGCTGCGGGTTTCATTGGCGCGCTTTGCGATCTGGTTCATGTTATTGGCGGTCACACGGAGCAAAGACACCATTTCCCGCACACCGGCAAGGTCAAGCTGCACGACGTAGCCGTCAATCGCCATTTTGAGCATGTAGGCCCGCAGGCTGCGGATGCCTGCCAGCTCCATCTTTTTTTCTATCATTTCGCGCTCTTTCTCGGTGACGCGAAAGGACACGTTAATATCCCTCTGGCGTTTCGCCATAAAATCGCCCCTTTTCCATACATAAAATAAAGACGGGGCGCGGTAATACAAACACATTACCACGCCCCGCGCCGCCGCGCACAGGCGGCAGAATCGTGAAAAACCGCGCCCTATTGATACATTTTTTCGTGGGTTTGTGTAATATCGCTTTTCGGCGCGGTATAATGGGGATAGCTTAATAAAAATTGATTGGAAACGTAGCCCACTATGAAACTAAAGGAAATACAGTCCTGCGCCTCGGAAACGCTGGCGCTGTTTATACAGGCCATGCCCGACGTACCGTTTGCGGAGAACGGCATCGTTATTGAGTTTACGCCCGAAAAGAATTATGTGGAGCGGTTTGAGGCGCTTTGCGCTCAGTACGCCCCGGACAGACCGATCAACGACGCGCACCGCTACGCCCTTGAAAACGTGAGCTTTGCCAACGCCATCATCGGCACGGGGATATCCGCGATTGTAGTTAAGACGAACTATCGGATAAGCTATGATGTGCTAAAACGCAATATATTCCATGAGCTAATGCACATCTACTGCGGTAAAACGGAGATGGACGGAGAACACTTCATCGACGTTTACGGCTCCGGCCACACGCACGACCCCGATCCGGAGGATACGACTTACGACGGCTATCTGAGCGCCGGGTATTTTATCTGGAGTGAGTTTATCGCCGAGTATTTCGCCACGGTCAAGACGGGACAGCCTATACACATGTTCGCGGATATAGCGGATTATGTGTGCGGGCTGCTTGGGGAAATCAGCATGACGAACGCGGAGAGCAAGACCATATTTGCCATGACAAGCGCGTATATCCTCACTTGCGGGGATATTGACGGCGTTATAGATGAAATAGACGGCCTTGCGGAATCGCGTGAAACCGGCAACGCATTAAAAAGCTGCCTGCGCGATCTGTACGACCGTGTGCGGACAGATAAGCCGTGGAAGATCACGGAGGAATTTATCGCGGATTTTGGTTGCAAATACCTGACGTTTGCCCTGTTGAACAGCTTTTGATAAAAGATACCGCCGCCCGGCGCGAATGAGCGCAGGCGGCGGTTTTGCTTAATTCAGCGCCAATTTGCCGCATTTTTCCCGCTTGGAACGGTACTTGGGGCAATCGACCACTTGGGCGCGAAACGACTGTTTGCAGCCGTGGACGCAGCGGCGACAAAGTTGATTGTACTGCCGCCGCCCGTTTTCACCAATGAAGAAAGCCCACTCAGCGCGGGCCTTTTTACCTAACCGGGGCATATTACACCTCCATCATATCAATCTGTCGTTGGTTTTGGGTCTGTCCGGCTGGCCGGGTTCTTTCCCGGCTCCGTATGAGCGAAGCCCCTCTAAAATTGACGGCCTCGCGCTCTTGGCGCTGATAATCTGCTGGCCGCCGATGTCCTCCGTCTCCGCGCCCATTGTACCGTCGATATTCAGCTCGGCATTGAGCATAGCGAGGCGCGCCTCCTTTTCGGCAAGCTCCGCTTCCTGTGTGAACGGCGATTTAAGCTCCCGCTCCGCGTCCGCCATCTGCTGATAAAGGTTTTCAAGCCTCTCTCGCGTAGATTTAAGGCGCTGCGGAATCTCGGACAGGGTATGGCCGATGCGCGTGATATTGCCGTACACATCGTCGCTCAACTCGGTGCCGTAGCTCATAGCGCCTTTGAGCGTCAGGCGGTATTGGTTGGTAACAATGTCATAGGAAAGGTTCATGTCAAACCCCTGATACGCGCCGATTTTGACAGGCTCCTTGTTCTTGACCCCTTTTCGCGCGCCAAGCAGGGCGTGGCCCGCCTTTTCCCTGTTTGTATAGGTGACGCCGCCTATTACCATAGGGGGCATGTTTTCGCGCGGCGCGGGCGCGGCCTCCGGCGTTTCGGCGGCAGCCTCCGGCTTGGCAGGCGCGGCGGTTTCCGGCGTGGCTGGGGCCGCGCCGGTAGCTGCCGTGGGTATTGCCGCCGTTTCCGGCTTCGCGTTGCCCTGTTCGGCCAGCGCGCCCGGCTTCGCTGCTGCGGCTTCGTCTGGATGGGATACCGCGTCGGGCGGCGGTGGCGCGTGTTCGGCCAGCAGCGCGATGTCCTTCTCGTAACATGCGATATGTTCCTTCGCCTGTTCAATGCTTTCGGGATAATACTTAATCAGGTTGTCCTGGAGCCGGTAATGCTCGTTTTGATGCTCGGATTTAATGAGGCGCAGACGTGCGACTTCGATGTCCAAATCCATCTTTTCCTTGATGCGAACGTCGCCCGCGCACAGCGCCTTAATCTCGGCGTAGGATAACACGGTTTCGTCCACGTCCTCGCAGGAGCGCACCGGCGACTTGCCCGACATAACCTGTGAAATAAACTTTTGCTTGTTCTCCACCGTCTGCCAGAGATAGGCGTCGAATGTGCCGTTGGTGACGTACCTGTAAATATCGACCTCGGCGTTATCGTTGCCGCGCCGGACAATACGGCCCGCGCGCTGCTCCAGATCTGAGGGCCGCCACGGACAATCGAGGTCATGGGTGGCGATCAGCTTGTTTTGTTGGGTAGGCAGCCAACGCCTTGCCGTTTTTCAACGGTAGGTTTTTGAAAGCCCCCCTCCGAACCGTACGTACAGCTTTCACTGTATACGGCTCTCCGATTATTTATATGAATCATTTTCCTGCATGGACTTTATCGTGACATTTACTGCATACTACAAGGGTTTTGCGTTTCATTTTGACCATTGTGAGTACCCAATTTGGCATAGGTTTCCCAATCCGCTTGTATTTGTCATGAATGTCCTTTAATTTCCTGACATGATGAACTTCAATGTTCTCTGTCGAGCCACATAATTCACAAACATTTGCATTCAGTCTGGTTAGTAATTGGCAATTGGTTTTAAAATCTACCGCATTATCGACAAGGTTAATAACAGGCGTATCCTCTCGTTTCATGCTTTCATCAAAATAAGTCATAGTTTTGATACCGTTTTTTGTCTTATAAGAAACACCGACAACCCTTTTAGTACCAGTTCCACTTTTGCGTGGAACATCTATGCCATATTTTCTGATGACCGCATTGACCGATTTTTTCTCCTTACGGGCTATGGTTTTAAGCAGACTCGTGTAATGCACAAACTTGAATGAGTACATCCTTTTACTGACATTAGCCGCCAGTCTGTAGTAGTAATACAATCCCCTGATTTCAGCATTGTATTGGTTAATCATGTCAAGCACAGGAAGATTAACCCTTGCTTTATGAGCACATGACCTACCATTTTCGCTAAAATCGCTTATCTTTCTTTGTATTACGTCCCGTGGAACAAGCAGTTGTATCAAACCGTTTATACTTCGTGAAGTTGAGCCATTTGTATTTTTGGTGACTTTGGTGTCATCCTTGGCTCTTGCAATTTCATAGCCCAAAAATCTTGCCTTGTCTGTACCCAAATTTGTTACCAATGTTTTATCCTCATTAAGAGTGAGTTTTAGCGAATCGGATAGAAACTCGGATACTTCTTTCTTTATGGTCTCGGTTAATTTTTTGTTGCCGATAACGCTAATCATAAAATCATCGGCGTATCTGACGAAACCCACTCTGATAAAACTATCATCCATAGTATCCACGGACGGTATTGTCCGCATTTCTTTTAGTAGCTGTTCGGCATATTCAAAATTCCCTTGCCGTCTGGCATTAAGCCGTTTACTTTCGAGTTTTCGATATTCCGTACTTGGGGTTCTGCGATTGCCTTTGTTGTATTTAGCGATAAGTTCGTCCATAAACAAATCAAATTCATTCATATAAATGTTCGCTAAAATAGGACTGGCAATCGAACCTTGCGGAGTACCGGAAAACGTGTGTTTTGTAGCGTTTAACTCAAAGTATCCGGCTTTGAGAAATCTTCTGATAAGCTCAATAAAACGACCATCATCAATTTTTTTGCTCAATATATTAAGCAAAATCTCATGGTCTATGCATTCAAAGCATTTGGTGATGTCACCCTCGATCATCCATGCTGCTGATTTACATGCTTTTTGTACGTGTTTCAAAGCAGTGTGCGGACTTCTTTCGGGTCTGAATCCATGAGAATTGTCACTGAATAATGGCTCGTAAATAGCCTCCAGTATTTGCCTTACAACTTCCTGTATCAGCTTGTCCTCAAAACATGGAATCCCTAACGGACGCATTTTTCCGTTTTTCTTAGGGATATACGTTCTTCTGACAGGCTTTGGATAATAACGCTCATCTCTGAGTAGGGTAATCAGTTTTTCAACCTTACCCATGTTGAATCCGTCAATGGTATTCCCATCGACACCCTGCGTCATATTGCCCTCTTTCGAGTACATTTTCGCATAAGCGTTCAAATAGAAGTTCACATTAAACAGATTGCGGTAAATCCTTGTAAATTTGAAGTTCTTGTCACGTCTGGATTTTTGATTCACCATTGATAAAATCACATTAGCTTTTTGCATTTCGCATACCTCCATTTTTTTATCAATAAATAACCTGCTGTCCTTCGCCATGTACAAGGCTTTCCCTTGCTCGGACTACTACGACAGCTCCGTTGCCATATCGGATATTCAGTGTCATCTTTCTTGGTTTCCCTTGAAATTTATCACCCTTACGGGCATTTCACATAGCCTAAAAGGCATTCCGACTTAGGCAATCTCCGTTTAGAAAACATAATACATTAGCACAACTTAGGTTTCCCGTTCGTCTCTTTAACGTGTTTATCACACGCCGAGAGGTTGTAAAAGAGTATATAGGCAACGTCCAAATACCTATATATACTACCTCTGCGGACACGTAAGTTTAGTGTGTGTCCGCCTCGCACCATTAGAGCAAAGAAACTGGAATTAAGGCAGTTTAGCTTTAACCATATTGCGCTTGGTCTTGCATTTCCCGCTTTTAACTAAACTTCAAAACGCAAATGCTTTACAGACGTGCTGTGTTCCCCGCTAAGCCTTTCGACCGCAGGTAAGTCTGTTGACCATATGAATTTCTCTTTAATTCATAACCCATTATTGGGCGGTATTATGCAATCCTTACGGACGCACGTACGTTTGTGCCGGTTCCCATCTTCTGTGTCGAGCCGAGCAGTACGCGAATCTGCCCTTTGCGGACTTTGGCAAACAGCTCCTTCTTCTTTTCGTCGCTGTCCGCTTCGTGGATAAAGGCGATCTCATGTTCCGGGACGCCCTTTTTCAGCAGCTTCCCGCGTATATCGTCATACAGGTTAAAACGCTTATCCTTGTTCGGTGTGGAGAAATCGCAAAAAATGAGCTGGGTCAGCCGTTCCGCTTTAGTTTCATCCCATATGCGGTAGACGTTCTCCATGCAGGCGTTGACCTTGCTGCCGGGGTCGTCGGGGAGCGAGGGATTCATCAGGCGTTGGTCAAGACCGATTTTGCGCCCGTCCGTGATTATTTTGAGCATGTTGTCCTCGGTGGGGTCTACATCGCCCTTGTGGACGAGGGCCGCGCGGCTGGACAGCTCTTGTACCATTGCCTTTTGCATCTCGGAGGGTTCCACGACAACGGTATGGTAATTGGCCTTCGGGCGGGGCAGGTTCAGCATTTCGGCGGTCTGTATGTCCGCGACATCCTTAAACAT
>Ga0153938_1000872_pt1 | contig 12305 bp, 13 predicted proteins | sample TSNY022MetaG_FD_104740 | JGI IMG/M metagenome (GOLD analysis project Ga0153938, IMG submission 104740) | Attine ant fungus gardens microbial communities from New Jersey, USA - TSNJ022 MetaG | ecosystem: Host-associated > Fungi > Mycelium > Unclassified | place: USA:New Jersey: Brendan T. Byrne... | reverse complement strand
GTAGCTCCGACGGTTCTCCTTTTACAAAAACTCTTGTTATATCTGTTGCAAGACCACCTTCATAAAATGCTCCGCTGTCAATTAAAACAAGATTGCCGTCTTTAATAATTTCTTCTTTGGAAGATTTTGAGTAATGCGCAAGCGCGGAATTTTTGTCTTTTGCTACTATTGATTTAAAGCTGAGAATTTTTGCGCCGTATTTTTTATATTCTTCTTCCAATCTTTCTGCAATATCGTATTCTGAAATATTATCATTATTTTCAATGTAATTTCTTATTGCATACATTGTTTTATCAGTGTGTTTGAATGCTTCTTTATAATGTTTAATCTCAGCATCGGTTTTTATTGATTTCATTAATTTAACAGGACTGTCTTTAAGTTCTCTGACCCTGTCGCCGCATAAACCGTAATCATAAGCGTTTATTGTTGATTTATCAACGAAAATCTGTCCGTCGAAATCCTTAATAAAGCTCTCATATTCCTGTAAGTCCGCTTCATAAAATAACTTAGCCCCGCCCGCATTTATAATCACTTTTGCCTTAATCACACAGGAATAATTTTTTGAAAAATCTCTTAAATTAAATAAGTATGAAACTTCTTCCAAATTTGTTACCAAAACCGCTTCAGAATCCTTAAAGTTTTCAGAAACTTTCTTGATTTTGTTTTCTGACGACATGCCTGTTAGTTCTATGCTCAATTCAGTAACAGAAGTTTTTTTATGGGTAATTTTTTGAGTTATAGGATCAAAGTCAATAAATTTTATTTTAACATTTTTTTCTTTGAATTTATTTTCCAGTGCTTCAACTCTGCATTGAGAGTTTTTACGTGAAAATATCCCTAAAGTTATATTTGGAGGGATTTTTTCTGTCAATTCATCTAAAAACAACTGTCCTGTTTGCAGTTTAACAACCGTAACTATATTAGAATCAACTTCTCTGTCTGCTTGAATATGATAACGCCCGTCCACAAAAAGAAATAACTCTTTTTCAGACAACAACGCATCTCCTGTCGAGCCTGTAAAACCTGTTATAAAATATCTTGAATTTTCATTCAATTCAGAATATTCAACCAAAAAATCATTGGTAGAATTCACAAGCAAATAATCTATATTCTGCTCTGCCAAAAATGTCTTAGCTTTTATTAAATTCCGGTTAAAAAATTCTGAATCAAATATATGCATTAATCCTTTTTACCGGTAAGTTTAATTAAGTGCCATCCGAATTGAGTTTGAACAGGTTCGGAAATTTCACCGACTTCCATATTAAACGCAGCATCTTCAAAAGGTTTTACCATCATACCGCGTCCGAAAAAGCCTAAATCTCCGCCTTCGACACTTGAAGGACATAATGAAACACCTTGTGCAGTTTCTTCAAATGTCATTCCATTTTTAATATCTTCATACAATTTTCTAGCTTCTTCTTCAGTTTTCACAAGAAGATGGCTTGCTCTTACTTCACTTGTCATAATAATATCTCCTTTTTTTTGTACGAATTGATATTATCATAAAAAACTTGTAATAAAAAGACCTGCCCGGCTAAGATACCTGACAAGTCACTGCATATCAAACATAGAGTTGTTTAATACTTATATATTGTACATAGTATTCGTAATAGACGTAAGCTCATCATGTTTTAAACCAAACCCGCTCAAAGAAAAAATCTTGTCGCAACCCCGAAAAAAGTGCCTGGACATAACAAGCTTACTATTATATAATAACTTTTTTTATCAGGCTTTTCACCACTCCAAAGTATAACTTTTATAAAAAAATCTAACAACTTATAATTAATTCTAAAGAATTATTTTTTAATTAAGTACAAAAATAGAATAAAAATAATTCTTGCAAAATTTATTTTTTTATATTAAATTGTAAAATGTATGGTACATACTATGCGGAAGTAACTCAATGGTAGAGTACTTGCCTTCCAAGCAAGCTGTTGCGAGTTCGAGTCTCGTCTTCCGCTTTTTTAATGTAATTGAACCGGAATTTTATACATAAGGAGTTATTTATATGGATGATATTTTAATATATGTTGACAATCTTGAAAAAATATTTAAAACCTTAAAAATAGATTTTATGATTGATCTTATCATATTTGTTATCTTAGTGATAATTCTGTACAAATTGATAGATTTGTTTAATTCTAATTTGAAGAATAAATTAAAAGAAAAAAACTCTGAAATGGTGCGTTTTATTCCTGCTTTAGACAGAACTGCAAAAGGTCTGGTTCTGTTCTTTATGATAGCTACTTTTTTACAAAGTCATGGCTATTCAATGGCGTCATTTATCGCAGGCTTCGGGATTACAGGTTTAGCTATAGGTTTTGCTGCAAAAGAAACTATCGCTAATATTTTCGGAGCAATTTCAATCTTATCCGACAAATCTTACAGGTTGGGAGACTATATTAACGTAAACGGCATAGAAGGAACTGTTGAAGATATAAATATGCGTTCCACTAAAATAAGAGCCTCTGACAATTCTATAATTATATTCCCCAATAGTATGGTAGCAAATTCTGTCATTAAAAATATCAGCTGCACAAAACGAAGAAGAATTTTAGAAGTATTCAATTTAACTTATGACACAAGCACTGAAAAACTTCAACGCGCAATTCAAATTCTTGAAGAACTTGTCCAAAATAATGAATGTTTTACAAAAGATAATTTTGTAATTCTGGAAAAACTGGACAGCAGCTCAATTAATATTAAAATAAGCGCTTATACAAAAACACATGATTATGTTAAATTTGCAAAAATACGGGAACAGCTTCTGCTGGATATAATAAGCAAATTCAGAGAAGAAAGCATTGACTTTGCATTCCCGTCTCAATCAGTTTATATTGAGAAAAAATAATGAACATAAAAATAATTTCACTCGGGAAAATTAAAGAGAAATTTTTAAAAGAAGGTATTGACGAGTTTTTAAAACGTCTTACTCCTTATGCGAGTATTGAAATCATTGAGCTGCCCGCGCTTGAGATTAAAGATGAAAACCTGACTGCAAAAATTTTAGAACAGGAAGGAGAAAAGATTTTATCTTATATAAAACCTCAAGCTTTTGTTATTACAATGGAAATTAACGGGAAAATGTTTTCATCCGAAGAATTTGCCCAAAAAATTAAAGAGCTGACTAATGAGGGAATAGCGGAAATTATTTTTGTAATAGGTTCTTCCTGCGGATTATCACCAAATGTTTCTTCGCGCGCGAATTTAAAAATAAGTATGTCAAAGATGACTTTTCTTCATCAATTCGCACGACTTATTCTGGTGGAACAAATTTACCGCGCATTTAAAATAATTAAAAACGAAACTTATCATAAATAATCAATTCATCATTGATTTTTGCATCATTGAAGTGCTATACTTATTTTGAATAAAGTAGGAGCGACAAAATGAGAGAATTTGAATTTGGATTATCAATTGAAGAATTAGAAAAAAGAACGAATAAAGATTATTTGACTACAAAAAAAATGCTGACAAAAGACGCGCCTGAATATAATGAGCTGGCAGAAGACGACAAGGAGGCTCTGAAATATTTAGTCAAAGCTGCATATATTCTGGAAAAAATAAATATGCAAATTGACAACAAACATAATCTTGAATTCAAAGCCTTTCTGGAAGAAGAAGTTAAAAACGGGAATAAGCAGGCTGAATTAACAAAAATTCTCTTTAATGCGCAAAAAGGAATCTGCGCTATTGATAGAGAAACAACACATATAAGACTTGCAAAAGGTATTGAAGAATTACCGGGTAAAGGCTTGTACCCTGAAGATTTAAGCAAAGAAGAATTTCATAATATTTTAATAAAAATGATTAAATCAGGAAAAATTGATGAGGTCAAAAAAATATTAAACCAACGTTCCGTAATTGAAAGAAACGGCGAAGATTTAAAAGCAACGGATTATATTGATTATTTCAAAGAAGATTTTTCCGCTATGGCTGATTTAATCGAAAAAGCAAGTAATGTGTCAACAAACACAGATTTCAACGAATACTTAAAACTTCAAGCCGCTGCTTTAAGAAAAGCTGACCCGATGCTTGACGCTTATGCCGATAAAAAATGGGCTGAATTACAGGATACTCCGCTTGAGTTTACGATTACGAGGGAAAATTATTCAGACGAAATGACAGAATCTGCTATTGAGAATGAGAAATTAAAAGATTTGCTGAATAAAAATAATATCCTTGTCATATCTAAAGATTTTTTAGGCGGGCGCGTCGGTATTGTTAATAAAAAAGGTACGGAAGACATTTTGAAAATCAAAGAATTCCTGCCGTTGATTGCCGAAAATATGCCTTATAATAACGAGTATGAGCAAAATATTTCCGCCGATTCTGAGGTTAAACAGACTATGGTTGATGTTGATTTGGCAGCAGTAACGGGGGATGTAGGAGCTTACAGAGCGGGGATTACACTCGCGGAAAATCTTCCGAACGACGATAAATTATCGCTTACAATCGGCGGGGGCAGACGAAACGTCTATCATAGACAAATCCGCTTTATAAGCGATTATGAAAAACTGCAAAAACGCCTTGATGCGACTTTGGATAAAGAACAGCATAAGTTTTATGAAAACGAATCAGATCATTGGTTTACTATCGGACATGAAAACGCTCATTCGCTCGGACCTAACAAGGGTACAGAGAATTTAGGCAAATATAAAAGTATTATTGAAGAGAATAAAGCTGATATGGGCGCATTGGCGTTTTTAGACCTACTTGTTGAAAACGGGATGTACACACAGGAACATGCCGCACAAATGATTGTATCTTTTGCTGCGGATAATTTCTTAAAATCAAAGCCCACTCTCAGCCAAGCTCACAGAGTACGCTCCGTTATGCAGAATAAATATTTTATAGAAAAAGGCGCTATAGAAATTAATGGTGAGGGTAAAATCCATGTTAATATTGACAAAATGATTCCGACCGCAAAGGAAATGCTGGCTGAAATTGTCAGAATCCAAATAGACGGCGATTTTGAAAAAGGCGAAAAATATGTCCTTGATAACTTCATATGGACAGACGAAATGGAATTGATTTCTCAAAAATTAAGAGAAATCGACAAAAACCTTAACGGAAGAACCGAATCTGAATTGGCAGAATATCTTTTGAATGCATAGTCATAATCTCCCTTAACTAAGTGTTACAGAAAGGCAATTTTTGTATACAAAATACGTTTATAAATATACAGGGGATTATAAGGAGATATTATGCCAACGCCAAATTTAAGCATTACAGCTAACAGCTTTCAGCACATGGACGGATCAAATCTCACTATCATGGGTTTGGATACTAAATTTAATCTGCCCAAAGGTGCATCCGTCAGTGCATTTACAGGAATAGGTACAAACTTTGACAATATTCGCGGAGTTGTTGATTTGAAAGGTTCTATGCCATATAAAGAAAACAGCATACTTTCACAAAACATAAGATTTAGAAATAATTTAACCAAAGACGGCTGTTCGACGCAAATCAGATATTCACCGCTTACTGTCAGCGTTCCGGTGAGCAAAGATAAAACGACGAATGTTTATGTCAACCCTCATTACATAGGGAAATACGATTACAACTCGGGCGATTATACCCATAGCGCGGGAGTTTTTGCAGGAACGAGCAAAAAATTAAATAAAAATTTCTCTGTTGCATTAGAAGCGCAAAGATATAATTTGCAGGATTTTAAAGACAACAGCGGTAAGAACTGGAGCATTAACTCAATTATTTCCTATAAATTTTAACGTAATTCTTTTTGATAAGCCCATGCAGAATGATTGTGAATACTTTCAAAAGCTTCGCATTCTACTTCAAATTCGTTGATAACAGGATGTTCGCGCAGACAAATTACCGCATCTCTTAAGACATCCTCAACAAATTTAGGATTTTCCCATGCTTTTTCTGTCACAAATTTCTCATCTTCACGTTTCAAAAGAGGATAGACCGGACATGATGCGCAATTTTCTATCAAATCAATTAAATCTTCAATCCAAACGTGTTCATTTTCATCATACGAAACTTTTACCTTTATATACGCTCTTTGATTATGCGCACCGTATTCCGAAATCTCTTTTGAACACGGACAAAGCGTTGTTACAGGGACCACAACGCCTAATATAAATTTATAATCACCATTTGTAATCCTGCCATGAAAAGAACAATCATAGCTCATTGGCGATTCCAAACCGGTAACAGGCGAAGTCTTATCTATAAAATACTTAAATTTGAATTCTAACTCTCCGCTTTCTGCTTCGAGGTTTTCGACTATTTTTTCTAAACAGCCTTTTATATCAACTCCTAAAAGATTTTTCGATTTCCATTCGGTTAAAACTTCCACAAAACGGGACATGTGAGTGCCTTTATAGTGTCTCGGCAAAGAAACATTTACTTTTGCTTTAGCATATACAACCTGATCAGAATTATTTTTTCTGGAAATAATTAACGGCATATCAAGATGTTTTATCCCAACTTTTTGTATATCTATTTCTCTTGTATCTTTTTGGTTTTGAATATCAATCATTTTATTCTTCCGTAAGTTTAATAATCTGAGAATCACCTTCTTCTATTGCCAAAAGCAATTTAAGAGCGATTTTTCTTTGCAATTTTTTGGGAGCGACACGCCATAATTCAACAGCCTTCATTACAACAGGATCATTATCATACCAGCGGTTACCTTTACCCTGATATTTTGTAAGCATTTCATACATATCATTAATAACTTCGCCTGCAACCTGATCTTGCATATTAATAATAAATTCCGCCGCTTCTCCTTTTAATTCATCGCTTGATAATCTCAAAAGTTCAAGTGCTTCTTTTAAAATAGGATCTTTATCGTACCAACGTCTGTCACTCATAATAACCTCGATTCTTATAAATTAATTCTATCACAAACTAATGTAACATATTATTAACATTTTATATCAAATTTAGCAATTTTTTATAAAAGAAATACTTTATAATAGTATAAAGCTCTCTCTTCTTATTTAAACGGATAGGCCTTGAATACCAAGGTCTTTTTTTTTGCGCAAACATAAGTTTGGATCATTCGCCGCTCGCGAGCTGTTGTGAGTGATTGCGGCGAATGTGCAGGATCTCATTGATATTTTAATAATTAAGAGATGCTGAACAGTCATAATTTCCTTACCCGTAACAATTCACGCTTCAGCATGACAGGGAATCTTTCAACTTATTAACTATTAGCTACCAGCTGGATTGCTTCGTCGTAAACTCCTCGCAATGACATGGTCGGTGCCTTTTTAATTACTCTGCGCATGTTGCATCGCAGAGATGTTTTTCGCATCTCACGGGCGCACAAATGATCCAAACATTATGTTTGGTCGCAATGACATGGTTGGTAGGTATGACAGGCAGGTTCAAGTAAATATTTATTCTGCCTGGCACTGAACTGAGGCATCTAACAATGCTCTTATACGTAAAAATCTGTCCAATTCTATTCTTAATTTAGCTAAATCGGAATAAATAGCATTACTTATAAGCACTCTATTATCATATTTTTTGTCCATTAAATAAAGCGACGGAAAACCTGTTAATGAAGAATCTTCAACTAAAGTTTTATATTGAGGATTTTCAGCATTAATCATTACAATATTAAACTTGTCTTTATACAAAGAATCCACCAGTTTGAATTTTGGCATAAATTTCATACAATACGTACACCAATCAACATAAAACAAAACTATTGCAGGCTTATCGTTTTGCAGCGATTCTTCATACGTAACTCCGATTTTATAATCTGACGGTTTATGCTTTTTATCCATCATTGCATAGCTTATAAGTGATGTACAAATTAAAACTAAAACTAATCCCGCTAAAATTATTAATTTCTTTTTCATAATATTCTCCTCAATTACAAAAACATTATATCACAAAGCAAAAACCAAACATTATGTTTGTACATTCGCCGCTCGCGAGCTGTTGTGAGTGATTGCGGCGATGGATAAGGCTCTGCGTTGGATCATTCGTGCTCCATGTAGAATGCAAAGATATTATTAAAATGCAACGAACGCAATTATCCGGTATCTTTACTAAATCAAGTAAAAGCAAGAGCTGAATAGCTTTCCGGTCAAATAAGAAAAATTCCTTTTTAATAAAACTTAACAAAGGACTTGAAAAAGTATATACTTCGGTATATACTAAGTATATACTTTGTCTGTTTTAATCCCGAAGAATTTAGAATGTGAAGTTGATAAAAACTGTTTACTGAACAGTTAGTATGTTGTGCAGCTTACAACAAACGATTTTTGCGAGCAATTAATCCGGTAATAATCTTTGTTTAAGTAATTAGAGGAGTTTAAATCATGAAAAAAAATTCACCTGTTAAAATGAAAAAGGTAAATCAATTTTCAAATCCCGCAAAAAATGAAGTATTGGATAATAGCTCTAATGATAGCATATTATCCTGTTATATCAGAGAAATCTCTGATTACAAACAACTAAGCATTACCGAAGAAAAAGAAATTGCTAAATTAGCAAAAAATGGTGATGCCGAAGCTAAAAAGAAACTTATTCAGGCAAACCTTAAACTGGTCGTAACAATAGCAAGAAAAACTATTCATATGTCAAATCTGCCAATGATTGATTTAATTCAGGAAGGCAATCTTGGACTTATGATTGCGGCGGAAAAATTTAACTACAAATTAGGCTACAAATTCGCGACCTATGCAAGTTGGTGGATTAAGCAATCTATGTTCAAAGCAATATCCGAACAATCACACTGTATGAAAATTCCTGTGTACATTCAGGAAACTCTGTCCAAATTTTCTAAAATTAAAAGCGAAATGGAGAGAGAAAACGGATGTCAGGTAAATAAGCAGGAAGTTGCAAAGAAAATGAACATCGCGCCTGATAAAATTGATACTTTCCTCTCAGCATATTCAAAAACTATTTCTATTGAGAGCGGACTTGAAAACTCTGAAGGCAAAGAGATGAATGTTGCGGATATAATTGAAGACGAAAAATCATCCGTAATAAAGGCTGTAGAACTTGAAGGTTTGAAAAATGACATTCAGATGGTTGTTTCAACTCTCAAAGAACGCGAGCAGGAAGTTGTTAAACTTAGATACGGGCTTGATGATTCTGCAAAACATACTCTTGAAGAAATAGGCAATATGTACGGCGTTACAAAAGAATGTATCAGACAAACCGAATTAAGAGCATTAAAAAAAATGAGGTTTTCTATAATCGGACAGGAAGTACTGGCAGGTTATATAGATTAAATCACGCATACAAAAATGTCCTTGTGTATAATACACGTCATTCCGGACTGTCTTGGATTATTGGCAGTTCGGCGGAGTAACGTCCGCCTCACTCGGACGAACTCGCTGTGCTCCGTTCTTGCCAAAATCCGCTTGATCCGGAATCTATCTATTTGGTTAATTAGCATTTTTAGATCCTGAATCAAGTTCAGGATGACGGCACGTTCACGGCGTTCCATAAATACCATTGTATTTTTATAGATGATGCGAGCTTATATTTGCTCATCTAAATATAGGTTTACTTTATACAAAAAAGTATTATATTAAAAATATGAGAAAGCTTTTCATAATATTTTTATTTATGGTTTTTTGCAGCTGCAATATAGTATGTGCAGAGGACGGCGATTTATGGGATAATTTCGGCGATACAAACGTATACAATCAAAAGCCTGTATCAGACAAAGAGTTTGAACAAGCGCTTGAAAGTAAAAAAGGCAAACAAAAACGCAATAAAAATATTCCCAAGGGTGAAAGTTACAGAGAAAGCAACGAAACTGATTTTATAAGAAATATGCCTTCGGAATTGCCTGTTTTGTCAATACCTGTAAATTTATTTGTATCTGAAGATACAATTGTGCCTGTCGGACATTATCAAATAGAGGGCAAAATGACAGACGGAAAACCTGTTTTAAATTTATATCAGGCTCATTATGTTATTGCGCGAATACCTGCCGTTGAAACAGATGACGATTTTAACCAAAAAGCAATAAATTTTGTAAAATTAATAGAACATAATAACCGCCAAATAAAGATAATTTTCGGCTGTGTGGATTTCAACGCTTATTCAATTATTGATATAACCGAATAGGCAAACAAGGTTTGCATCATTCGTGCGCCTTTGTAGTGCAAAAATATTCATAAAAACGCACCATGCGCTAGAATATTTGAAATATTTTACTAATTAATGTAAAATACATACAGAAGTAATAAGAAAGAGGTTAGTATTGAAAAGAGCAATAGTAATTGTAATTGATTCAATGGGAATAGGCGCAATGCCTGATTGCAAAGAATATAATGACATACCTGAATGCAACACTCTAAGAAATGTTTGCGAATTCTGCGGAGGATTGAACGTTCCTAATATGCAGAAAATGGGACTCGGCAACATCCAAACATTTAAAGGAATCAAAAAGACAGACAATCCTACCGCTCAATACGGCACAATGATTGAAAAATCAAAAGGTAAAGATACAACAACAGGTCATTGGGAATTGGCAGGACTAGTCTTAGAACAACCTTTTGCAACATTTCCTGAAGGTTTCCCTTCGGAGTTGATAGAAAAATTTATTAAAGAAACCAAATGCGGAGGTATTTTAGGTAATTATCCTGCAAGCGGAACTGCTATTATTGAAGAATTGAATGAAGAACATCAAAAAACAAAATTTCCTATTGTTTATACAAGCGCGGACAGCGTTTATCAAATAGCAGTTGATATCGATATAATCCCGCTTGAAACTTTATACAAATGGAGTGAAATTGCAAGAAAACTCCTTGATGAAGGCAATTACAACGTATCCCGCGTTATTGCAAGACCTTATAAAGTAATCGACGGCAAACCGACAAGAATATCAAAAGACCGGCGTGATTATTCAATGATACCTTCAAATACTTTGCTAAATGAGATTCATGAAAGAGGCGGAAGAATTATAGGAATAGGAAAAATTGAAGATATATTTTCAAAATCAGGGATTACACATGCTGTACACATAGGTTCAAATAAAGAAGGACTTGATTTAACCCTTGCGGCTGTAAAAAATGAACTTTGCTTAAATGATATTAAAATAGCTGATCATGGAAATGAACAGTTTGATTTAATTTTCACAAATCTTGTTGATACCGATATGTTATACGGACACAGAAACGATGCTTTGGGTTATGGTAAAGCTATAGAAGAAATCGACACGTATTTGGATGATATTATGCAGAATATGACGGATAATGATTTACTGATTATTACGGCAGATCACGGCTGTGATCCGACTGTTCCGGGAACTGACCATACTCGAGAATATGTCCCGCTGCTTGTTTATAATAAAAATATTGAAGCTAAAGATTTAGGATACCTCAACGGATTTGATAATGTTGCAAAATTTATCAGAAATAGAATGATGGAGGGCTAGCATTTTTGATAAATTTGTTTTATAATAATTGCGTGAAAAATATTTTTCACACATAGAATAATATAAGGAGAAAAAAGAATGAACGTAAGAATCGAAGAAGGATGCATAGCATGCGGAGCTTGTGAATCTATTTGTGATCCTGTTTTTAAAGTAGAAGATACGGTTATCGTTAACCAGTCGGCAGTAGCTGACAACATTGATTGTGTTAAAGAAGCTGCAGACGCTTGCCCTGTAAGCGTTATTATTGTTGAATAGTATTTTTTAAAACACAAAAAAGAGCTTATACAATGTATAAGCTCTTTTTTTATCTGTAATTATATTCACAAACAAATACAAATCTTTGAGATGAGCCTGACCTTGCTTGATTGAAACTATCATTGCCTGAAGAATTTACCGGTAAAATATTACCGTTTTCATCAACTCTCCCTTCAATTGTGCATATATATTTATTAGATATGTCATTTGAAGAAGTTTTACTCTGCTCAATCATATTACGCATTTCAATATTCATCCTGTTTTCAAATGAACTGAATCTTTCATCTATTTTTCTTCTTAAGTCATCCTCTATATTAGAAGATGGCTCAGAATATTTGTCTTTATCCTTGTAACGGTCATTTTCATCATAATTAGATCTGTCAGACTTATCATAACTATTCTTGTCTTCATAACCCACATTGCTTTTTTTATTATTATAAATAATCATGGGTACGCTTACCGCAATAATAAATGCAATAACCATTAATATCATTGCAATTTGAGCCATAGTAAATGCCGGTTTGTTTTTTCTCATTATTTAATCCTCATTAATTTATCTGAATGAATTATAACATATTTTTTTTATATAGAAAAGCAGGACTTTTAAAAGTCCTGCTTTTCTATATAAAAAAAATATGTTATAATTCATTCAGATAAATTAATGAGG
>Ga0153938_1000867_pt1 | contig 12329 bp, 10 predicted proteins | sample TSNY022MetaG_FD_104740 | JGI IMG/M metagenome (GOLD analysis project Ga0153938, IMG submission 104740) | Attine ant fungus gardens microbial communities from New Jersey, USA - TSNJ022 MetaG | ecosystem: Host-associated > Fungi > Mycelium > Unclassified | place: USA:New Jersey: Brendan T. Byrne... | reverse complement strand
CCCTATAGGCTCTTTGTTACTCTGACTACTTTGCATAGCTTGCCGCGATGCACAGATACTTTATATGAGTATTATACTAAATTTGTCCGGCTGCGTCAATCAATTCAACCTGTGAGTTGTGATGTGCGACTTATGAAAGTGCTTTCGCATCTGGAATTTGGCAATCAACGTAAAAAAACGGCTGCACCCAACAATAACCGGGTGCAGCCGTATATGCTTATATTTTGTCTTGATTCCATCAAACTTGCTTTCTCCTCACTTGACAACAATGAAAAAATGATTAGAAGAATATGTTATGAAGTTTTAACGATTTTTTTAGCTACTATGACCATACGGCCGTTTTGTTTGCTGTACTCACAAGTTGACAAAGTGATAAGCTTGTCCCCGTACCCGGCGGAGACACCGGTATCATATAACGACAGCTCTTTAATCTTCGAAACAAATTCATCATAGGTCTCTTTATTATCGGCCTTGGTAAACAGGTAGTACTGGAATACGCCGGGATCAGTGGTGTAGACCTGGCTTTTGAATACTGCCACGATCTCATATTCCCCGATTTCATCCAGAGTATCAAACTGGATGATCGTATGCTGTTGATAGAAGTCTTCGCTTACATAGTCGAGCAATCCGGCAAACATGGCGCCGGATTTCATGTTATGTCCATAGATAGTAAGATTATCGTAATCCTCCAGGTTACAGCCCGCATCGATAAACGGAGTACCGTAAACACTGTACTGCTTTTCAAAGTTACGCTTCAGATAATATTCCGGGTCATCGACCGTCTGCATTACCGGAAAATCAATCCTGGTTCCTTCTATTTTGATCCAGCCAGCAAAATCATTGTTCCGGCTATACAGCTCACGGTAAGCAATAAGCCTGGGGTCTTCTGCCGGGGTATTCTCGTCACCGGCTCCGTTGAGTTCGGCGGCAGCCTTCAACAGGATCTCCTCTTTGAGGTTTATCAGCTCATTAAAATCATTTTCGTTCCGACTCTCTTCTGCGTAGTGCTTTATGATAAAAAAGGCCGAAACGACAAAAATGACTGCAAACGCAATCATCAGGGTACGAAATAGTATTTTATTCATTCGCTTGTTTTGATCTCCTTAACTTTTTAGTCATCAATCATACGGAAAATAAGCAGGACAAAGCGGTGTCTAATCGTTTTTCTGCGCCCTTCGTTCCGCCGTTTCTTTTGTGCGCTTTTTGTGCCAGCGCAGCACACGAATATCCGGATAAATCAGTATAACAAAAATAAGTACTGTAACCAATATTAAAATCACTAATAGGATGTCAAGCATACTGTCTGATACCCTCCTTGCTGTCTTAGCGGAGCAGAGCATCCGCTAAAATCAGTTCAGGCGCAGGTTAACGCCTAGGGCCCAACCTGCGCCTGACTGGTGCAGTGAAAGAGAAATGTGAAAGCCCTTTCATAATAGTAAGTCTATTCTTAAACCCGAATGTTCTCACTTGGCAGAGAAAATGTTTGCCTTTGGTAGTTGCGTATTAACCAGGACGCCGGCGTTCTGGTGCCAGTCCGGGGGATCCTTGATAGCAAGCTAAGTCGCATCTGGACGATGACAAAGTACAAAAAAACGACTGTGCTGCGTTAATGTACAGTCGTTTAGAACAGTACGCAGATGGGATAATGTACTCGGGTCATACTCCAAGCGCATGTAACTGGTTGCGTGCGCCCTGCAAATCGTTTATCTTTGTACCATAGCTAATCATGGCATCGGATAGCTCCTTGATTTTTTTCCGATAGGCCGCCATATCCATATTTAACTGGATCGATTGTGGCGTACGAGATTCGACCTTGCACCCAACGATGCAACGGACAAATGTACCAAAGGCTAGTTGATCAGGGATATGGAAATAGAAGAGATGAGGGCATTTCTCCAGCGTCCTTTTCACATACTCGCAGACGTTTTCAATTTCAAATAGCTCGCGCGGATCATCGTCATAGGCAAAGGACAAGGATACTTTGCTGCGGCCATGCCGTTTTGCCTTGTTAAGCTCCCCGACGAGTTGATCGATCCTGGTGTGATTTTTTTCATTGACTTCGTGTTTTTGTACCTGGAAAAGAATCATTTCATTGTTACGTATCATCTTGGAAGTTACAATTCCTGTACGGATAATTTTCGGTATCATGGTTATTCATCACACTCCCGCTATAATTTGGTATTATATCATAGGAGTAACAGAAATGGAAACTATATGCCGCACCGTGCAGGGTGGCGCTACACTCTTTGTCTTTGTCAGAGGCACCCTGCTGGTGGGCCGTCCTTTCCCCGTAAGAGGAAGGCGGGCCAAAGAGAAAAGGAGGAGCACTGCGCCCCTCCTTATATTAGGAATCCCTTCATCAAACGCGCCACAAACAACGCTGTAAGCCTGTATCTATGTGTATCTATGCGGGTTTACAGCGTTTTTAATTTCTCCTAAACCCGCATTTACAAGATTCGAAATTCTAATCTCGCTTTGTCTGTTCATGATTCTGGATTTTCCCTGCCGCCTTTGTCTCGTTGTTGTTCTTCAAGTTAATTGATGTTCAATTAACCTGAAGAACAATAGTTCAGTCTTGTTTAATCAGTATAGATACTTAGTCATTCCGATGCTTTTTCCCGCCAAATAGTTTCCTTTTCCGTGTCAGCGTTATTCCAGCAATGCCAAGTACGGAAATGCCGATCAACGCGATCCACAGCCACAGATTGGAACTGTCGCCGGTGGAGGGGGCTGTCGTACCCGTCGTTTTGCTTGTGCCATCCGTGTCGCTCGTATCGCCCGAAGTCGCGGTTTTCGCCCACTGAGCGTACAGGGTGTGGTCAGCGTCAATGCTTACGATGGTTTCGGCGGTCACCTTTGTTCCGCCGGTTTTCTCGGTATACCAGCCCTTGAAGGTGTATCCGTCTCTGATGGGAGTAGGGAGGCTTCCATACGCCTCGTTATAGACGACGGTTTTGGACGTCGTTGTCAGCGTGCCACCGTTTGCGTTATAGGTTACGGTGTAGTAGATTTGCGGCGCCGCTAAGACAATGATCTCGATCTCCTTAATATCGGGATTCATAGCATCAACCCAAGCACTTCCGTCCCAGCGTTCCAGCCGATAGTTCACCGTAAGCGTATATGTACCCACGTTATTTATCGTCGCGGTTGCGGTGTACGGCCCGCCAGCCGGGAAGGTTCCGCTGGGGTTGACGCTCCAATCGGTGGGAACATAGCGTTCGTCACCAATTACATTTCCAGAAGCGTATTGCCGGTCGCCCATTGCGGTGAAACTGAAGGATTGGCCTGCTTTGATATTGTCCGGTTGCAGCGTGAGGGTGTTGCTATTGGCGTTGGCGGGAGTTGGCTGTACAGGGATATTCTCCCAAATTGCGTACAGGATAAGGTTGCTTCCCGGCATGGTGATTTGCTCCCCGGCCGCATAGCTTGTGCCTGTGCCATTTGCATTGGTGTTCCACTCCTTAAATTGCTTACCGTCCGGAGCAGCAAATGTATTGACTGCGGCGTTGAATATATCACTTGCGTGGTAGGTAACGCCTATGTCATTACCATTTCCGCCGTTGGCTTTATAGGTGATTGTATATTCGGCGGTTGACAGCGTACCTGTGAGGGTAACTTTGTGGGTGCTGTCAGCGTCCAGTGAAACCGTCTCGCTGGTTACGCCGCCCGTCCTAGTTCCCGTAATGGACTGCGTTCCCGTATAATTGCGCGCCGCCAACAGACCGGAGCCGGAGACCGTCAGATCAGGCGTCCAGTCGTAATTGCCGATACTTGCGATGTTGGAGCCGTCCGCATAGGGATTTTTTGCCGTTTGGTCGTCAAAAGCCACCGGTGTATTTGTATATTCCTCCCAAACAATGCCGCCGTCTGTGGCGGAGATAGTTCCGTTTGATGTATAGACCGACGCGGTATCATTGGAGCCGTCGCCGCGAATTTCGGCAATACCCTTGATAACGGAACCCGTACCATCGACGGTGATATTGCCATCGACATAAACGCCGTACGTGACGCCCGCCCCCGTTACTATACCTCCGTTGCTTATGGCGACATAGCCGCTATCGGCACTAATGCCGCACTCATTGCCGCCCGTGCCCGTCAGTGTACCGCTGTTAACCGTGATATTGCCGAACGTAAGAACGTCGATTTGACCGTTATCCTCCGCCGTCATCGTGCCGCCGTCAGCGATGGTGATGTCGCCCAACACCCGGACGCCGTTGGAATCATTGTTCTGTACGATTATCGTGCCGCCGTTGACGGAAAGATTGCCGCTTAGGCCTACGCCATCATGATTGCTGTCCTTGGATGTCAACGTGCCGCTCACGGTGATATCACCGTTGACCCAAACATTGCTGCCCGTGTTATTTAACGTGCCGCTTACGGTGATATTGTCGGAGATCACGCCACTCTCGCTGGTCAGAGTGCCGCCTTCTTTGATATCAATATTGTCACTACCCTGAACGGTTCCTTTGCTGGTCAGAGTGCCGTCTGTATATATCGTGATATCGTTACTGGCCCGGGCGCCATAGGAGCCTTCGTTGCTCGTCAGCACGCCGCTGACTTCGATGTCACCACTCGCCCAGACGCCATAGTCAGAGCCGTTGCCTGTTAGTTTGCCGCCGGTGTTTATCGTGATATTGTCACTCCCCCAGACGCCGTTGAAAGAACCGTTGCCCGTCAGCTCGCCGCTGACCTCGATGTTGCCGCCCGCGGCGACGCCATAGTCAGAGCCGTTCCCTGTCAGCTCGCCGCTGACTTTTATATTGCCATTGGCAGAGACGCCGGTGCCGTTGCTGGTATCATCTTCGCTCGTACCTGTCAGCTTGCCGCTGACCTCGATGTAGCCGCCCGCAGCGACGCCAAAGTCAGAGCCGTTCCCTGTCAGCTCGCCGCTGACTTTTATATTGCCATTGGCAGAGACGCCGGTGCCGCCGCTGGTATCATCTTCGCTCGTACCTGTCAGCTTGCCGCTGACCTCGATATCGCCCGCAGCGAAGACGCCAATAGAATATTTGCTCGTGCCTGTCAGCGTGCCGTCGGCGCCCACAGTAATATTTTGGGACGCGAAGACGGCCCATTCGCTGTTGGAATTGACGGCCGTCAGTCCACCGTCAGTGACTGTAATATTGCCTACCACCCACACGCCGGGGTAGGTGTTATCCTCCGTCGTCAGCGTGCCGCCGTCATCGATGATGATATCGCCGCCTGGCATCCAGACGCCGTTGCTGTCATTGCCATTCGCCGTTACCGTTCCGCCATTGATATAAAGGTTATAGCCAGATGTGACGCCGATGCCGGGATAGGTGTTGCCATTCGTCGTCAGCGTACCGCCGCTTTCGACGATGATATCACCGCCCGCCATCCAGATGCCATTGTCAGAGTTATCACTTACGGTCACTTCGCCGCCGTCGATGTTGAGGTCATAGCCGGAGTCAATGTATATGCCGGGATAGGTGTTGCCATTCGTCGTCAGCGAGCCGCTATTTTTGACGGTGATACCGCCACCCGGCATCCAGACGCCGTTTTCACCGTTCCCATTCGCCGTCACCGTTCCGCCGTCGATAAGGAAAGAACCCGTAAGAGAATAGATGCCTGAATATTGGCCGTTATCTGAACTCAGCGTACCGCTTACAGTAATATCTCCATCGGCCCAAACAGCGTCACCCGTGTTATTCAACGTACCGTCTACGATCAGATTGCCGCCGGTTCCCGCTCCGTTGTTCGTATTCAGCGTGCCGCCCACGGCCACTGTGAGATTGGAGTTTGCGTAAACATCGCCTATGCTTGTCAGTGTTTCTGTGCCGTCTATAGTGAGGCTGCCGCTGAGGCTGACAAAAATGGATTGAATGGTTACGTCGGCGTTTACCGTCAGGGTAAGGTTACCGTTGGCTACGGTGATCACGGTTGATGAATCCAACACGCAGGAATCCGTACCATTTGTCAGAATCACATCAGAGCCGCTCGTTTCAATCGTATAGCTCCCGGCCGGGAGGCTTGTCGGATCAAGAAGTGCCGTTGTCACAGCGCCCATAAAAAACGTATAATAGGGTGCGCCGAAATCTGCGTCGTCCGTGACCTTATCACAGTAGTAGCCGCTCGGCATAAGGCTTTGATTCAACGCGTATTCCCAACGGGGTTTTGTCGCATCCAATGCATCTAGCGCGGCTGTGAAACCGGAGGATTTAAGCGCCTCCGTATACGCATTGTCGGCCTTGTCTATCGCTGCCTGTACCTCCGCCATAGTCGCGGGCTGCGGCGTATACTCATATGTAATATCCGATTCCGTGTCATCGTTGGTCGCCGCTCCCGATTTCTTCGGCGCGGGCGTCACCTCGCCCGTGGGCGTGGGTGATGGCTCGTCCGTAGGAGTAACATCGTCACCGCCGGACGTCACTTCGTCCGTTTGCGCCACACCTAGCGTTGGCTCGGGCGCAGCGCCCTCCGCCGGCGCCATGCCAAGGCTGCTGAAGACCAGCGACACGATCAGCAATATTGCAAAGATTCTGCTCGCTTTGTTTTTCATAAAAGTTCATCCTCCTTGCTTTTTGGTACCTCTTTGCACGATCCCGTACAATGGATAACCTGTACAATCCGATTACGACCTAGCGCGAGGAATAAAATCCTCTTTCTTTCTCGCATAAATGATTGCCCTCCTCCTTTTTATTCGTTTCATTGTCCTTTTTGTTCCCCCTCTTCAACCGCAGTCAAAAAAGCTCCTAGCGCAAAAGCCAATCGCCCCACCAGCACATAGCCGCTGATGGCATCATCGCCGTTGGGATTGACGTCGTCATTCTGGCGCACGACCACTGCGTTATTATCATTGTTGCCCGGCGACCACAGCCTCCAATCATTGCTGTTACAACCGCGTCCCCATTCCCGCACGGTTTACACGCCGTTTTGCAGGAGGGTATCAATGACCCATTCCCGTGCCTCCTTGCAGTAAACGGATTTTGGCACATTTTCCACAAAGTACGAATGAACATCCATATCCTGATCCATATCTTCATCCTTTCCCGCGCCAATTAACGCCGAAACCGGCTTGGATCATCGCTGATCCAGCCGGTTTTCGGGGGAGGGGGTACTGCTATAAACATTTTAACATACTCTTTGATAAAAAGCGGAAATCGTTATATCACTTTTTCGAGAGATTGAGCATATAAGGCTTATTTTGTCATGCCGGTTATTTGGAATCGATCACTATTTGATAACCGCCGCTGCGTTTCGATTTTATAACAACTTCCGGATAATCCGCCAGCTTCTGCCGCATTTTGTAAATGCAATTGTGAACCGTGCGTACATTGCCAAACGCCTTCATATCCCACACTTTTTCGTATAGTTCCTCGGCTGTCAGATATTTACCTCTGTTTTTTACAAGCGTCTCCAGTAACGTGAACTCTTTGGGTTCCAGCAACAGGTCTTGATTATCCAAATAAGCGCGCCGGGCAATAAAGCGCAGCTCCAGCGCACCGATACGCAGCGGCGGTTCTGCCGCCGCGCCGGTTCTGCTGCGCCGCAGCAAAGCGGCGACACGGGCAAGAAAAACGCCGTGATTGTAGGGCTTGGGCAGATAATCGTCGCCGCCTCGCATAAGCCCTGCAACAACGTCCTCATCCTCCTTCAGTGCCGTCAGCAGCAGGACAGGTACGTCGTTTGTCCGTCGCAGCTCCTCCAGAAAGTCAAGGCCGTTGCCATCCGGCAGCAGTATGTCCAGCACGATGAGGTCAGGGTTCTCCTGCGCAATCAGCGCGCGGCCGTCCTCAAGAGTTTCGGCTTCCGGCACCCTGTAACCCACCTCGGTCAGCAGGTTGCGGTTCAGGCGCAATATATTCAGGTTATCCTCAATCATCAGTATGGTCTGTTGCATCGGCATTCTCCTTTTCCGTCGGCAGCGTGAACGTGACGGTTGTCCCCGCGCCGGGTGTGCTCTCTATGGTAATCCGCCCGTTGTGAAAATCTATAATCTCCTTGCAGATGGCAAGGCCCAGCCCTGCGCCGCCTCTGCCGCTGACCCGGCGCCCGAACACATGGGGCAGCAGTTCGGGGGCGATCCCTTTGCCGTTGTCGGACACGGTGGTCACCGCCATGCTGTCCTTTACCGCGCCCGACAGGATCACCGTTCCGCCCCGCGTATGGTTGTTGGCGTTGACGGCCAGATTCAGCAAAACCTGATGGATCATGTCGCCGTTGACGCGCACCGACGGCAGACCGCTTTCCATCTGGATTTCCAGCCGGTTGTTGTTCTTGGCGAGGATAGGACGGCAGGTGGCCGCAGCCCGCTCAATGATCGCCGCTACGGGAACCACGCGGCGCTCCCACGCCATATCCGCCGACACCTCCAGCAGCCCTTCGGCAAACGCGGACAGGCGGTTCGCCTCGCTTGATACAAGGCGCAGATTCGCCTTTGTGTCCTCGCCCACCGCCCCCTTGTTGATTTGCGAGAGGGTGTATTGCGCAAAGCCGTCTACGATGGTGAGCGGCGTCTTGATCTCATGGCTGATGTTGGCCAGGAAATGGAGCCTCAGCTTATCCAGCCGTTCCAGCATGTTGTTTGTTTCCTCCATTTCACGCTCGCTGCGGTGCGCCTCGTCAAGCTCCCGTTCGGTGCGGGCGAAGCCCAGCGCCAGCGCCAATATGTTGATGAACAAAAACGCCATCATGCCCGTTTCCGGGTAATCCAGCCCCCATAACGAATTCGTGTAATACATATGCGAATGAATCCCCATTACCGACAAAAGCATATAGATGAGAAAGCCCGCCAGCAAGAGCGCCTGTTCCGGCACGGACAGTACGGCAGTTCTCTTTTTGTACAGGATGCTCACAAGGATTGCCGCCAGCAGATAGACGCCGGACAGGGCGTATATCCATACGGTCGCGGTGACGAAGCGGGTAAACAAAAGCGGCGGCGTCAGGCAGATAAAGGCCGCGTTCAGCGCGCAGAAAACGGCGTAGCCCCGCATCGCCCATTTGCTCGCCGCACCGGGGAACAGGGCGCTGAAATACAGTACGGAGAACAGCGCAGCGCCGCAGGTCGCAAGGTATTCCAGCCGGATGGCGAGATACCAGTCGAGGTTCGGCAGCAGCAGCATGATCGCTTTGTCGTCGATGAGCAGGCCGCGCAGGGCAATGCAGCCGCAGGCCAGCGAGAACCACAGGAAGTAGCGGCTCTTGCCAAAGAACAGGTACATGCCGAAAAAGAACAGCATGGCGGTGACGAGGGCGAAGGTGACGGCGGCGATGTGCAGGGTTTTCAACTGCTCTCCGCGCATAATGTTTTGGGCGGAGCCAAGCGTGATCGGATAGAAGCCGCCCGTGTCCGAATGGACGAAGTTGGAGTAGTGCAGGACGATTTCGGTGGTATCGTCCTGTGGCGCAAACGCCGCTGTGTTCCGCCCGGTTTTTGGCGTAACGGTGTCGGCGCTGTCCCCGGTCACGCCGACAGGCGGGTATTCCTTGCCGTTTATAAACATACGCTGTGCGTAGGACGTGTTTTTCGCGGAAATGGCGTAGACGTTTCCAACAGGGAGCTTTAGCAAAATGCGCAGCGTACCGTAGTCTTTCAGACTGGGACCTACGCCAAAGAGCCGGACAGGCTCCCGTGTCACTTTTCCCGACGCGAAATCCTCCGGCGTGTAAAAGGCAAGGTCGTAGATATGGATCGCGTCCGATGTTATCCTGACGGTTTCCCGGTCAAAGTCTATGCCCGTCAGGTCAACCACGCCGTTCTCCGAGGGGTAGACATCCGTGGTATCCGTGCCGCATAAAATGGATACAGCCGCAAATACCAGCGTCACCGCCAGAAGGTACGCTGCCATTCGTAATGCCACCGCGCCTTTTTTTATTTTGTCCGCCGCCGCATTCATATTTATATCGTCGCCCCGCTTAATCATACTGTGCTTGCCGCCGCCTGATATCTGGCATCATTTTTTCACATCCCATGTTGGTCACCCACTTGTTCTTTTCTCTTTTTGCGTGGGTCAATCGGTTTATCGGCATCCTTTGGGATCATCCAAACGAATCCGAAGCGCATAGCCCCCTCTATACGGTTATCCGCACATAGTGTTTGTACCCAACGCACCGATTTACCCCATTTGTCAGCCGCTTTCTGAACAGTCAAATAGTCCATAAAAATACCTCTATGCAAGTTATTATGTATAAATTTTAATTATATGCGTACTGGCGCATTATTTCAAGTATTTATACGAAAATCGTAGAAATAGGGAAAAAACCTGCTGTTCAGTCACAAATAGCAGGTTTTTGTTGCAAACTCCTTTTGTCCAAAAATTCATGTTTCATTATTCGTTTTTTTCTCACATGGTCGGACGAACCGCCGACTCTTTCCAGGATACCCTTTTCCTTTAAAGCCTTAATTTTTATGAATATAGTTTTCTTGCTAAGATGGGTTTTTTCTGCAAGTGCAGCATAGGTATATGCTGGGTCTTCGCGTAAAAGAGAAAGTATTTGCAGCTCTACTACACTGATCTTCTCAACTACCTTCTCCGCTACCTTTGAGGTAGTTGAGCCCACAATGCGATCTTCAGGAGCCATAAACTTTATCATAATGTCTCCGGGGTTAATGGTGTATTCGGGCTGTGGAAGTACATCTTCTTGACAGGCAGTACAAATTTTTTCAATGCCACGCCCCCAGCTTTTGATAAACCCGGCAAGGTAGAATACATGGGCAATGTTGGGGTTAAATGGCTTGGATGCATGCTTTGTCATCAAATTATCAATCGTCCAGTTTTCGGGAAGGCAACCGCTATTGGCAATATAAAGCCTATCCTCGTACACACTGATTTGAACCGGAATACCCAAAGAATGGTTCGAATGACATAACGCATTTAAGAGGGCCTCACGCAGGGCAGCTTCCGGTATAAAGTATCTTTCAATGCGCTGCATACCTTCATAGGTAATCTTGGCTTTCCCATTATCCCCTTCCGGTGGGAGAGAAGCAATTCCCTGGGTAACTTAACCCATTGGTATTTGAGTAAACATTTCATAAATGGCCTCCTTTCAGAATTGTGAAAAAGCCGGACACCATCTAAAATGGTATCCGGCCTAATATGTTTTTAGTAAATAGGAATCGGGCATTCCGTCCAATCCACAAAAATCCTGCTAATAAATGCTAATAAAATTGATTAACACCACATAATACGACCTGCTACGCAGGGGAACACCGTATCACGTGATAGGTTTGATTATCCCAGTGATATTGGGCTTTTTGGTACATTAAAGAATACTCTATGATACTCGATATCACTAGGAGTGTATTACTCCTTTTTTAGGTTATTTGTGTTTGTGTTTCCTCCGGCGATTGACCCAGAAGGTCACCCCGCCGCCGACAAGCGACAGAACAAGCAGCACGATCCAGAGTGTCAGGTTCCGGTCGTCACCGGTTTTGGGGGTATCCTTGATGACGTTGTAGAAGCTAACCTCCAACGACTCACCTGCAAAAATCTCCACCACTTGGTCACTAGGCAGCACATAACGCTTGGACATATCATCCGCTACCTCACTTACGGTGTATTCACCAACACGCAGCTCGGCCGCGATTATGCCGTTGGCATCGGTCTTAAAGACCTCTGAATACGAGATTCCGCCAGCAGCAGTGCCTTCAATGCGGAAGGAGAACCCTTCGATCTGGCCGTCACTGGAAGTTTTGATAATCTTCAAAACTCCCTTTTGGGCTTTGTTGATAAAGCCAACACCGGCCTGATTTTCTACGATGACGGTTTCACCGTCTTCCCGAATTTCAAAATAGTATTCGCCTTCGTCAAGCTCGAAGCCCTCCGGGGCCTGCTTCTCTTTCAGCAGATAGCCGTTATATACCAGGTTTTCCATGGTGTAGACACCTTCGGAAATTTCGGTCATCTCACCGATAAGCACATCATCCTTATCCAGTACCTTGCTGCCGTTGGTATCCTCGTAAACCTCGAAAACGGCCCCTGTGAGCTTGTTATCCGGGTAGGCAGCATCTACCTTGGTCAGCTGCACCGTCCCGCGAATCAGTCGGTTTTCTGCCGTTATTTTAATCCGTTCACCATCCGCCGTGATGTAGACGTGATGCAGGTCATCGCTGTGTACATAGGCTTTCGGTGCTGAGAGCTCCCGCACAATCCAATGACCGCAAGGGATATCCTCGAACTTAAAAGACCCGTCACTGTCACTGGTCGCTGTTATGAGCGCGTTTTCCTCGGTAAACTCAGTGGTATCCGGACAGAACAGACCAAACACGGCACCTTCCAGCGGATCAGCTTTTTCGCCGGTTTTTAATCCTTCGATACTGCCGCGGATGAGTTTATTTTCAATTGGTTTTTCAGTACCGAGGGAAATCT
>Ga0153938_1000865_pt1 | contig 12357 bp, 16 predicted proteins | sample TSNY022MetaG_FD_104740 | JGI IMG/M metagenome (GOLD analysis project Ga0153938, IMG submission 104740) | Attine ant fungus gardens microbial communities from New Jersey, USA - TSNJ022 MetaG | ecosystem: Host-associated > Fungi > Mycelium > Unclassified | place: USA:New Jersey: Brendan T. Byrne... | reverse complement strand
TCGATAATGCCATAAACATTTTGGGATGGGTCATCCCAAGCCTTGACCACGAGTGTAACAGTATGTTGCACGATCGCCCGAGCCAACAGACCCGCAGGTTCATTGAGAATCAAATTCTACATTGTAGATTAATCGTCTCCAAGTAGCGTAATAGAGAGTGTACGAACAAAATGATCCTTGCTTAGGAACGAATGCGTGGGGTCAGACTGCAATCAATATTAATACCTGATTCGTCAAGATATTCAGGTAGACGCACAGCTCGAGGATCATCGAATACTTCATATTGATCATGGGTATCAATGACTTCACCGGACACAGTCGACAATCCGCCAGTCGCACTCTGCAATATCGGTTTAAGGAACGGCTAAAGCATCCTCAGTTTTAACCACCAAAAGAAAAAAAGAACAAATCATACCTCGAGGGTGGTGAGCACAAAAACTTGAAAAAATCAAAATGAACCGGCATTGCAAAATTTCCAAATTCAGTTCTTAAAAAGCTAACCTGAAATTGTATCCATGATCTTCTCAATTAACGGACCCAAACCAGGGATCTTTTGAATCGTCTTCTCAATCTTCTTGACAACTAGATCCAAACCCACGCTTTCAGTACGCTGTCTATTCACATAAAATACAATTTCAAGACATACCAGAGTCCCTAAATGTCAGGACTTGCCACAATACAGAATGGAGTTCTTGCGGACTCATTTCTTCGGGTCTTTTCCCATCGGCTGAGGTGCCTGCCCTGAGCCTCCCCATATTTTCCATGTCTCTAGAAATATCATTACTCATCCCGCCTGGAACTGAGAGGAATAGGTCGCGGAGGAGAGATGCAGGATCCTGGCCAGGGCCATTCAGTGAACCACGGGTTTTGGAACGTGCGGCATCGATTTGGCGATTAAGATCTGTCACAGATGCCTTTTTGAAGATGAAATACTCGGATTAGAACTCCTGAACAAGACTAGACAGACACTAACTTGACTCTTAATTTGTCGTAAGAGCTCAGCTATACAAGATAGATAATGGTTGAACTCACCAAGTGATCGGTCGCCTCTGATCTTTGGCATTACACATTCTGATTCTGATGTAATATGCAAAAATACATACCTCCAAGGAGCGAATGAAAGAAATCATTTGATCCGAAGGTTCCTGGATCATATTCAACGCAGTCAATCCCTGCAAAGGTAAAGATATATACCAGTTACAATGGGCGATACCCATTTACCGCTAGGTGCCTGCACTTTGACATGATCGCCGACGTGGACAAAAACGTCATTATAACCTGTGGAAATGAGGACTAATTCGCAGAAATTGGAGTGAGCAGGAAAGTCTTCAAGAGTGTGCATCTAATCGAAATCAATGATATATACACCCTTATGATACTGTGATACTGGTAAACATACTGCTTGACCCAGAAGCCTGAAAGCTTCGTATTCGTCCTGCTTCTTGCCTTGAACGCGGTGTTGACGACCCAAATGAATGCATCTTTCGAGGGTCCGTCTGACAAGAGCTTTTGAGGTATCCCATGGACCGTCCTCTGAGAGATGTGAGATGAAGACTTGTTGCTCCCTGAGCTATACTCACCATTGGCAATATAATTTTTCATCCCGGTGCGAGGGTCAATCTCAAGCTCGCGTGGCTAGAAAAGGTAAGAAGAGTCTTAGCGAGAATCACCTCGACGTACATCGACCGGACCACGAAGATCTGGATGGTATTTCCTGGCATCTTCGCCGTCGCCATAGCCTTTGGGATTGTCGATATGTTCTGTCTGTGATAAATCAGCTATGAGAATCAGTTTAGGTAGTGGAGCTCACAGGGAGGTAACAAGCCAACCGCTGAGGGGTAACCTCAAATTCGTGGGTAGCATAACCGTGAGCCTAACAGTGTGATGAGTTAGATTAGTCAAGGGATACTTTGGAGACGCACAAGGAAGCCAAGGACCATACAAAGATTGACGATAGTCTGCTGTGGGGGTCAATTGACACGGACAACAAGGAACCGATGACAGACCTGGAGCTGGAGTTTCTTGAGCAGAGCGATGTCGACAGCCTAAGCAACACCATCAGGGATGAGTGGCATAAATGTTGGCTGATTACACACCTGGCTATAATCACGAAGCCAATTTCTGTAGGAAGATCAGTAGGATGATAAGATAGAACGAGACCAAACACACCCAAAATAGACACGCTTAACATCGAGCCCAGAAAATTTTGTGCCTTTGCTCAGCATTGCGGTCAGCAGAAAAGAGTTTCCATTGCGCTTGAGCAGTTCACTCAAAACATCCTCCTGTTAAGAACTCAATAAAATGCTGTAAGAAATGTTTGTAAGCGTACAATGTCACCGTGCCGAAAGGCCTTTCCCTCTATGTAGGAGAAACTGGAGAACAGTCAAAGATGACAACGAGGTAATGGAGGGCACGTACGAGGGAATGTTGCCTGCACCAAAGGCATAGACACCATTGTGGGAGAGACAAAAGGCGAAGACGACGAGCAGGAAAAGAAGGTGGGTGGAAGAGGGCATGGCGTTCGGCAGATGCCGGTCTTGCGTAACATAGATTTTTTTGTGGGTTCTGTTCTCTCCACGCCTTTGCTGCCCGTTCTTTTATTTTCCATTTAATTGTTCCCAACATGTCTTCGTCGACCGTCTCGTCCACCATCCACCAAAATGTCGTGCCCTCGGAGGTTGGCTGGCAGTTTGTGCCCCAGTATTACACCTTTGTCAACAAGCAGCCCAACCGCCTTCACTGCTTCTACACAAAATCCTCCACCTTTGTGCATGGCACCGAGGGCGAGGAGTGCAAGCCTTGCTATGGCCAACACGTACGTTGTATTCCCTTTTTCTCTCTCTTTGCTATCCGCCCAGCCTCGTGTTTTGCTCAGCGCTATCCGCAGTCTGCTGACCAATCATCGTCCTCCAGGAAATTCATGAAAAAATCACCTCTATTGGTTTTCAAGACTGCAAGGTTTTCATTCATTCCGTAGATGCACAGGCCTCTGCAAACGGTGGCATCATCATCCAGGTCATTGGTGAGATGTCAAATCGCGGCGAGCCGTGGCGCAAGTTTGTCCAGACTTTTTTCCTCGCCGAGCAGCCCAACGGTTACTTTGTTCTCAACGACATCTTCCGTTTTCTCAAAGAGGAATCTGTTGAGGCTGACGATGCCAATGCCTTTCCGGAGCCTGCCGTCTCCGTCCCCGAGTCTGAGCCTGCTCCTGTCCCTGAGCCTCCCCAAACAGTGACTCCGGCACGTGAGCCCACTCCTCCCCCTGTCATCCCCCCCGTCGTCCCTCCCGCTACCGTTCCTTCTCCAGTTCCCTCTTTCACACCACCCGTCGAAGAGCCTCTTACCAACGATGTTCCCGAGCCTCCCTCTCCCCCTCCAGCCCCTGCTCCCCAGCCCACTCTCCCCGTTCAACCCAATGGCCACACCCCCGCCCCAGAGCCGGACAAGTCTGCTCCTCCAACCGTTGCTGAAAAATCGCCAGTTTCTCCACCAGCTCCTCTACCTGCCCCTACTACTGCACCTGCTGCACCTGCTCCTGCCGCACCCGCTACTGCTGCACCTCTTGCTCAACCCGCCCCCACGGCACCTCGATCCTGGGCTTCTCTTGCTGCTTCAAACCCCAAAAAATGGGGTTCCGCTGTTGCACAGGAATCGCGGGGTCTCACTGAGACACCAGTTAGTCCAGCTCCAAGCAGCGGCTCTAAAACACCTACCACCGCTGCCCCACCCGCCCCTCGTGGTTCTTCTAACAGGCATGAGCCCATAACCACCCCCGCTATCTTCATCAAGGTAAGGAACTGTTTCCTCATCCTGACTACTCACAATTAACTTTTCGCTTAGGGCGTCACCGATCCCCTCACAGTTCCATCGCTTCGCACTGCACTCTCACAATTTGGTCAAGTTCAGCACGTTGAAGTGATTACCAGCAGGGGATGCGCCTTTGCCGAATTTGCCTCCATCGATAGTGCACGCCAAGCTATCACAGCCAGTCACAGCTCTCAGGGTAGTGGCATATTGGTCGAAGTTGGTCAAGGCCCTCCTATCAAAGTTTTCATCGAAGCGAGAAAAGAACGTAGTGAAAGGCCTCCTCCTCGTCCTAGGGGGGGTGCACCTGTGAATGGCGGTGAAGGTGGTGGACGTGGTAGACATCAAGGTGGTGGTGGTGCTTATCGTGGTGGAATGCGCAGGGGTGCTCCTCCTGCTGGCAAGTAGAAATGAGATGACTCTGGCCAATTACTCGCTCGTTGTATGAGTGAGGGGCTTTCAGGGTTATGTGGGGGTTATTGTTGGTGGCTTCTAGTTGGGCAGATGGGATGGGAATGCAAGTTGGTGGACTTGGTCTCTTCATCATTCATTATTTTTTTTCCTTCCATCTCTTTCGGTAGAGCTTGTTGAAATCAGTCAGTCATTACTGGATGGGGCTTGCAGCGTTGAAGGTACGGAGGCGGTTGTCAGTGGTAGGGGTATGTGATGGTTATATGGTTAGTGAACGTGGAAGGGAGCGATCTCTCTCATGTGGGATGCCGAAAATTGTAACACTTTCATCTTTTATCTTATTTTCTTTCGAGTGCGTTTGTATGTCCTCATATGTTCTATTGCCTCTTTCTTCTCACTTTGGGCTGCAAAACGTTTCTCTCTCCTTCTCCCATGTTGTTTTTCAGCTGTTGTTGCTTGGTTTCTCTTAATTAGTCTCCTTTTTCCAAGTCCTTGTTTTGCAACAGTTGACTTCAACATATATGTGTCGTGTAGAGAGTTTTTGTATCTGTTTCTTTTTTTTTTTTCATTGATCATGACTTGTTTTGTCTCGTCTTTCTGTTATGCAATTCTCCTTTTCTTTGTCTTCATCCTTCCAATTCAATACTTATGCTCTTCCCATGCCTCCTTCATTACTATGTTATCTGCTGCTGTCAATCACATTTTATTCAGTCACCTTGCAAGGTCCCCCTCTCCCCAAACCAAGAGACCGAGATTGAAGATTGAGACAAATCATATTTCCAATACCTGATATCCCAATAGCTTTGTTCAAGTCATGATAAATTTCATGTACGCTCCGTTTAACAACCATGTACAATAAATAAGAGAGAGGAAGAGAGAGAGAGAGAAAATGTATACTATTTAGGCAGAGACAGCCCTTCGCCTCTTTAGGACTCGATCAGAAAGGGACGAAGAACAAATTGTCCATAAGATCCATGACAACGAATAGGGGACTGCGATGTACAAAAGCAAAACACAAGTTCAGTTTGAGGTTATGGATACATGAAGAACGTTCTTGCGGGTTGCGTGGTAGTTGAACTCATAGGCTGGACTCGAATGAGATAATTTCCTCGTAGAGAAGCTCTTTCAGTTGTTCACGACTGATATCGTCCTTGTGTACTATTTATTATAATAGCAATGTGGGAGTAGTTTCGTGAGCTATCACGAATGGAGATGAATAAACGGTAAACAAACGTACAGTCAAAATCGAAGAATTCGGGATCGAGAGGTGGTGCGACTGGTTCATCCTCAGGATCGTGCTATGTAAGCTACATAAGAAACGGACGTTGGAATGTAAGACCAATGAACAATGAACGTACATAAGCTTCCAGATAGGGATGAGCCAGCGCCTCCTCCACCGTGATTCGCTTTTTCGGATCGAAAGTCTACAATAACGATCACGCACGTCAGTTTATGGATAACTTTCAAGGAACAACCACAGCGGTCAATCAAAGTCAAAGACAAAAATCACTCACCAAAGTTTTAGTCAAAAAGTCCACAGCTAATGGGCTTGCTTTAGGGAATATCTGTGCAAATGACTTCTTCTTGCGGAATGGAAGGGCACGGATATAATCACGCGAACGGCGTGTCGAAATAGCATAGAATTCATCCAACGTTGGCGTACCCAGAACATCCAAAATCAGCGTCAATTGATGGTGATAATCGCGTCCTGGGAAAAGCGGCTTGCTGGACAGCATTTCCGCAAGGATACAGCCGACGGACCACACATCAATGGCCTAAGAGGAAGCATAATTATGTATCGGGTGAGTTTTCATGACAAGAACTAACGAGGACAAAGTAACCTTGGTATACTGTTTAAATGTGAGCATGATTTCAGGTGCTCGGTACCACCGGGTAGCAACGTATTCAGTCATAAAACCAGTCTCCGTTCCAGATGGTTCAGCAGTTTTGACAGACCTCGCGAGACCAAAATCGCAGACTTTGAGATCACAGTTGGCATTCAGAAGCAAATTCGAGGGTTTAAGATCACGATGAATGACGTCGGCAGAGTGCAGCGCTTTGAGCGCCCGAAGTGTCTGATATATGAAGTATTGGGCATGGTCATCGGACAAGTCCTGTGTTCGAATGACTCGGTGCATGTCAGTTTCCATAAGCTCCTGTATAACTACAGAAGTATGTCTATCAAAGTTATGAAAAGTGCTCGAAGAGAATGGAAGCTTACGATATACTTCGGTAAAAGCCTCTAATGATGGCGGCTTGACGATATCGAGGATGGATATAATCTTAGCCAACAAAAAATGAGATGAAACTAAAGAATTGCGGATTTCGATTTACGTTTTCACTGACACCCGACTCGCTCAAAAATTTCAAAAGTTTGAGCTCCCGTAGCGTCCGGAGACAGAACATAGAGTGTTCGAATGGCGTGATCTTTTTGATGGCGACTTTTCGACCGCTTGGCTGATGGACAGCGGAACAGACGATACCGTATGCCCCTTCACCAATGACAGTAGAGACCTTGTATTGAGTTCCTGGGATAGAGGTGAATGAGAGACCCAGGCCTAGCGGCAACACGATAGTACACACCGACATTGAACCGAACCTTACGAGGTTGGGCAGCGGAGGCTGCATGACTATGGCCTTTGCTTGGCTGTCGCTGTTGCGGCTGGTGCTGCTGAGCTACGGCAACGGATGAGTCGGGCATTGTAAGAGGCGATGGTGGTGGTGTAGGGTGAAAGGAGGATGATGGCTCAAAGGAAGAAATACCGGCACGGACAAGGACAATAAGGGCGATCACAATATTCGCTTTGCCATATTCGGAACGTTATCACTTCCTCTTTCTTGTCTATGTTCTCCATTTTCCAATCATATTGCCTAAGCATTTCTATGGCGACCTGTTCTTGTTCTGGTCGTCACGACACCCTCTCTCTCTCACACAAATCCCCATGTTTCGGTCAGATTCCCTCTCAACCTGGGGTGATCCGAGCCTGTACCCTTCAACAGGTTTTCCCACGAGAAGCAGCTCAAAGATATAATCACCGACAATGTACATTCAAATCCATCAGACATCACGCTTCAGGTCTGAAACCTCCCTGCCACTCTCATCTGCCAACTTGAACATGCTGTAGTCTAGCAGCATCGTCATTTGATCCGTGATGCAACTATTCTCTACATACACGTTAACCACCGAGTCATTATACAAGAGTATGAATCGTGTCGTATTGTTATGCCAACAGAAAACGGTCTGCATGCTGCAGGACATAGCAAGGATTTACTTTTGAAAAATAATCATAAAAGAGTTCATGCACGAAAAAACCCAAACGCATCCCGCGAGCCTCGATAAGCATCACCAAATACAAATGCACACGCGTTTGCAATAGTCTCCTTCCAGCCAACATATGGCTACTGACTAATGAGTGGAAATGTTCATTTGGATTCTGCGTCTCTAACTTCAAAAGACACCAAGATAGCAATATCATCTACAAGACCCCTGAGAAGACTCCTGAGCCAGTGACACCTGAGGTGAGCCTGCTCGTGATAGTACAATCTAGTCACTCATAGTCCTTATGTAGACATTCATCTTACTACTAAGGATCAGTAGAGATGAGCAATTGTGCTGGAAGCACGCGTCAAAACCTCATGTCAAAAGCGACACAGCTGTATCAGTTCAAAATCTTGGCCCAGTAAATATTCCCAATCTTCCGTGGACCTCAATCTCCAAGAGAACACATAGTTGACCAAGAGACATCATTGCCTTGAAGGATGCTGATGCAATAATTAGCAGAGTTGCTCTTGTCAAGTCGCGACAGAGATCAACGTTTGTGGTAGCCGGTCCTTCCGCGTCATTGGATGAAGCTGTTTTATCATCGAGATTGATGGAGCCATTCGTTGACGATTTGGATTGTCTCTTGCCACACAAACGCGTTGTTCGCCTCGTTGAACGCCGTCTTTGCGTTGACCCAGTGTCTTTTTCATTCGGCGCCTTCTAGACCGACCATGTTGAGACAATATATTGGGAGCTTCGTACCGGGGAGGGGTGAGGCATTTCATATCGCAGGCCACACACCGCTTCCACACCCTTCAGATCGGTAAACTTGTCGAAACACATGATGTTGATCGCATCCGCATCCGCAAGCCAGTAGGTCTGAACGGCGTCCCAAAATGTTGTTGAAGCGAGGCACGAACTTTGATATTTCTTGTACATCAACATCGTGTGGTTGTCAGTAAGGTGAACGAACCCATAAGAAAGGAATATGTACATACACAAGAATCGAGCAACATCAAACCGATTTGTCCTTTGAATGGATAGAACGGTCCGAATACGAAAGACAAAGCTCGGAAGGGATGCAAGAGGATCAAGGCACAACCTGGTATACATGACCTGCCAACAACAAAAAAAGCACAGAACGGAGAATGGTAAGGACATACGGGAGATGGTATGCCCCTTTCTCAAAAGCAATTGGAGAGTACGTGGCTATCTCCAACAGCTGAAAAACGGATAAAGGTCCTGGAAGAACAGTCAGAGTTATTGTGTGTGTGTTTTTTCTTCGGCGTTTGCATTAGGGTTGTCGGAAATGCCACACTCTATCACCAGTTAGGCCATTTATTTGCCGATACGGCAAGCCAATGCGCTCTGGCGGAGGGCATCCTCTGAAGGATCTATTAATGATTGTATTGAAATTTCTCAAATGATGATCAAGTCATGAGTCCCTAATTCTTCTGGTAGGCTAGTGACCAGCGCCAACACAACCGATTAGGAAGTTCACCGCCAGGTCTGCCACCAGAAACTTAGAACAGAAAGTTGATGGTGCCACTTGTAAGTATTAGTGACACCAGACTATGGGTCTGTGTATGACGCGATGACCTCAAACAAGCTCAGTTGATGCTTAGGAGAAGAGTAAGAGAAGAGTGATGGTAGCTGACAATGTGAATGACAGTTATAATCAATTTTAGGTGTTGTCTGTTGGGAAGTTAAAAGATAGATTCCCCAGTTCTGGATTGTTTTTGACTATGCTAAAAAAATCTCATATCCGTTTTCTCAATGATACAAGGGCAAGTTATTTTTTGGCGATGTTCAAGGAGGACAAAAATCACGTTTTAAATCATCATTGAAAAGGCTCGTTGATGGGGTGGGAATCGCTTCACCCCCAATGAGCCTTTTTCAATAAATTCTGATAATCAGCAAATGATTATTTATTGTTTGTTGCCAGAGCCACTGTAGTCTGTACGCCAACGAAAATTATTATTGTTATCCTGAAACAGCCAGCAGCCATAAGCTCAAAAAAACTCCCAGCATGATTTGGTAGGAGTCATGACCTATCGTTACAAGTAGAGTCTCATGTTGTTTGTTCTGGACTAGTATAGTCTATGTGTCAGAGATGTGTTACTCTAATCTCAACGATATGAAAAGTTGTCTATCAAAATGCAACTAAGGGTGTACAGCATGGTTTTTTCTTTTTCAGTCAGAACAATGAATGCAAAAAAAGTATGCATCTAAAGTATACAACTGAAAACTAGTCAAAGAATCTTGGGCCACTGAACTCAAAATTGGGAGGAACCCTACAAAAATGACCATCAAACAGTGCGGTAGATCCTTGCACAGAGGATCAATCTGTGGCTGTGCGATCAGTGTGACGTGTCTCTGTTCTAGGTTACACGAGCTTTCCTGACCAAAAACCTTCCTCCTTCTTGTGACCTGCTATCGACAAGGGTGAGTGTTATTTCTTGTCTTTACTCTGGGACACACAAGCTTATTTTGAATGTTACTGTGAAAACACTACTGTTCCTTCTTCCTGTAGGATTCCATGGAGCAACAACAAAAAGCACCGTCAGAGATTAAGAACGTTGCCCAATTTCTCCGTAGCAGTAGCTCAGGCTTGAAAGTGCGCGTAGGCGCGCTCAACGGCAAACGCTTGGACTATTTCAAAGGCGCGAAGGATCCATATTTCTGATAAGTAAGACATACTGAGATAATATATTTCTGAACGCAGGCAAATCAGCAGTCAAAGCACTTCTATCTCCCTCTTATGCCAAACTGAAAAATGTGCCAAAAGTGACCTCAGAAACAGAGGCACTTGCCATACTTTCCGCCGCAAACGTCTTCGCCTTCTACCTCCGTGTCCAACGTGGCGGCCCCACTGGTTCTTCATCGTCTTCTCCTAAAGCTCTTCAAATTATCCAAGAGCAAACATTTCGTCCAGAGGACTACTATGCCTGGTTTTATGAGGGCTCGCAATGGACTACGTATGCTGGCGGCATCCTGATGGTTGCAGTCATACTCGCTGGTGTCATGTTCCCTCTGTGGCCACCAATTCTGCGTTTGGGTGCCTGGTATATCAGTATGGGGATGCTAGGACTTATCGGCCTATTCTTCGCAATCGCTGTTGTGCGGTTGATTTTCTACATCATCACTGTCATCGTTGCCAGTCCTGGTATATGGATATTCCCCCAATTGTTCGCTGATGTTGGGTTTGTGAGTTCTCTTTCCTTTCTCATTTTATGATTTTGCCCAACTCGTTCCTGGCAGGTCGATTCGTTTATTCCTTCATGGGAATGGGACATCCCTAAGAAAAAGTCCAAGAAGAAGAAGAACGAGAAGGGAGAGAAGGAGAAGGGCAAGAAAAACGGCACGATTACAACAGAGGAAGTTGCCGACAGCTCTGAAGCCTCGCAGCAGCCTGTTCGCGGGGCAAGGATTGAGGAGGTTCCCGACGAAGACGCATGAGCTCGTTGCTTTAGATTGATCTTGTTTACTTTTATCCCTAGTTATCGTCGATCATTTTTACCCAGAGGCAATAGAAGGGTGAAATTAGCAAGAAAGAGCTTGCCGGTGTCCAGCTCTCTTCCTGCAATGTATCAGCCATCCCTTTTGTCAGTTCCTTACCAATACGCTAGTCCCAAGTCCATTACTCTATGTAGTTTACAGTCGTTTCTGCCTCATGAGTGGTCTGGATAAGATTGATCTAAGGGTAAAGGCTATGATTATTGAGAACGCACAATTAGAACAACCATTCAAAAGATTCTCCGTTGATTTTCAGGGACACCATAAACAGCTATCCCATTGTTTTGGGTAATCTGTCTGTAGAATATGTTTGGAGATCTCTGAAATAATGTACCAGATGTAATTATTGTGATGGAGTCAGAATCACAGGAGTCATGTCAGTTATGTATTTGTAAAAAAAAATACATAAAGCCATGTAAAATGAGTACACGATAATCAGGGCTCGATTGCAGTCCCTGCCACGGCACACATTTCTGATGTCAAGCCACTGTTTGAATTGGGATGTTAAGTCGTCTTGTCACACAGCTAGTGCTATAACTATGCACTTTGAAGTTGCACTTTGACACAAGAATTGTTACAAGACGAACCAGAAGAAGAGTAGGAACGACGATTTAAATGAGATTTGTGGTTATGCTCGAGAAGTAGCCAATCGACAAATGAAGATGCCGAGAGACCATGGAGGTATAGCTCTGTCTATGACGGGATGACCTCAAACAAGCTCCGTCGGAGAAGAGTGATAGCAGTGTGAAGAAAATTACAATTATGGTCAATTTTGTGTGTTGTGTGATCAAAAGTTGATAAATTTTCAGTCGGCGAGATGGGTGAGTTGTTGGAGCATGAGACTTGAACGCAGAAAGTTACACGACAGATGCGGCCAGGTCGGACGTTCGAACCTCATCTTAACCACTAAATGTTGCGTTGTCTAGAGGCACTAATTCCACACAAAATGTGTGAAGAATAAAACAAAAATAAATTCAGCAGCTCTGGAAAAAAATTCCATAGCTCTGAATTGTTTTTGCTCATCCTAAAAAGTCTCATATCTATATTGTCTGTCAATGATATGTTATTTTTTTGGCAATGTTCAAAAAGCATAGGCACAAATCTCATTCAAATCATCGTTCCTGCTCTTCTTCTAGTTTGTCTCTCAACAATTCTTGTGTCAAAACGCATAGCTAACACTGGCAGAGCGTTACTGTGTGACAAGACAACCTGACATCCCAACTCACAACTATAATGTCATCTATTTGTCAAGTCTGTCACATGTCACACTTGAGTTTTTTTTAAAATCATAAATTTATAAATTTAGAACGCGGTGCTCGATCGCAGTCCGCGGTAAAGTACCTAGTACCCTACAATACACAGCC
>Ga0153938_1000858_pt1 | contig 12395 bp, 13 predicted proteins | sample TSNY022MetaG_FD_104740 | JGI IMG/M metagenome (GOLD analysis project Ga0153938, IMG submission 104740) | Attine ant fungus gardens microbial communities from New Jersey, USA - TSNJ022 MetaG | ecosystem: Host-associated > Fungi > Mycelium > Unclassified | place: USA:New Jersey: Brendan T. Byrne... | reverse complement strand
CGACTGTTGTATCGAAACAAGAAACAGATCAAGTCTTCCGAGTATTAAAATCACAAAAGGGTAACAAAGTATGTCTATATTTCTCTCTCTTAGACGATATCCAAACCTGTTCCTCGTAGGCTTGTTTTGATTGTGATGCCAAAAATCCAACATGGTCCAGTGTCACATTTGGAGTCTACATCTGCCTCGACTGTTCATCCATCCATCGAAACATGGGCGTTCACATTTCCTTCGTTCGGTACGTCCCACTCCTAACACCATATTGCCTCGCAACTTACATCTCGCTCAAGTTCTACAAACCTCGACAGCTGGCAACTCACCCAACTACGTACAATGAAAGTCGGGGGAAACAACTCTGCCACTGAGTTTTATTCTAAACATGGAGGATCGTCGCTCCTCACTGATAGTGATAAGAAGAAAAAGTATACATCGAAAGCTGCAGAGTTGTACAAGGAGGAACTAGGGAGGAGGGTTCGAGAAGATGTTGCTAGGTGTGTGTTGATCGTCAACCTATGCTGGCTTGAGTTTTAATCCCTTGTAGGTACCCGAAAGGCATACACATAGATGGCATCAATACCTCTGCCAGTGCTGTTTCTTCCAGTACAGAGGAGAAAGAGGATGATTTCTTTGAATCATGGTCAAAGCCCTCCACCCCAAAGCCATCAACGCCTGCACTTTCTTCTGCTTCAAGTGCTGCGAAGATAGCTGCTCCTCCCGTTCTCGGTCGAACAACTTCCTCTGCTTCCGCGACCACCATATCTACCGCATCTACAACATCGTCATCCACGCCTCGTACCATCACATCTACATCCGCTCGTTCTTCTCGTTTAGGTGCCAAGACTTTGACTGCTACATCATCGACGAGCAATGTTGGCGCGGCAAAGAAAGCCAGATCAAGTGGACTAGGCGCACAAAAGACGAAGCCTGTAGATTTTGCAGCTGCAGAGAAGAAAGCTAAGGAGGAAGAACAAAGGATCAGGCAGTTAGGGTATGATCGAGAAAGAGAAGAGCAAGAAGAAAAGGCGAGAAGAGAAGCCGAGGAGAAGAGAAAGGTCGCTGAAATTGGAAAGATAGCTTCGATTGCCACGACATCGACAGCAGCAAAGGAAGGCGCCCAAAATACGAACCCTCGGCTTGGGTTTGGTGCTCTGCCTGGTAAAAGAGCTTCTCCTGCCGTAGCAGCAGGCGCCCCAACCAGCAAAGTATCTATTCCAGATGATGCGCCGACAACGGCTCGAGATCGATTCGGAAATCAAAAGGCTATATCATCAGATATGTATTTTGAAAGGAATGCATACGATCCAACCGCAGTCAGCGAAGCCCAAACACGTTTACAGTCATTTCAGGGTGCCACTAGCATTTCTTCCGATCAATATTTCGGACGTGAGGAAGAAGAGGGCGAACAAGGGTTGTTGGAACGAGATGGAGGATTACTGGGTGACGGCAGTCTTTCTGGGTTTGAAAACGCGGCGAAGGATGTTGTGAGTCGGCTGCTCGCTAACCCAGACGTCCAGAATATGCAAGAGAGTATACGTACGGGTGCATTGAAATTGAGCGACTATCTTGCTCAGATGAGTTTGGATAGATAGAATGTATTGTTTTGGACCACAAGCAAAAAACAATAGGGTTAAGGTTTGATTATCTATCTTTCCTACTATTCCATCATGTCTGGTTCACGAGCAGACCTCCTCACATGGCTCAACAACCTACTCAAAATCAACTACACAAAAGTTGAACAGTGCGGGAATGGCGGGGCATACTGCCAGATCTTGGACAGCATATACGGCGATGTGCCTATGAATCGTGTCAAAATGGATGCCAGACTCGAGTACCAATCTCTCGCCAACTTCAAGGTGCTGCAGATGTCATTCAAGCAGCACGGCATCGACAAACCGATTCCGATGGAAGAGTTGGTGAAATGTACGATGCGGGCTAATTTGGAGTTTTTGCAGTGGATCAAATGGTTTTGGGATAACAATCACGGAGAACAGGAGTACGACGCTGTGGCAAGGAGGAAAGGCATGCCAATGGATGCTCCTTCCACTGTTGCGCCGATCACTGTTGGAGGTACGAGGACTGGGACTGGTCTGGGCGCTGGTGCAGGTCGTACAGGGGGTAGAACGCCTGTTGGAGGATTCAGGTCTGGGAGCGCTCAGTCGAACGAGACCATCCAGCAATTGCAAGCACAAGTCCGCGAACTCAGTAGCCATATGGAAGGATTAGAGAAAGAGCGCGATTTTTATTTCGAAAAGGTCGGCTGATTTTTGAAAAATTTCTTGAGAAAGGCTGATTCAAGTTATTTGATTTTATTTTTAGCTGCGTAATATTGAGATTCTGACACAACAGCAGCTTGAGGCGCTTGAAACTGAAGGTAAAGATGACTCGACTCTGCGCGAGATACAGAAGATTCTCTATTCTACCGAGGCATGTTTTTGTGTGTATATTCAGTGCACGTACTGACTGTGTGTACAGGAGGGGTTTGAAGTTCCTGAGGGAGGAGCAGTAGACGAGGAGGAGACTTTCTAATTAGATGCCATAAACATACATTTACCTTCACAGATGTCCGCCGCATTGTCCTCTTTGCCATTCCTATGCATGTCAGAGCTCATGTGCACCGGATGGAATGTTCAAAGAGTGGTCGAGGCTATTCTATAACGACGATGGAGAATTTCGTTGTTTTTAGATAATCTGGGCGATTTCTGGTACAAAGTGCACTACAAGCTCGTGGCGTATGTTTGGCGCGCCTTCCAATAGTCTAATGACTTTTCTATCGTGAGTGTCCGCCAGTCCAGGACGGAAAAGATTGGACTCCGGTTGAAATGTACACCGGCGAGGTTTCTCGATCATGTTTCCTTAGTACCCACGGAAACAAATGTCGTTCCCTGATCGTCTGTCACAAAACTCGTTCTAGGAGTCCCACAAGGTTTGTTATGGGCTCAAACTACAGAAACTCGAGTGTTTCTAGGCAAAAAATTTTATATACAGGCACTACTCGTACTGGGTGATGCCGCGCCCAGCGCCTTCATTGTTTATTGATTATGTTAGTGAGATACATGTCAGAAGGCTCCGAATTCTTTTCATTTTGATACTCCAGATCCAGATTTTTGGTGTTATTGTAAAGTGGTCAACAAGATGACTATTCAGGACCAGGAATCATATATGTCTTGAATGCTTTCATCATTTGGACTATGCTGCATGACTTGCATATCCACACAAAATCACAAAATCCTTTCAATAAAAGCCATAGATTCTTGATTGTGGGAAGAAGGTACTGTGGGAGATAACTTGGGCAAACAATTTTGAAAATAGTATTGTGACATGAGCTGATGATGGATTGATAGTGGTCTAGGATGAAAGACTTTAATCTTTGTGAAGTGGCCGGATCAGAGCGGGCCGCTAAGCGTGACATTTTTTTTGTGCATGTACTGTCGGTTGTCAATATACCCCAAATGCTCACATTTACGGCACCGCAGCTTTTGAGCTCAACTGCATACACTCTTTCATATATTTTTTCTTTTCTATACGTCGGCTCAATCTATGTTTCAGCTCGCGCTAGACTCTCCTTTAATCCCAATCCAGCCCATCCTCATGCGAATGGCCGCAACTCTCAACCCTCTGAAGTCAATTCCTCGGCAGCAGACGCTTCTGCGGGTCCGAGACTCAAGATGAGGAATGAACGGTGGAGAGACGACACCGATGTCATTAAAGCACGGCTCGTGGCTGTCTCCGCCGCGACGGTCGTTTGCTGCATAATTATATTCTACATCCTGTCGGATGTCTCTAGTCCAGTCTATTCAACGACATCAGAATTACTCCACGACGTGTTCTTCAGACTAGGATGTGTATCGCCCAAAATCAGATCAGTCCCTATAGGACAAGATACATTGTGGAAAAGTCTTCGACCACATCTGATCACTCCGGTGCTGTTTCTCGGCCCGTTGTATGCAACCTTCCTTTTCCAAGCGCTGCCTGGGCAGAAAAATTGGAGTTGGAAGTATCATGTAAAGGGGCAGATAACCAGTTGGCAGGGGATCAGAAACATCATTATCGTATGTTGTCATTTCCGAACTTGTTCAATGATGATCGGACATCTTCCCTAGGGACCCTTGACGGAGGAACTCGTGTTCAGAGGCTGCACTCTAGCCGTGCTAAATCTGGCTGGTATCCCGAGGATCCAACTTATTTTTCTATCCCCGTTTTCTTTTGGCATTGGTGAGGCGTCTTCCCTCAAGTAGTGAAGTTGATGCTCATTTGTATGGTAGCTCATATACATCACTTCTGGGATGTGTTCAATCGTTACGGTCGAACCCCCCGGGCCGCTCTCCATGCATTGACAGTCACCTGTAAGATCCGTTTCCTCCTTCTTTCCACCCGCCCTGACACTGCCATAGTATTTCAGCTGACTTACACAACTATATTTGGATGTTATACCTCGTATCTCTTCCTTCGCACGTCATCAATTTACCCGCCTATATCCGCACATATGTTTTGTAATACCATGAGATTTCCAGCGATCGGGCACGAGATGAGAATGTTTCCTCGACAAAGCAAACGTACGCCCTCATTTCTCTACGATGCCTTTGCTCACTAACAATGGTCTCCATTTATGTTTGCTCACTGATCTTGTGTTGTCATGTCCTCTCATTTTCTTATTCCCCTTTCACAGGAATTTTGATTGCGTATCTCCTTGGAATAGCTAGTTTTGCATGCTTTCTTCACAGCTGGACGTACAACGCAGACTCGTTTTATTGGGCAAATTATGTTAATGGACGAACCGGGAACGTCTACTGAACCTTCATGTGGTATCCCCTATTTACTCGAATTTCTCGTCGCCTAATCGTCCTTATTGTATCCATGCTGAACTCTAATCTTTCATTGCACTTTCTACAATATAGGTACACGGACTGAGTAATAGCATTAAACACGAACACGCTCGTTTTATTTCTCTCTTTGTCTCCTTTCTATCGTTTCTGACGGATGGATAGTGGGCCCTTGGTTTACGATCACCAACGTTGAAGAGGGTCTCTGAGAACACTAACAGGACATATTTCTCTACTCCTATACTAATTGATCGTTCTCATGAAGATTTTGATTCAAACCGGTTAATGCAAATATAGGGAGCTTCGCGCCCAATTATAAAGGAACCTGAAGGTCACATACGTCTCCCTTTCCTCCTCTTTTCTTTTCTTTCACGTCCACTACATTTTCCCACTCATTTATCTCACTCTTGCGTTGATCGCAGACTCTGCTTTGTGGAAAAAGAAAAGAAAACAGGGATGGCAAATCCAAGTTCGACGTCGTCAAAGCGCCTCGTCGGACTGGGATTACGCGGGGTACACAACGTATGTCAACGTCAGCCAGATAGTTCCAACTCAACTTTATCATATGTATGATCATATAGTCACCACCGACGCAAGTGACAGCTCAAATCAAATCAGTCTTGTCGCAACACAGTCCAAGAACGAGTCCAACTCTATCTTCATCTCCAACGAGTCCTAAAAATGCTATCAACGGGAATGCAGCTTCTCCTACGATCACGCCTATGATGCCCTCTTCTTCCATCACCAGCAAGGCGACGGATGTTGTACCACCTCATTCTAGACTTCGAACCTGGAGAAGTTTTCAAGGGAATCTGGTCAGTGCCAGTTCTAATACGACTACCAATACGAGTGGAACGATGGGAGGAGCGAGGAGCAGCCCCTTGGTTGAGTCTTTTACTCCTATGGGTTCAGGCCTGTCCATTCCCAGTACGGCTTCCGGTAAGCAGAAGGTAAATTTTTGTTTGTTCTAAAATTGGCAATGATTGATTAACTATCACGTTCAGGGGATCACGAGGCTCACTGGTCCTATTCCTGCAAACGTCGATGACAATGGTGATGTCAAGAAAGCGGCTAATAGGACACCTCCGGAAACATTGATCGACGAATTTTGTCAAGTTGAGAGATCGAAAGGTTTAGACGATGATGTTGACATTCGTCCTACTGCGGTCACCTCTAGTCCTGGCTCCGGCTCGCCGCGAATCACACCAGTAGCCTCATCAGCTATTTCACCATGTTCACCAACACATCCTTTCGTCGAAGTACCGTTCCCTCTTCACCCGGACAAATCATTCAGGATTCATACCTCGCCTCTAGTCGGAACTCCAGTGAATAGTACAGATGTCCAACTGAAGGCACCTGGTCTATCTGGCATAGTACCTCCATCCTCCACTTTACCGACTTTCATGTCTTGTCCCTTCCCCTCTACTTCCTCTTCCGGCGCTCGCCTCTCACCTAAGCTCTCTACTGCACTTAAGAACTTGAAAGAGTTTACGAGCACCTTGCCTCATCGCTTTTCCCTGCCCTTCTCTCATGCTGCTGTTGTACGATCTACTGGAACACTGCCGAGAAATAGTGCGAGCGATAACGATCCAGAGCTCATCTTGAGTCCAAACACTCAGAGAAGGATGTACAAGCCCATCGATGACAATATATACAAATCCCCGCCGACACCCTACTCGCGAACGTCTTCCCCGAAACTGTCCTCTCCTGAAGGCTCACCATCTTCTGTAAACTTGCTTTCATCTAGAGTGAACTGGCTCAGGAGAAGTGACAAGGATCAAGAGGACGAAAGCCACAGGGAGGTCAATTACTCGACGATGTGTTTACCCAGTTCATCGCCCTTACATCAACGATCGAGTTCTACGAGTCCAAGTCCAAGGCTTAGTCCTGGAAGGATTCGATCTGGTCATTCTTCGCCTGTTGCTGTAAGTCTCTTCAATTACATGTTCTTCTCGATATCTAAGGGTCTCGTGGCTAGAAAATCGAAACCATTTTCGGTCCACGTGAATGCGGTATTGAATGTATTCCAGACGCAAGAGACTACCAGTGCTCGTATTCAAAATTGAGCATGTCACCCGGCTCACTGACACCCCTCGAGGAAGACAAGAGTTTGGATCTGAATACTTTCATGGATGAAATCGGATATAGGTCTCCTGACGGTCGTAAAGGATCCAGCTCCAATCTGAGCTCGGAAGGACTGAGCTGGGACGGCAGCACAACTGGAGTTTCTGAAGGAAACGGAGAATTATCAGGTCTACCGATTACTTCATCTCCTCCATCTGGATCAGAATCTGGAGGGTTGGAATTCAGTCCAGGTTCAGAAGCAAAGACTATTGCAACTACGCGTACTGGGCTGAGACGTAAAGTGACAGGAGTGAGCTCACCCTTGACTCAATGTGTTGCGACTTGGGAAAATGTGGCTGATCCGTTATTGCCCGGGCGAAATGAGGTTCAATCAACAGGCGACGAAGATCATGAAACACCGATGAGTCCTGTACTTATGCGGGCAAAGGACAGCTTGTTGTTGAGAGACGTACGGAAGAAAAAGAGGACGGCCTCGATTTCTAGTGCTGAAGATATAGTGGAGTTAATGAGCCAGATCATTGGAGGCATCCCTGTTTCTGCTTCAGCGCTCCGAAGAGTTGAGCGGGTTGTTTCATCAGACCGAATATCTACGATCTCGCTTGGTTTAGATGCCGGGGAAAGGGTGTCACTGTTGCATGCTCCCGACGAGATGGACCCATCTTCACCGGACCCATACCCATCTTCACCGAATCCATTCCGGTCTCCGCCATCCACTCCATTAACATCACCAACTCGTATCCAACCACCAGATACACCGACGATTGGACCTAGTACTCGAACAGCATCAGGCTCGAGGGACCTCGATGACGCAATTTCGCCGTTACAGCTTTCGAGTCCTACGATCACCAATGTCAAGGAATCGGCTTGGGTCCAGGGAACTCTGGCTGCGTCGGTTTCCTTTAAATTGGACATGCTGCGTACTGCATCTGATTGTCGACAACAGGCTACGTATGCGTAGATAGGGGGATGAAAAAAAGCTACTCCATCACATTTAAACCTAGCATGCAATATGTATCAATTAGTAGATAAGTGGTAGCATCGTTCATCTAGACTCTGCGTTTCCCTGAGCGAAACTCATTGAGATTAATAACTTTGGAAAAATCTTATCAACCACCACTATATCCACAGAAAGATTGACCGTGAGCATCCATTGCCTGAGACCAGTAGTCGTTCACGACCAAATTCACTGCCCATAACATCTTTTGTCTATTCAGGCGCTATGGAACTTGCTGTACCACATTAGAAAAACTCATTCTGGTTCGAGATGTCCTGATATTACTGTTCAAAGTGATACTGTTCGCCAATCGCCAGTTATGCCGACAGCCTGGGAATAAGGGATCCATGCGACGGGTACCCGAGGCACCAAGAGAAGACACAATTTCCGGAAAGGTGGACTTCGAGGCAGCCTAAACAAAGCAAGAATCGACACGGTCCATTGATGATATGGTGGAACACCCGAGAGATAGAATTCGTCTTGCCCACCAAAGCACTCAATAATATCCCTCTTCGTTGTCTATGGAACATCCATTGAAGCAAAATTAAGACGGATAACTCTATACCACGAAAACATCTCCCTAATTGTCCCACATCGACCGAGCTCAATGAGCATGATTCTTGTGATGTTCTGGGGTAGAGATGAGATAAACAAGAACAGATCGACAATCGGACACGTACTCAAGTGAACTTGATTAGGTTTTTCGATGAGTGCAAGTTATGGAAAAAAAGGAGACACGTACGGTGATAGTCAAGGAGATAGCTCACGCCAAAAATACCAGCGATAAGTGCAACGAGAGGAGCGCCAGACGCATTCCTTCCATTAAAGTAGCGGGCCTTGATACCGCCTACCCGAGGTGTCCCACGCCCTTTTGGAAGTCTGGAATAGAAATCAACAAGTGGACCAAGGCCAGCACCTGAACCTCCAGACTGTCCATTGACATAGTCAAAAAGCAAGGATTTGGAGGGAAAAAAGTACGTACAACAAGTTTCGGGGTGGCAATCTTGGGGGGAACGAGACCTCCGAGGTTATGGCGAACGAGAGAGGCGCGCATTGTGAATTTGGCTAATAACAGTCGGGACGGGTCGGGGAGTATCGTTTCGATTTGGCTTTCTTTGGCTCAAGTCACGTGAAACGTTAGGCATCCTAGCACGAGAGCCATCCCGGTGAGTAGTATATGTTGGATGCCACATCAACAATCGCCAAGTAGAACGGAGAGAAACGGTGAAGATGCAGTGAAGATGGTCACGAAGGTGCTGAAGATGAGGAGGAAAAGGTGGTCCTCATATCAGTGAGAATAAATTCGGGAAGTAGTTTCATTTGAAACAGATGATGCTCAACGCAAAGCCACTCGATGTATTATCTGCTTAAGCATTCAAACAGTTCTGTAGTTCTTTTTTCGTATATGCCAATACCCTATCATCATGCGCCTTGGTAATCATTGTGTCATTTCGGCCATCGCGTAGTATTGGTACAAGTTCAATATCAGGAAACGTTGCACTGCCTTCTTTACCACCCCAATCAAAATTGATCAAAAGAAGTTTCTTCCCATCAACCACAAAGTTCGGAGGACGAAGATCACCGTGTATATAACCAGCTTCATGGATCACGGCAACCATTTCGTCCATTTTGTCAAGCCATTGTTGTCCGCATTCCCGACTGAACTCTGAGTCCATGATATAACAAGCTGGGGCGACAAACTCCATAGCGACACCAATCCAATCCCCTGGCAGCCTTTCATACGCAAGCAACTTTGGTGAATAACTTTGGTTTGCACAAAATTCATGCAGCTCTTTCCCATACTTTCTCGTAAATCTCACCACAATCTTCTCAGGATTTGGGCCAGAAGTCAAGGCCATATAGATGTAGCGGTCCTTTATGTCTTGACCCAAACTCTTTCTGATTTGGAAGTCGAGTTTGTCGGAGCCGGAAACCTGGCACAGTCCCCCGACATTTGGAAGGCATCTATACTTCAGCGGAATTGGCGACGGTGGTGAGCAGGCAAAATGCCCCGCATCACGTTTTAGGTCTACTAGGAAGTTCTGGGCTGCCATGAAGGTGACGTAGAAGGGGGCTCAATCTTGTAGTGCATCATTGTTACAGGGGAATTGTGTGGTTATCGGAAGACTTCGGACCCGTGTGTCGACCATGACTAAACCATGAAAAGAGACAAATCACCCTATTACGAGTCTTCAGTCAATTGACACATTCAAGTAGTATATGATCAGACCTCTGATGATGATGCCAAGGCATGGTTGGCGCCATGAAAGGGAATTAACTTTGATGCTAAGTACTCCGCTATTTAAGGCTCAGCTGGGACCTGTTAGCATTTGAACTCAACGATAGAGATCGGACCGCCATGTGCACCAAAGACGTGGCCATCGGATTTTGCATTGCTCAGATTCAAAGAGTAATCAAACGAAATCTGTTCCAATGGGAAAAGAATTCGGAGTAGAATGTTCTGTAGGTCATGTTGTTTGCATTCCTCATCTTGAGTCTCACACACTTTTTCAATGAATTCATCCACCAACATTTTCAAGTTTGGATGGAATGTCTGCAAACTTGCCGCACGTGTGATATGATCGTTAAAACGACCAAACCCATTATATAAGAGGGAAAGAGGTGGGATGTTCAGGTCGGGTTGCGGGAAGTCGTCTAATATCCTCTGTTCCAGGCCACATTGCAATGACTGGTATTGTGAGAAGGAGTTGAAATGGCTGAGTGCGGTCGAGGATAGCGTGCACCGTTTTGCCTCTTCGTGATATCTGAATTGTCTCTTTTTAGTTTTCAGAGATATATCTATCAGAAAGAAGTGAGACGGACAAGGGACAAGAAAGACGACGAACAAGGCACCTCCACGAGTAATATCTCTTTCTTAGCAAGACCAAGGTCTACCAAATCCTTCCCAGCGGGAACATCAAAGACATTATCTTTGTTGGAGAAGTCGATGGTTGCAATAAACTTCTCGAGATCTTCTACTTGTGCATCTGCCAATAACCGGGGTGACTTGCACTGCCAGACTGTAAGATCTGCAGCAATATCTTGTAGCTGCTCAAGATCCTTGACTGCACACTTTAAAGACCAGATGGTATTGGCCTTCACATAAAAGGCATCACCGTTTCCAATGGGTGATTTGTCACTGTCTATGAGAAGACATCACACTACAGGATCGGCCATTATAATCGGTAACGGAAGCGGGAGGTAGGAACCTGTTGTCCACTCCCCCTGAAAATTTAACTAATGATTGTCACATCACACTTGCAGTATTGTTGATTCATTCTTCACCACAGCTTCCAAAAACTTTGTTCTGCTGATATCGTGCACTGATAACCGTTTTCAGTCTCGTTTACAAGCAGGAGCCTAGACCACGAGGATTGATATTGTTGATTAGATATATTTATGTGCTGAATAACTTAAAGTTCCTGCCTGAGGGGAAGAAAATGGTATATCATGCTTGGGATATTGCATGGGCCCATAAAGAGTAAGTTGTCATTTACTCACAAGAAGTTTGAGTAGCTTATGTCATTGGCTAGATGTCCCCTTTCTGTTCACCTAAAACAGCAGTATCTTCGGGGTGAGGTAAGGTTCTACGTCATGGCGACGGCGGTCACTGCCAGATATGGCAATACGAGATCTTGCGGTCAAGTCTGATCATGCGTGGGGTCAGAAAAGCAACTATAATACATGTATTGGGTATTCGCCGATATCAATTACGACAAATTTTAGACGATGAGGTTTGCCAGCTAACGCAACAATCAAGACTTATTTTGTGCTTGGGCGGCTTTTTGTTCCTGCCATTGACACTGAAGGCACTTGTTTTCGACTCGGTCCACGATATCCTGAATATCAGGCCCATACATCTCACAACACCCAAGGTTAGCACCCGTCATCTACAGGCCACAAGAAACAACCCTACATTGATACAGCTTCGACTCCTACAGTCCTTCGGGTGAGTGTAACTATGTTCGCAGTTAACAGACATGCAGTCATATATAGCTGTTACCAAGTGGCGTTGGAAGTGCTATTGGGCCATGTGAGCTTCGCGAGCAGGGGGAAAACGGCAAAACTACAGACGCCACAAGTCAACCACAACGTTCCTGCGCTACGACAGTCTCAGCATCTACTCAACGTGCAAGACCAGAAGAGGAACGCACGCTTTACGTTGGCACATAGTTCTCGATAGGAAGACGTTGACTCAATGTGAGGGTAATTGAAACTGAAGAGGAATGTAGAAAACCGAGATATCCAAATACAGCCTTTAAATACTGTTGACAGAGTAGTGATTTTTCCACAGCCTTCAAAGTTGCTATTTGTTTTAAGGAACGTGACACGGTGAACATCCAAAAACATGCTTTTCGTTGACGTGACGTGGCAAGTGGTCAATTTATGTTTCCTAGCTTGGCATATTGACGGTCATTCAGGAGTATTACCGGGGCCTACGTCAGTTTTCGTCGCTAGGGAGCATCATGGAACACGCCCATCAAAAGATTTGGATT
>Ga0153938_1000853_pt1 | contig 12444 bp, 14 predicted proteins | sample TSNY022MetaG_FD_104740 | JGI IMG/M metagenome (GOLD analysis project Ga0153938, IMG submission 104740) | Attine ant fungus gardens microbial communities from New Jersey, USA - TSNJ022 MetaG | ecosystem: Host-associated > Fungi > Mycelium > Unclassified | place: USA:New Jersey: Brendan T. Byrne... | reverse complement strand
CTCGCTCGAGGTCCGTCTGCAGAAAAAGCTCAACCGTCTTGGACTGATTGAACATGTTCTTGTAGACTCTCTGTGCCCCAAAGAGAAACACATCGGAATCGTCTGTGATAACACCATCTACTAACCCTAGAGAGACAAGCTCCGCACATTGGGCTTCAGCTTCCATTGGTGCTGTCATATAGGGAATTCCAAACAATTTCAGCATTGTCTTTGGACATAGTGAGTCCCAGGACCGTCGCGAATTTAGTCTAAGCTTACCATAATCTGAGATACCATCTGTTGTGTGATATCCTCTGAATCTCTCATTGCAGCTTTCCTCTGCTCGTGCAATACTTTAATCTCATCATCAATTTCCCGTCTGACGTCATTCAAATTTCTGCCTTTCACTTGCGAGATAAACCAAGCAAATTCACCTTCTTCCGCACGCAAATCCATCTCTTCAGCCGCGTCCCAATGTTTTCCTTCGAGTTGTTCGTCAACATCTTCTATGGGTCCCCCTTCAACTTCAGATTCGCGGACAACAGCATCACTCCTTGACATGGAGGTGATATTTGATTGTCCGAATCCCTGTGTCATTTGCGGAGTTCCAGAAGGCGAAGGAGACCTTGACCAAGAGAAAAGAGGAGTTTCGTCTTGTTTCTCAGGAGTCATTGGAGCGGATATTGGGGTTCCAGTGACTTGGGTTCGGTCCAATACGTCCGCAGATCCGGGATCAGGTGTTATATTGTGAATGTCCGGCAGAAGAGAGGGTGTAGATCTTCTGGGACTAGACTCGGTGGATATACGGGATGATATGACCAATTCACCTGAGCTTAAAGTTGGCTCAAGCACTGCAACTTCAATCTCAAGATCTTCGTCATCCTTGCTTTCACTCGACAGGAGGACTGAAGATGATTCTGGCCGTTCTGCAGGTATTTCGGGTGTTTTGTCCGCCGAGGCATGAACCACGGGGACCTCCACTTCTTCCATATCATCTTCTGAATCGGTCAATGCCTGAAAGCCTGATATCACAGTTGATGCAGGTATCGTAGGAGAAACGGACTGTTTAACAGGCTTGAAGAATCCTCCTGGGATTTCCTTGTCCTCTGTTGCTAGGACTGCGTTTGGAGTAGCCTTTGAAACTGTGAGTAGAGGAGACGGGGCTCCAAAAACCTTATTTTGCCCTTGAGTTCCAGACATTTGTCGACTGATGAACTCTCGACTTGTTCCGGTTCCAGCAAAAGTTAGAAATGTTTCGAGGCCAGAAGGCGCAAGTATCTCCTCCTCTGAGGAAGGTCTCTGGCCACTTGGAATGCCAACAAACCCCAGAGATCCTGATGCAAGTTTACGAGGAGAGACAGTAGAACTTGAAGCTATCCATGGTGAAGTAGATTGACCCTGATCAAGAGACGCTTGTATTGCAAACGCAAGTTCTTCGTCCTCTCCGCTTTCGAGTTCTTCTAAAGCGTTGCGGATCGCAGCAACATCCTCGTCGTCACTGTCAAGATCAAACAGAGGTTTTGATTGTTTCTTGCGGTTTATAGAATTCACAGTCAATGGTGCTGGTTTCTTCGAGGAATAACGGCTAGCAATGGCTGACAACGCCATTTCGCGCTGATATTGTCGCAGATCACTATCCATAGTTTGAGTGCTGATAGATAGTTCTTATTTAGTGGCATCTCTTGGTCGTTGTCGGTGGCCAACTCACGTATCAACTTCTTCCATATCTGCATCTTCGTCTTCATCCTCGTCTTTTGCGGCTGGCTCTTCTACATCAATCAGGATGGGCTTTTCTGGCACGGTGCCCGTCTTGTCCTGTATTGCAAGGATCCACCCGCCGTCTACTCCCTCGTTCTTGGTAAGCACATACTGCTTATTTCTTTCGCTCGCAATCCGTACAGGTATAGTCAAATGAGCACTTCCAACGCTATTCGTTGTCACCAACAACTGTTGCGTCAAGGAGTTTCGCTGTTTCAAGTTGAGAATCTGTTGCTTTGAAAAATCCATAGGCGTAGGAGCCATTCGCAACATTTTTTGTAGGCGGGCATGAGACGTCTGACGTGACTTTAGTCTCAAGTCACCGATAATCTCATATTGAACTTCAGTAGGAAGTTCGCGGAATTCGGGGGAGGTGATATCGAAATCTTCGGGACGCATTTCTTCGATAAACGTACGAAGTTCGTCCTCGGTAGCAAACCGTGGGTCAGGAACGCTGGCTCGAGTAGCTTTAGATACGGCTTCTTCCATGTTTACCTCGGGAAGACGGTAAGGATCGTAATCACGGTACTTGTTCTGTTTCTTGGAACTTGATGTAGGAGTAGTAGCCTTGATTTTAACTGGTCTTTTAGGTACCGAACTGTCGATGTCCTCTAGGTAGACCGTATGTTCGTCAAGAGGGATATCATCCGGCTGAGCTTTCTCTTTCTCTTTTCCTTTCCCTTCAGATGACACCTTTCCTCTATTCACGACCGAAAGTAAAAGCCAAGTTGACCATGTGCAAAAAAAGATTAATAACAATGATAAAAACATTGCCATAGTGTACGCACTGCGGATGATGTTTCAGAGCTTCTCGCCTCAATTGCGCAGCAAGCAACCTCTCCGCAATCTTCTCATGACTCATAGCAGCCCCGCTTTTCTTCTTCTTCCTTTCATTCAACGTCGACTTTTTCAAAGCTGGCGCACCTCCATCGAACACGAAAACGGGTTTGATGCCGTAGAACAATAACTTTGTAATGCGGCGTAAGAAGCCAAGGACGTGAGCGTTGACGAGACCACGTCCTTCTTTGTCGCGCATGGTGGATTGGAATTGGTAGATCCAAATGCTGGAGTCGATTGCCATTACTTTTCCTTCGACCGTTTCCAAGCTTGATTGCAAAAAAAAAAATTGGTATATGTCATCCTATATGCATTGTACGCTCACAGAATGGGACGACCGACAGGAGAGAGGAGCGTCCAGAGAGACTTTACGCCCATATTCGATCAAATAGGTGATGAAGTGCTGATGAAGACGCTCAAATAAACATGAGAGTGATTCATACAAAAGATCAATAATCGACAATGGAATGAATGAATCATCACTGCTTTTCTTTTTTTTATCGAATTTGATGCAAGTTGATCTACCTACAATGCTTATACTCCGTGGTGTGATAAGCATCAAAAACTTGTATCAGTCCGCAAATCATAAAAACCGACAAACGCAACCTAAAAGCAACTTTCAAAAAAAAAACCCACAGTCCCGACTTCTACACGTCACGAATATGAAATGTAACCGTGTAATCCTCCGACAAAGTACAAAACAATTCATCGACGCAACGGGGAATCACCACACGAATAATAATGATAATGATGACGATAAAAAAACATAACCCAAGGAGGAGGGTTCAAATCAACCACCAGACTCATCACGATAGTAGTAACAGCTCAAAATCCATATCATAGGAACCATCGTTGGTGGATATCCTCACTACCGTCCCAAAAAAAAAAAACCAAAGAATTCAGACATACACATCAAATGAAATAGACAATTAGTGCCTACTGTGAGGAACGAGTAATAATAGGCGGTTCCAAAGCCGAAAAACAAAAAGATAAAAACAGAGAATGATATATACCGATATCTAGCATAGGAAACCACAACATGAAAAAAATAATTTTGCGATGCTCAACTGTGTTTTCCACCAAGAAAAGAAAAGAGAGAGAGGAAGAAAGACAAAAGAAAGACATGGCACACGATTCCTCAACTAATGCTTAGGAGTACCAGGACGGTCGCCACTGTCCACCGGTCGAGTTGATGGCGATCCACGCCCAACAGGCGAGTTAGTCTGCGATGAAAACCCAGTAGGTCCAGTAGGAGACAACAGTCCACCACTTTCACCATGAGCACCACTACCAGAAGGCGAACCACCCATCGTCGGTGGAAATCTCGAGTCAAAGTTTCCAGTCATAGTCGGAGCCATACCCATGCCACCCATGCCACTCATACCCATACCGCCCATCATCGACATCCCCATCATCGACATCCTAGGGTCAAATCCTGACATACCCCCACCTGTCATGTTCTGACCCGCAGGCGACATATTCCCGCTGTTCATGTTCTGTCCCATCACGCCCATACCCGGATGACCCCCCTCTCCTCCGACTTGCGATCCAGCAGTCGAGAACGTCATCATGGCTTGTTGATACGCTGCCGCCGCCGCCTGCTGTGCCGCATACATTTGCTGAGGATTCAGCATCCCAGGATAACCCATCATCCCACCACCTGTCATCATGGGGTTCATCCCTCCTCCAGTCATCATAGGGTTCATCCCACCCGTCATCATGGGATTCATCATCATCGGGTTCATGCCCATCATCATCGGGTTCATCATCGGATTAAATCCATAACCATACATCGATCCACCTTGTTGCATCTGTTCCATTTGTTGGCGTTGCTGCTCATCAAATCTCCGCTGTCGTTCCTCAGCCAACCTCTTCTCCCTCTCCCTCTCCGTTAACGCAGCACCAACACCCCCTTCCCTCTTCCTCTCCCTCTCATGTGCCGTAATAGCTCCAAGTAAGCCAGTCTGCGGAGGAGGCGGCTTGTTCGGCACATTGATGAGCGAGGCACCGGTCTCTCTCGCAAGTTCTTCTTGTCTCTTTGCGGATCGATCTTGTTTATCCTGCAGCCCAGCAGATAACAAACCTTGCGGCGTGAATGCTTTTGTCATAGTCTCCGAAGGTTCCAATTGCACAAAGGTGTCTCGGGTATTTTGTTGTTGTTCAAAGGAATTGCCATTCCTGCCGGGGTCCAAAACTTGACTCCAAAGATTTTTTCTCGCTGCACCAGGTTGGGGATATTCGGACTGAGATCGGATTTGAGTTCCATCGTCACCATAGTACGTTCGTCGATCTGAGAGTTGGTCAGAAGTGAGTCGTCGAGCTTGAGGAGGGAAATTATTATGGTGATCATCAGTGCCTGATCACACATAAACGAGATATTAAACATGACGTATAAAGACAAGGTATACGCTACTCACCAGATCGGGAGCCAGGCGGTTGAGGCAGCGTGCGAGGAGCTCGGAGATGGGAAGATACTTGTCCATCGCCAGCAGACTGACCGTAAGCCATCGAGGGCCTTGTACCCTGTCCATGCCCAGATACCGATCTCTGTGCGGCAGGGTTTATATCCGAGTCTGCATCCTCTTCCTCGTCCTCCTCTTCCTCATCCTCCTCTTCATCCGAACTATCATTCCAGGCCCCAGTAACCTTGGGCTTTTTCCCATTCACCCTGCCTGGCTTATGGGTAGCCGCATGATGTGCAGCTTGTTGTTCCTGCGCCTTGGCTTTGCGCCTAGCAGCGGAGGAAGAAGGAGCAAAAGACGATTTGAACTGCTGAGGACTCGGCCCAGGCTCTACGACACTCGGTATAGACGATGGTGGTGGTTGATGGCCATCCGATGCAGCAAGCCGGCCAGGCGATGGGGATGACTCACTGGGATCATCCGTGACATCGAGATACGAAAGCGCAGCCAATACGTCCTGACTCGCCGCAGAATCGTCATGGGTAGAAAACGCAGGCTTGGATGACTGTGGCGATCGAGACTGCATGTCCGACGCGCTTATAGGACGAGGCCGCTCCTCTTGTAGATACTGATCGTTGTAGACAGGCACCCTGGAATGGGCTCGAGCACGTGCTCCGGACGGCTTGCGTCCTATCCCAGCCCGAGTTGATGATGTCATCATATTGACGCCGCTGCCGGCTACAGGCGATCTCGCTCGTGCTGGAGCAGTCGTAGCCTGAGTCTCGGTAGGATCCATAGGCAATGCGGAAGTCATAGCTTCACTTCTCTCCAGGAATGCCATCGGGGTTCCCTGTCGAACTGGCGGTGATCGGTCCGCGTGGGTCAATGATGCGGCTGAGCATCCAAATTCTTAACTGTTTCATCCAAAAACATTAGGAAAAAAAAACACACCCTTACCAGGCCGTTGGGAAATTTCCGTTTCACTGTCTTGGTCTTCCTCTCCCTCTCCCTCTTCTTCCTCCTCTTCCTCTTCATCGTCCTCGTCCTCTCCATCAGTTGCAGGGGGCATGGGAATTATACGCGGCTTGTTTGGCATGGCTACCGTTCCTGCATCATCACCACTTTCCAATCGTGATTGATGCATGAGATATAACGCGCGAACTTCATTGAATTCAGCATCGTCTGGTTCATGGGATCCTCTTGCTGGTGACTTCCTTGCAACAGGACTACTAGGCGAGAGAGTCTGACCCGAGTTGGAAGGTCTTCTTCCTCCTCGAGTGGAAGAAGCATGCAAGTCCATGCTCGCCTTCCCTAAGCCCTGAAATTCTCCACTAGCTCTTGTCCGTCTATCATTTATAGAGTGTGGCGAAGTTAAGACCGATACCGTATCACCAGTAATATAATGATCTCCTTGTGAATAAGGTGACGTCAAAACCGACACACTGGGTGACTTCGACCTTGCAGAGTTGCTATCCGTAAGCACCACCGATGTTGCCGGTCCATCAATAGGGGAATAAGGCGACACCAGGGGTTCCAGCGGTGATACATTAAGCTGATCGCCATTGCTTGCCTCGGCCTCCTCCTTGTTGACCACAACTAATGGTTTATCTGTTTTTGTCGAGGTAGACGGATGTGGGCTATGAGAACCAGAGGTGACTCTTTGAGGTACTATGGATGACGATAGTGGTGATTTCGACTGATCCGAAATCGGTGAGCTTATTTTTCTGTCAACACTACTCGATAGTCTGGCAGGCTGAACAGATGCCCGAGGTTCAACCACACTCGAGTTCAAGGGTACACCAGTGCCGGACGTGATACTCATTGGAGGTGGACTGGGAACAGGATCTGGGCTATTTGAATATCCCCGGTCGAGTAGAGGGGCAGGGGAGTCTGGTCTGTCAGGTGCACTTGTCTGACCGCTAGGAGATACGACAAGCTCGGGGACATTCACGTTCATGGTGCCATCCACCGACATTCCTCTACCATGAGTCATAGTGCTACCTCCCTCCGCAATTGGAGTCAACATCTTATCTCTGTCTTGATTATGAACACCAGCGAAACTCAAAGGGGGAAGCTGTGGACCGTCAGGCAAAACGGGGCTATTCTGAGCATTTGGCTCACTCCCAGCGGTGATGGGAGGAAGAGTGGAAGGTTGTTCAGATGACGTACGATTCGCTGGCGAAGGCCGCGGTTGTACGAGTTGAGGTTGTTGTTGACGCATGCGTTCGGCCAACAGTTCGAGCAATTTGCTTCTGATGACAGACGTGCGGTCGTCTCGAGGATCCATAGCTTCAACAGCCTCGCGATCAAGAAAGAGCAACTGTAAATATCAATTAAGACCCAGCAAAAAAAACTGAGGAAAAAAAAAGTACACACATTCCGTTGAGGACCAATTGGATAAGCAAACATCAAAGAGGTAACTTCCCGTGGATCCCAAATCCAGGCGGCAGGTCGGCCGTGCAATTGAAAGGAGTCATGAACAGCTTAATCAAACGGAGTTGATGAGTCTTCGTAACTTTCAAACGTGAGCACTAGAACTCACCAATTATCCATCTGAGCAATTCCATTGCTTGATTACCCGAAGAACTTTCTATCTCGGGCATAATCAAAATCCAACCTTCCCTTGATTTCATGGATTGCGCCATTTCCTCATCGCCCAACAACCCCTCAACCTTGATCAATGTACTTCTGCTGATTAATTCCGGTCGTTCTGGGTAAACCGCAAAAGCCTGAGTGACATTTTTGAGTGATAGTAGGGGCTTTTTACGCTCTTTCGGTTTTGGTCCGGTATACATGTTGATGATGGGTTTGAGTGGGCCTGCTGGTCGCTGAGGGCTTTGTTCACGAGAGAAGATACTGGACATTCTCTTTTTCTTGGGAAATTGGGCAGAGGAAGATGAACCCTCTGCTGTGGAATCCGGTTTGTCGGGTTGACCGGCGCTAATGACCATCCAGACACGTTTCCAGTCTGTTTGACCAGCAACTCGTATCTTTGTCCACGCCTCCATCTTTCCTCGTACCAATGAGGTAGGGGCATTGGGGCCTAGTCACGCACATCATTGTAGTTGATCGGGACGTTGTTTTTTTAACAAGGGACTCACGATCAAGGGTCGTCCTGATCAGATGAGCTGTGTATATTTCCTCCAAACGCGATTTTTCCCATGCTGATAGCCTGAGGGCGGAAGCCCATGAAATGAGTGCGGCTACTGATGGACAGGAGAAAAGGAGGAGATTGGAACCAGCGGTGTTGAGAGTGAAGACGTTTGTATACCGTTGTTGGGACTGGGCTGTTGAGGTGGGTATAGTGACAGAACCGAGAACTTGGACAAACTAGTGTGATGATTAGAACTGAGGAGGCGAGAGAGAGAAAAGGCAATGCGCACTGCATCGGTAACGTTGACATACGTCGGAGGAACCTCTTTGCCTTGTCGATTCGCTTCTTGAATTTCCGCCATGTCCCAGATACTGAGAGTGGTCCCACCGAGCTGAGCCCAGACTTCTATCCAGCCATCATCCTTGGCTGGCTTGTGGCCATCGGGCTGGCGCTCGATGCGACGGATTAAAGGGCCAGAAAAATAGATTTTTTGAGCATGAAGAATTGTGAGAGAAACGACAGATCTGATTTCAGGATGGAGGGATCCTGGCTGTCTTGAGGGGCCCGGGGTAGGATTCTGGTTGGGACTCATGCTGGTGGCTGAAGAGGAAGGATCAGGTTTGGAGGACTGGTTCTGCATTGTGGAGGTGGCAGTGGACTGTGGGACTTGGCGGCTGGAAAAAAGGAAAGAAAAGAAGGCAGTGGCGCGGGGATGAGTGTGTGCCATTTCGACTGCCACTGCTGCCTGTGACCACACCTTCCCATGCTCAATTCAATATCTGATAAAAATCAAAAATGAATAGCAGCAACTCGTTTCGATCGAGTGACCTCGGGGTTATGGGCCCCGCGCGCTACCACTGCGCCATGCTGCTCTTCAAATAACTGCCCACGTTGATTATCTCAAAAGTCACTTAGTCACAATCGCGGATCACACACGGACCGCAATACGATCTGATCCGCGTCTCCCTGCTCTAAACACAATTTATTACAATAGATCAATGCTAATTTTCCTCATCCACACACTCAGGGTTCCCCTGCATTCCATTAATACCTGCATATCATGATGACACAAAAAAAATTACCTTGAGCTCCGCCACACCACCGAGCTCCTTGACGAGTCCATCATAAGGAAAGTCCCGGGGAGCAGCAGGCCGTTCGGGCACACCATAGTTCTTGATGACAAACCCAAGCGTAGCAAAGCCTGCAAACGCCCCAAGAAGCTGCTTAAGAGCAGACTGGGCTGTCAAACCAGCTCGAGGGACGTCTGGACCCCACATAGAGAGCACTTCCTCCTGCTCATGTAACTGTGATGGTTCAATACGCAAACAAGCATGGAAGAGTACGCCGCACCGGATCGCCGTAATTTCTCCTGAGCAATATGTCATCCCATCCCTTTGCTGGGAGGTTTTGTCGGGAATTCCAAGGCAGCTGGGGATAGTCCGAGACGGGGTCAACGGTTTCGTACGATTCGGTCTCTGATTGATGGGTTGTGTAGGATCTCGCCACAACCTTGCGAACAACCATGCGGCGTAAAATCACACGAGTAGGGCGGAGGAGAAAACCTTGCATTGTAGTGTAGAGCCAAAGCTGCGAGAATGAAGCCAAGTCTGGTGTGTTTGTAAGTGTTGTGCTCCAGGCGGCGATATGTCCGATTTCCAGAGAAATAAGCAGTTCAGAATGATCCTTACGTCCATAAAACAGGGCCCTTGGTCTCCGCTCTCACTTTACACCCCCCCTTCTGTTCTCCATGGCTGCCTGCACCGAGCGCGATGTTCAGGACGTCCTCCTTGGCCAGCGCAACACAAGGCGCAGTCGCGGCAATGTACCCTACCTTATTGCCGAACATAACACCGACCTCGTAAATCTGTGCGTTCTACCTTGTTACTCACACACTGTACTCTCCCTTACCCTCTACGCAAGTGACATTTGGGACAACATGTTCTTCGAAAGCATCTGGGGTTCCCCAACTATATATAACTTCCCTTCTGGACCCCCTATGGTCCTGGACGTCGGATGTGGTACAGGATGGTGGATTATCCAAATGGCGCGCCGATGGCAAGTACGCTCTCCTGTTTTCTTTCCTCTTGCATGACTCTGATACACCATTCGCTCCAGAATTCCACTTTCGTCGGCTTTGACATTGCCGAAATCCAACCGCGCCTGCCTGACTTGGAAGACTACAATGATATTTCAGATCGAATCAGTTGGGTGAACGGCAACTTGTTCGTCCCTCTCTTCCCTCCCTTGTGTTGCATTAAATGCTCCGTTAGCCTCGATGTTTTCCCATTCCCCGATGATCATTTTGATTACGTTCGGGTATGCCGGGCGGGCCTGGCAATACCGGAGGACGAGGTACGCTAGATCAATCGCCGCCGTCAGTCCACTAAATGATCCGCTGCGTGCAGTGGCAGTTTTTTCTTGAGGCACGTCCCCTATATTCTCTTCCTTGACGGAATTTCATGGACCTTCCGGTAGCAGGCTATCTTTTGTGTCATGAAAAATGGTGGTCTCCTTGAAGTAAGTGTCATCTCCTAGCAAGTAGTATTTTCATCCCTGTCTCCCTGGTCAGATTATTGAAGAAGACCTGATATTCCCTATCCCGACTATCCCTGGACTCGTACCCGACACGTCTTCACCACAGGTTCCCTCCCAGCTTGATTCACACATGATGCATGATGCTCTATCGTCTAAAAGCTCTGGCTCAACAGATACCCATGGCCCAAGTCTGGACGGAAGCTCGACTAAATCCATTTCCAAGAGGTCGCGCTTCAAGAGCTCTACTACTTTGTCTCAAGGGAAGTCATCTACAGATACATTATCCTCGGAGACTGTGGACCTCGCGAACCACCCTCAGAACCATACAAAACTCAAAGCAGCCTGGGATAGTATGCTTGCCCGTCGCTTTATCTCGAACAAAATTCTCTCAGTGCTTCCGTTTTACCTGTCAGCTCTTTTCTCCAGTCTCGAAGTCCACAATCTCTACACTGTCCCCCTTCCTGGAAATACACCATTAGAACACGGTATCTGGGATGACAATGATTCCTTGTACTCATTTCCCCGTCTACAGCGATGCCTGCCTCAAAAAAATCCAACTGTCAACATTGATCCTAATAACCTTATAAATCACCCAATCATAACTGAGCTTCCACGATTTAAAGCCATGGATCCTCAGGAACTTGCGGGAATGCATTTACACCGTGTTGTGCAAGTCATCAAATCATGCAAAGAAACCATTAGAGAGGAATATCACAAATTATACCCCATAGACAAGAGTGTACGGCCAAGCACAAGAGTACAGAAACAATTTGGAAATGACATTATGGGCATGGTCTATCAAGGAGCTCACCCGGAACCATTTGAAATAGAGTGGTGTGACTGGATATAGTAAGTTTTCTTAAGCTTTGGGGCGCGTCAGCAAGATCTTTAAGCTTTGTTCATTTGCGTTGTGTGTACAGTGACATGGAGGATCGAATGCGACTACGTCAACGTCTCTCTCACCACATGGTTTGGCCTGAGCCACGTTCTCTTCGAGGTGGTAAACCCAGTTGGCGACGTTGGAGGAAGCTGATTGATCAAATTTTAGCAAGAGATAGCAAAAGTGTATTTGATTATCCTCCTAACCCGACAGACACGTGTCGGTCTGTAAAGGCTTACATAGCTTGGAAAGGCGCCAAGCCTTCATCTGTACCGTAAACTTATACCAGTCTTCGTTCTCATGGACACACTTTTTCTTTTAATGACGCTTTTTCCAATTTCGTCTTGGCTTGGTGCTTTTTTTGTGGATTCATTTTTTTATCTCCACTTATGGCATAGCATACGGTGCTGCCATATTCCTAGACACTAGATATAAGATTCAGAGCTACTGCAAATCAAATTTCAGGGTAGCTGTTACCTCTTTGATGCAAACAGAGTTTGAGGCTTTTTTCCCTCCATATGGTCCAAAAAAAGTGTCTCTCGACCCAGGAATGCGAGATTCACTGATTTCAAGTACGATAGTGGAAGACCCACCTTACCAGAATGAATCTAGAGTCCTTTCTCACAAACAACGGGACATATAGCCCACTTGTTACAGTTCTCAAAACGCTATTTGATCTTCGATTATGGGAAATACTACCCGATTTGGGAGTGAGAAGACTTATCGTATGTGCGTGTATATGTGTGTTGCGCGTGTGCATATAAAACCCCCACCCTCCACCCGACTCCGATGTCAGACGCAGAAAAAAACGTTCCTGCTGCTGATAAAAAACCGGTCTCAACTCTTGAGGCCGATCTTACCAAATATAAGGTGAGTATTTTTTTCTTTTCTCCCCCTCCCCCCCCCCCCCCCCCCCTCCCCTCTCCCTTTTTTTTTTTTTTCTTTTTTTTTTTTTTATT
>Ga0153938_1000851_pt1 | contig 12449 bp, 16 predicted proteins | sample TSNY022MetaG_FD_104740 | JGI IMG/M metagenome (GOLD analysis project Ga0153938, IMG submission 104740) | Attine ant fungus gardens microbial communities from New Jersey, USA - TSNJ022 MetaG | ecosystem: Host-associated > Fungi > Mycelium > Unclassified | place: USA:New Jersey: Brendan T. Byrne... | reverse complement strand
ATGACCTGACAAGTTCAGGGTGACAAAAATCAGATTTAGACCATGTCTCAATCGATTTTTAGTCGGTTCAGAAGGACATTACAGTTTCTGATAATATTATTTATGTTTTGGTTATAATAATGTAATGGAAAGAATTATTGATGCAAATCTGAATAGAGGAACAGAAGCACTGAGGGTCTTAGAAGAAATTTCAAGATTTCTTCTTGATGACAGAGAAATTTCTGAACAATTAAAATGCATAAGACATCAATTAAATTCGGCGCAGGAATTAAATTATGAAAAACTACTTTATTCAAGAGATACCGAAAACGACATAGGCATCAGTATTAAAAATCCTGACAAACGCTCCGGTATTGAAACTATTTTTAAAGCAAATATAAAAAGATTACAGCAGGTGTTAAGAGTTCTTGCGGAATATTCTTCAGATAATACGTTTGAAGATTTGAGATACAAAACTTACATATTGGAGAAAATTATGTGGGATAAATTGAAAGAAAAATATAATAAATTAATGCTGCAAGATAAAAAATTATATTTAATAACAAATTCAGACAGATTTGAAAATGACGACGATTTTCTTGATGCGGTTGCCTCAGCGCTTAAAGGCGGGGTAGATATAGTGCAGTTAAGAGAAAAAAACATGCCTGCAAACAAGATTATCGAACTCGGCAGAAAAGTTAAGATGCTGTGCGCGGAATATAATGCAACATTTATAGTGAATGACAGAGTAGACATAGCTTATATTTTAGAAGCAGACGGCGTTCATTTGGGACAAGATGATATGGATGCTGCTTCTGCAAGAAAAATTCTTGGAGAAAATACTATCGTCGGTATCTCGACACATGCGCCCGAGCAAGCGAAAAAGGCAGTTGCTGACGGAGCAGATTATATAGGTGTCGGTCCTGTATTTACTACGCCGACAAAACCCGGGAGAAGCTCTGTCGGATTAGAATATGTAAAATGGGTTAGTGAAAATATTAACATTCCCGCTTTTGCAATAGGCGGAATAGATTTAACTAATGCAAAAGAAGTCGTTAATGCAGGTTCAAAAAGACTTGCTGTAGTGAGGGCAATTGTTAACGCTGAAAATCCTGAAAAAGCTGCTAATGAGTTTTTTCACTTACTTTTTTCTTTAACACAAAAAACCAAAATATAAATATAGGAGTCATTCTAAGTTACCCTGTCGCGCATATTGCGTCTCAAGAATATTTTTGCATTTCAAGAGCGCACGAATGATCCAAACATTATGTTTGGTGCCAACGCCATGCGGTCTTAATTATATCTGGAATGTTTATATATTTCGGTTCCCAGCCTAATATTTTTTTTGCTTTTTTATAATCCGCATATAACATCGGAGGATCGCCGGGGCGACGGTCGCTTTCCACTATCTGAATTTTTTTACCTGCTACTTTTTCAACTGCATTTATTACTTCTTTAGTCGAATATCCTTTGCCGGTCGCTAAATTAAAACAATCACTATCCGTTCCGTTGAATAATAATTCTAACGCCAATCTATGCGCTGAAGCAAGGTCGCTCACATGGATGAAATCCCTTATACATGTACCGTCAGGGGTTTCGTAATCCGTTCCTTTAATTGTAAAGCTTTTGTTTTCTGCTGTTAAAGTTTTCAATAACAAAGGTATTAAATGTGTTTCGATTTTGTGCTTTTCTCCTAATTCAGTTTCTTCACTTGCGCCTGCCGCATTAAAATATCTGAGTGAAACTGACTTCAACCCGAATTTTGTGTCATATTCTTTAAGAATTTGCTCGACTAAATATTTGGTAACTCCGTAAGGATTAATAGGGGCTTGAGGATGTTCTTCATCAATCGGAACATATTGTGCGATGCCGTATGTTGCACAGCTTGAAGAGAAAACAATTTTTTTTACATCAAATTCTAACATTGTATCTAGTAACTTTATAGTGTTTACAACATTATTTTGAAAATATTTATAAGGTTCTTGAAATGATTCTTCGACGCGCGCATAAGCTGCAAAGTGAACTACTGCATCTATTTTATTCTCTTGAAAAACTTTTTTTATGTCATCAATATTTTTTAAATCACCCTCATATATCTCATAATCTTTTACAAATTCCCTGTTACCTTCTGAAAAATTATCAAAAATTATGCAGTTATAACCGTTTTTGTTTAATTCATAAGCGGTATGAGAGCCTATATAACCGGCTCCGCCTGTAATTAAAATATTTTCTTTTTTGTTTGTTTTCATAAGTTTTATTATAATATATTTTTTCACGCTTTACAAGAAAATTGTGTTAAATTATAATATAATAAGCGATAGATAAATAAGGAGCGGAGATGTTTGGAATAATATTAGCAGGAGGTTCTGGGAGCAGATTATGGCCTTTGTCTAGAGAGTTATATCCGAAACAGCTTCTTAATTTGAATTCCGATAAAAGTCTTTTACAATCTACATTTGAAAGACTAAGTTCATTCATGCCAAAAAAAAATATTATAAGCATTACAAACACAAAACATTCTTCTAATGTAAAAATGCAGCTGGGAGAGATTTGCGAAGGCTCTGTTGTTTTATCTGAACCGGTTTCCAAAAACACTGCGCCTGCCATTGCTCTTGCAACAAAATATATTATGGAGTCATCAAATTCTGATCCGGTGATTTTGGTTGTACCGTCTGATCATTTGATTGAAAATAAAAACAAATTTTTATCTACTGTAAAAAAAGGTGAAAAACTGGCAGAACAAGGTTATATAGTAACTTTTGGGATTGAACCGAATTATCCTGAAACAGGCTATGGTTATATTAACGTTTCAAGTGAAAAGTTAGAAAGCGGTTTTAAAGTAAAAGAATTTGTCGAAAAACCGGATTCAAAAACAGCGGAAAAATATCTAAAAGCAGGAACTTATTTCTGGAACAGCGGAATTTTTATGTTTAAAGCGTCTGTAATGTTTTCAGAAATTGAAAAATCTGCGCCTGAGATAGCAAAAATCTCAAAAGAATTTGATTTTGCAAATACGGATGAAATCCCTTATATTAATTTTGATAAAATGCCTAATATTTCAATAGATTACGCGGTAATGGAAAAATCTGACAGAATTGCGCTTGTTAAACTTGAAAGTGATTGGAATGATTTAGGTTCGTGGCAGTCGATTTATGACATAAGCAAAAAAGATAAGAACGGTAATGTATTTATCGGACATACTCTAGACAAAGACTCAAAAAACTCTTTTGTTTATTCATCTTCAAAAATTGTTGCTACAATCGGTCTTGAAGACACTGTTATTGTTGAAACAGAAGATGCAATTCTTGCCTGCAAAAAAGACCGTACTCAAGATGTTAAATATATATATGACAAATTGAAACAACAAAATGACAACACTCATTTAGTTCATAAAACCGTGTATCGTCCGTGGGGATTTTATACAGTGATTGCTCAAGGTAAAGGATTTCTGACAAAGATTATTCATGTAAATCCGGGACATAAGCTATCCGTGCAATCTCATAACCACAGAAGCGAACACTGGGTTGTACTTTCAGGTACGGCAAAAGTTATTTTGGATTCGGAAGAGCATATTCTGCAGTCCGGCAAGAGTATTGATATCCCTGTAAAAGCCGTTCACTCTTTACAAAATCCATTTGAGGAAGATATTGAAATAATAGAAGTACAAAAAGGCGATATATTAATCGAAGAAGATATTATACGTTACGAGGACATATACGGCAGGGTATAAATTTAAAGTCATCCGGCCGCAGCGGAATTTCGTGCGTTCATCCTATACATTAAATCTCTTAACTCAAAATAATTGCCTTTATCCAAAAGATTATAAAATATCCGCGTTGTATAAGGCGCAATCGCGCAAACCCATTGCTCGTCCATATATAATCCCTGAACAAAACGAGCAAACAATTCTGTCGGTTTTGCGTAATATTTTCGGTATCTGTTTATTCGCGCTGAAATTCGTGATTGCTTTTTTTGCGCGGATTTCAGCCTTATATAAGCAGCAAAAGCTTTCGGCATATCCGGAAAATCTTTTTCAATAGAGTCAATAGAATAAATCTCTATATTATATCTGAATAATCCGCCGATAAGCTTTACTTTGTCATATTTTAACAAATATTTTGCCTTAGATTTTTTAATATACTTATCGAATTCTTTAAACTTCTTTGATCTTTGAAAATCAGGATAATCAATTTTTATTATCTTTTCATAATTTTTTATTTTTAATTTAACTCTGGCTTTATGCTCATACAGCCTAACGCATAATGAATTTTCATCGACAAAATTGGTAACTTTAAGAAGTTCTTTTTCTATAACCGGGTTGTTCTCTTCAAAAAGGGCTTCTAAGCTGCCACCCGTTTTATTCATATCAGGTTCAATCTTAGAATGTATATAGTGAGCGAATTCATGCATTAACGTCGGAATGATTTTATCTGCAGGAGTATTTCTGGAAATATCAATACGGTTTTTTATGAAAAACCCCTGATGTCCACGTGCCTTTGTAGTTGTATGAACAATTAATCCCAAAGATTTGAAATAATGTATAAGTTCTTTTTCATTCATAATTTAATTATATCACAGAGCAGACTTTAAATTTACATAAATAATATTATAGGTATCTAGCTAATATTTATTTAAACCTACTTTTGTGCCGACAAAAGTAGGGCAAAAACTCTCGACCATATCTACGTTCGCTAATTGAAACTAACGCTCAACCCGAGCGAGTGAACTCGCTGCGCTCAGACAGCACTCGCTTTGTTGTTGTTTCGCTAAGACCAATTGCTCACTTTGATGAGGTCGAATCAGGAAGTGAAAAGGAACAAAGCGGGGTTTCAGGGACGCAGTGCCCTGATAACTCGTTTCATTTAATCGCGTTTTCTCTTTCTTTGGTTCGTTTCTTTCTCTTTACTCGCAATAAAGAGAAAGAAATGAACGTTACAAAGATTATTAGAATCCAACAATTGTAAGATATTAGCTGGATTGCTTCGTCGGACTCTGTCCTCCTCGCAATGACACATACGAATGATCTAAACATTATGTTTGATACTCATAATATTTTTTATGTAAGCTTTCTTTATTTGTTTATAACAAAAACTTCAGCTAATTTGCCTTTTTTCCCATTTTTAAATTTTATTTCTTTTTTAGTAGAAATTTCAGTTTTTTCAGGCTTTTGATAATTGATTAAAAATCTCATAAATTCAGGACTATACATAGAACTCCTTTACTAACACATAAAAATTTTCCTACACTTATATATATAAAAACATAAAAATTGCTACAATTGTCATAATTTTACAATTTATTTACATTATGTAAGAATTCAGAGGTGAAGATGCGAACATAATGTTTTGGTAAAGTTTTGTAAATTTTAAATGTGTTTTAGACAATTATATGGAAATTAAATACTTTATATATATATATGAGATATGAGTATTAATTTTAACATGAGGAGATATACTATGGGTATGAATGCAATTGGCCGTATTGACGAAATCAAAAACAATGAGAAACCTATATCACCTATAAAATCTGTAGATGAACAAAAGAAATTTAAAGAACCTGAAATCGGTTACGCATTAAATGGGATAGGTACATCTGTAGCATTTATGCCTGCCGGAGGAATAGGTTCATTATTAAACGGTTCCAAACAATCCGATGTTGGAGCATTCCAAGCTTAATACAGGTTTGCAAAATAATTATGCTTAAGATAAAATAGTCCTCGAAAGAGGACTATTTATTACTGTGAAGTCCTCAAGAGAGGATTTTTTAATGCTTTTAACAACAGATATAGGAAACACAAATATTACCCTTGGATTATATGATGAAGATGCGCTTGTAGAAGAATTTAGATTGGCATCCGATAAAGATTTATCTTTAGAAGAATATCAAGTTCTTTTAAAGTCTCTTTTTAAGAATTTTATTATAAATGATTGCATCATTGCTTCCGTTGTTGAAGAATTGAGTAATAAATTTCAATCCGCAATAAAAAATGTTTTTAATATAGAGCCGGTTTTCTTAACTGCAGATATAAATACCGGAATAAAAATAAAAACCGATAATCCGCAGGAAGTTGGAGGAGACCGTATTGCAAACGCCGCAGGCGCTTATGTTTTATATAAATGTCCTATTATTGTTATAGATTTTGGAACAGCTACATCATTTGATATTATAAATTCAAACGGTGAATTCATAGGAGGAGTTATTACTCCGGGTTTAAACCTGCAAATGAAGGTCTTAAATCAATTCACATCAAAGCTGCCTAAAATTGATGTGGCAATATCTCATAAAGCTATCGGAAATAATACTACTGATGCGATTCTATCAGGTGTAATAAGAGGATCTGCATGTATGATTGACGGACTGGTGGAACAATGTGAAAAAGAACTGGGCAAGAAAGTAACTCTTGTTGCAACCGGCGGATATTCGGGGCTTATTGCAAATTATTTAAAAAGACCTTTCGATTTTATCAATCCTACTTTAACTTTAGACGGATTGCGCCATTTATATAATTTGAATAAAAAAGATTCCGAAATCACACTAAGATTGGATTAATCTAATATATTTATACTATTACACTTTCATTAGTTTAGTATATAATTAATTTTATGAAAAGAATATTATTAATTTTATTAACGCTTTTATTTATCCAAAGCAATTTTTCTAATATAGCGGAAGCAGGTTTTATAGCCGACTATAAACTTCGAATTGAAAAAGAACGTCAAATAAAATCTATTTATGATGATGTTAAATCCGTCATGGATAAACAGGAAGAATACTCAAATAATTACGATATAGAAGGTTTGGCAAAATTATATTCAAGTGAGTTCGTTAATTGCGACGGTTTCAATAAAGACGTTTATTTTAAATTAATAAAAGACACATGGCAGACGTATCCGAATATTTCCTACACAACAAAAATTAAAAATATAATTTTTAACGAAAAATACGCTAAAGTAGAAGTATTTGAAACAGCTAATGCTACAACCAATGAAATTGAGCCCGGAGTTGCGGCAAGAGGAGAGTTATATTCTGCTGCTAACGGCGTTTATTATCTTGAAAAAGTAGGTCAGAACTGGGTTATCATGTCTGAGCAGATAATAGACGAAAAATCAATTCTAAGATACGGAGATGCAAGGTTTATTAAAATGGATTTAAACGCGCCGTCTTTGGTTCCTGCGGGTAAATATTACACGACAAGTTTAGTGGTTGACGTACCTGAAGATGCAGTTGTTATTGCGTCAATAGGAAATGCGACATCGGTTTATCCTCAAGTTAAGACTGATGATAGTTTCAGAAAACTGCCTGATGATAATATTTTAGAAAGAATGTTTGCGGCAAACAAAAAAAATGTAAATGAATATGCCGTTGCTTCCGTAGGCATCGCAAAATCAGAACCTTTAGACAAAGAAAAAATTAAAGTATATATGAGCGGTCTGGCGTTTATCATGACAAGAGTCAATGTTATACCGGAGAATAAATTTATAAAGTTTGAGGATGATAATGGAAAAACTGAGTAGATATCTGTATTTTATTGTTTGTTTTGTATTCTTTTTATTCGTAAATTCATATATGTCAAATATGATCGTAGCCGAATTGGCAAACGGATTGAAGTTCTCTAATTCGGTCTTGACTCTTACATACATAAAAAATACCGGAGCGGCTTTCAGCATAATGCAAAATTCCAGAGAATTATTGATAATTCTTTCTGTTGTGGCTTTAACTCTGATTTTTCTGTATTTAATTAATCATATAAAATCTTTATCAATGAAATATTTATTCTTTACGGCTCTTTTATGTGCGGGAATTGCAGGCAATCTTCATGAAAGAATCCATTACGGTTATGTAAGAGATTTCTTTGAATTGAATTTTATTAATTTTCCTGTATTTAATATTTCTGATATATTTATTAATATAGGCGTAATTGCTTTAATAATTCTGATATTAATTAAGAAAACGAAATGATTTTATTTGTAGATGAAAATGATGAAAATAAAAGACTGGATAACTATCTGGCAAGTGTTTTAGATAGTTTTTCGCGACTGTCAAATCGAAGATTTGTTCGCTCCTTCCACTCTCGTTTCAGTCGCAATGGCGCTATCGCAGTGTTACGCATTCCAAAGTCTTGCCCATCGGCAGGCCTTTTCAGGCTTCGCACCGGCTGCCGCTCTTTTTCTCGTTCAAAAATTCAGGCTTTTATAAAAAACGGGAATATTTTATTAAACGGGGAGATAAAAAAGCCTTCATATAGCTTAAGAGAGGGGGATAAAATAGAATTAAACTTACCTTCTGATGGTGAAATAAAAATTCAGCCGCAAAATATTCCTCTTGATATAATTTATGAAGACGAAAACATGCTTGTTGTAAATAAACCGTCAGGAATGTTGACTCATCCCACCACAATAGAGCGCGAAAACACACTGGTTAATGCTCTTTTATATAAATACGGCAGAGATAATCTATCCGATATCAACGGAGAATTTCGTCCGGGAATTTTACACAGACTTGACCGTAATACGTCAGGATTATTAATGATTGCCAAAAATAATAAAACTCATGAGTTTTTGTCTGAACAAATTAAAAAACATGCAATAACCAAGAAATACAGAGCGGTCATAAAAGGAGAGTATTCAAAAGATAAGGATGAAATTAATCTGCCTATAGGCAGAAACCCTAAACAACCTCACAAAATGGCAGTGATTGAAAACGGAAAAGAAAGTAAAACTATTCTAAAAGTTATAAAACGATTTAAAGAAGCTACATATATCGAACTGGATCTGATAACAGGACGTACTCACCAAATAAGAGTGCATATGAGTTATTTAAAGCATCCGATTTATAATGACACTCTATACGGCGCAGGAGAAGGTAAAGTTAAAACAGAAGAACAGGTTTTACAATCATTCTACTTACGCTTTACAAAACCTTTCGGCAATGAGATAATAGAGTTGGAAATTGAACCGGATGAGAAAATCCGGAAGGTTTTAACTTATTTTGAAGACAGGAGCGAAAAATATGAAAACAACAAGTAACTTAATGGCGTTAATTACATTTATAGCAGCTGTTTATTTGATTTATATTAACTATGGACATGAAATTCCTTTTAATTTTTTAAGAACTCAATATGCAGTAGATATGTCCATTATACTTCTATCATTCTTTATTTTAGGAGACGCTTTCTGCTTTTTTATTAACGTTTCAAGAAATGTTGACAATCAAGACAAAATCAAAGCATATAAACGGGAGTTGGAAAAGAATTCGGTTGAGTGTTCATCAAATTCTTCCAAAGTGGATGTCTTAGAAGCTAAAATAAAGGTTTTGGAAAAAGCATTGGATGACGCGTTAAACAAATAATGACAAATCTTCTATTTCCGCTATAGTTTTACCGTCCTTTTTGTAATGTATAATTCTCAACGGCTGTCCATCTTCATCAAATTCGGTTTTGGAAACTCTTACAGGTTTTTCGCTGGAATAAGTTTCCAATTTTATAGGCAGCCCGTTTTCAGGATTAGCTGTTCCGATAAATTGCATGTTTCCGTTTTCATAATATGCAGTTTGTTTTATTGCATTGCCGGTTTTTTTATCCAGTTCTAAAACATCTGCAATATTATTGGAATCAGGATGAAAGCTGGTTTGTCTAAAGATTTCACCATTTTCAGTATTGAAGTCATAAACAAATTCTTTATATAAACCGTCTATTGTTCTGTGTATTGTTTGAATATTTTTTCCGCTGTCAGGATCCATTTTGTATGTTAAATAAGGCATGTTTTTATCGTTATAGATATTATGTTCCTTCAAAACACCGTTTTTTGAATTATATGATAATTTATAACTTAATGTCATTCCATCATCTTCATAAATACTTTGCTCTTTCATAAATCCTGATTTGGTATTAAATTCTTTTATATTATAGACAAAGGCGCTATTTGGATGAAGTGTTATTTCTTCTGTTTTTTTGCCTGAATCATTATAATTTGTAATTTTTTTTATTTTGACATCAACGTAGCCATCATCATCTTGAAAATCATCTTCGTAATCGTCTGTATTGCTACTTGCTTGCAACTCTATTTCTTGGACTATTATACCTGCATCATCAGTTGTAACTACTTTTTTCAGAACATTATTTTCGTCATAATGACATATGCCTTTAAATTCGTAATTTTCATAATCCAAAATAGGTTCTTTTTTACCGCTGAATGTTACGCTGTCCGAAATTGTATTTGTTTTTATTAATGCATTTTTATTTATATTATTTATATTTACACTATTGTATAAATTTGTGCTTACCGGTGATATTCTCATTATTTCTCCAAACTTTCTATTCGTATTATCTAATAACACGTAAATAAAAAAATTTGTTAGTACTAATAAATTTTTTTACAAAAGTACAAAAAAGAAGCAAATAAAAATTATTTGCTTCTTAAATGATTTTTTAGTAAAAACTATTGAACAGCCGATTCGCCTTCAGTTTTTTGCTGATTGATAAGGTTTTGAAGTTTTTCTTTAATTTCTTCACCTTTTTTTTGCATATCAGAGACGACATCATCAGCTTTAGCCTGAATTTCTTTTACTGTTTCATCTGCACGTTTTAAAGCATCTCTGGTGGTTTCGCAAATCATTTCACGGGTTTCTTCGCCTGATTTAGGAGCTAATAAAATCCCCGCTATTGCGCCTATAGCACCGCCTACTATAAAACCTGCTAAAAATCTAGTTGCTGACATAATTAGTTACTCCTTTTCTTTTCATTAACATTCTATCGATTTTGGAGAATTAATTAATCCCCAAAAAAGGCTATTTATTTTTTAAACATTCCAAATACGGTAGCAAAACCTTTAATAACACCTCCGATAATTGATTCGGAAATCATTTTTGTCTTGCCGAAAGTTTTTTCCACTGCCGATCTGAAATTATCTACTCCCTGGTCAGTGCTTTTTACAATTGCATTGATTGAGCTTAGAGTTTCGTTTAATTCTTTCAAAGTCGGTTTCAATTCTGAATTTAACAGGGTTGATGTTGCGTTCAAATTCTTAACCAATACTGACAAATCCATCAGTAATTTTATCAAGAAACCTGCCACTATAATGATTACAATGCCGCTTGACCATGCAAGAAAGGTTAAACCCTGGTTTAAAGATATTTGTGTAATTTCCATTTATATTTCCTTTTTATTGCCGTAAAAATTCTAATAAGAGTAATCACCGTCTGCTTCTTCAAGTTCTTTAGCTTTAAGAAGTTTTTTAGACTTAATCATATTATTTAATTTTCTGAATTGTCTCTCTAATTTATATCTCATCAAATCAACAGATTCTAACGCCTGTTTTTTAGCTTCGTTAATAGCAGGAGAATTTTTTTCATATAATTCTGTTGCTGCTTCTTTTAATTCACGTCTTGACTCTTCGCCGGGTTTAGGAGCATATAAAACACCCGCGACAATCCCGCCTACAACACCTGCTATCAAGCCCATACCGAACATAAAAGATTTATTTTTACACATTGTTTGACCTCGTCTTTCATTTTTTCAATTATTATATCATATTATATTTCGATTTACAAGAGTTAAACGGCATTTTATCTGTGTATTCTTTAATCAGAACCAACATATTAAAGACCGATGCGGCTCTTTTAAACCTTCCTTTGCAGCATATTAATACAGCATATAGAATGAATGTTTTTATTAATTTCAATTTGAAAAGTTGTTTTTTTCTGTCAACAATACATAATATTGTATATAATGTCTTTTTTAAATTACGGACAACATCATATGCTTCTCTTAAATTTACTTCAAGAGCCGGCATAAATTTTACTACTTTATCATTAATAATGCACACTTTTTTATCAGCCTTAATTATAAATGCCGACACTGCTCCTGCTATAATAAGCTGCGCTATGAAAATTGTTGCAATAAATAAATACATTTTTCCTTTTTTTTGTATTATAGTTGAAGTATAAAATAATGTCCAGCAGAAAAGAATAAGTCGAAAGGACTATTTATGATAGGAAAAATAAAATTTTATACAGCTTTGCTTTTTGCAAAATGCGCTTATCTGAGTATAAAACTTTTAAATAAATCATCAGGAACATCATTTATAGGTATGATGGTTTTAAAGATTTGCCCTGATTTTCTTTCCTACTGTTCTAAATATATCCGCAAAAAAAATATTACTATAACGGGAACTAATGGAAAGACAACAACCTCCGGGTTAATTGCTCACATTTTGGAATGCGCAAATCAATCGGTAATTCATAATCTAAAAGGCGCAAATATGCTTACCGGTGTAGCAAACGTCTTTGCATTAAAATTAAGACCATTTAAAAAATTTGATTATTCGGTAATTGAGTCAGATGAAGCGTATTTAACCAGATTATATGATTATATGAAGTCCGACTATTTAGTTATTACAAATCTATTCAGAGACCAGCTTGACCGATACGGAGAATTGAACACAACCGCGAAATACATTAAAAATGCAATTGAT
>Ga0153938_1000850_pt1 | contig 12449 bp, 9 predicted proteins | sample TSNY022MetaG_FD_104740 | JGI IMG/M metagenome (GOLD analysis project Ga0153938, IMG submission 104740) | Attine ant fungus gardens microbial communities from New Jersey, USA - TSNJ022 MetaG | ecosystem: Host-associated > Fungi > Mycelium > Unclassified | place: USA:New Jersey: Brendan T. Byrne... | reverse complement strand
TTTTTGCCCTTCGATTTTTGTTGACAATTAAATAAAACATGCTTATAATAACTTTTGTCGGTCAACGATAAGCCCGAGTGGCGGAATGGCAGACGCGGTGGACTCAAAATCCACTGATGGCAACATCGTGGGGGTTCAAGTCCCTTCTCGGGCAGTGATTATTTTTGACATATACCTTTAAAAGCCTTGATTTTAAGCCGATTGCAGCTTATAACAGGGCTATTTTTTTATCTCTTTTCGCTGCTTGGGGAAAATTTGGGGAAAATTATTGCGAATAACTTCACGCCAATACATATTTTTACACGCTTTCAGACTCATCGTCGGCATTTAACGCCTTTGAATAAAACTGATCCATTTTGTTTGCCACAAGCTTCTCGCGGGATTTAATCATGTGTTAATAAGAGTTAAGCGTAACCTTTTTGTCGGAGTGTCCCAGCCTACCGGCTACTGTTACGATATCAGTATCGCTTGCGATCATTAAGCTTGCGTTCGTGTGCCTAAGACCGTGTAAGCAGATTTAAGGACAGGTATGCCCAAATGGCCTTGCGACAAGGGCTTGGTGCCTATAAGTATGTGAGTTTGTATTCTGCCAATCTAAATAAATCCATCAAAAGGACTATGGTTAACCGCCATAGTCTTTTATAATTTAAGGAGGGGTGCTCAATGTTGGCACGTAAAAGCAGAAAGAATCTTGTAGAAAATGAAGTTGTAAAATGCGACATTCTCAAGGCTGCCAGGTATGTCCGGCTCTCGGTTAATAAAACTGATCGTCCGTCTGATTCCATTGAAAACCAGAAGAAGATAATTGAGGACTACTCAGAGACAAATTGGGATATTCAATTTGAGCGTTTCTATGTCGATGATAAAGCAAGTGGACGGGATTTTGATAGACCTGCATTCAACGAAATGCTGGAAGACATACGAGCCGGAGAAATTAATTGTGTGATTGTGAAAGACCTGTCTCGCTTGGGACGCGACTTGGTAGATGTCGGATACTATGTTCAGATGTTCTTCCCCAGTAAGCGCGTTCGCTTTATTTCCATCGGGAACAAAATAGATACACTGGATGGCATGACAAATATCGCTTTTGGGAAGCTGCCGGGCGACAGAATCCCTTTGGCTTCCTTAATGGATGAGCAGTACGCAATCGACATCAGCAAGAAAACTCAATATGTTCTTAATAACAATATCAAGGACGGTAAGTTTGTTGCTCCTCGTGCTCCATACGGGTATGCGGGTGTTATAATAGGGATAAATCAGAGAAGCCTTAAAAACACAGGGGGTTCGCCGATTTAATCCCAACTTTGCAACTTGATCACAGGGTGAAATTTAACCGAGGAGGATAGATTGAGGCTACTGAACGGTGATCTGATTTTTATAGTTAATCAAAAAATGAGCTTGACCGTTAATGTCAAGCTCGTTTTTTGCGCTTTAACTATAGACTTAACGAGAGGAATCCTTCTATTTTATAGGTTTGTCGGAAGGGTGATGAATGTAACCCCGGAGATACCGATTGATTGACGCACTTGGTAATAGGTTTCGGTTTCTCTGATTAGACCTTGCTTTGCGAAATATATGGACAACTTTATGTTTTCTGCAGCTCAAATATGATAGGAACAACGTCTCATTCCAAAACAGTGTCAGCTATAGTGGTCTGAGCGAGTACTCTGTGTTCTTTAATATATATAAGCATTTGTCTCAAAGAAGCTACAGGATTATTATCTTTGCTAAATTTTTCCACAATACGGTTCAACTTTTCGTAATCATTGGGAGTTATGCTACCTTCATTACCGCAAACAAATTGAAGCAGTCCTTGAATATCACTATTTCTACCATACTCAATGCTTCCGCAAAGTTCCCTATTAAGTTTTTCTATAGCAATAGATAAAGTGTCAGATGAAAGCCCACGAATGTTGAAAGAACTTTGTTCTTCCGCTATGCTACACTTATTGATAAACTGCTCGATTTTGAAAATATATGTAATCTCAGCCATTAATTCAATAACGGTTTTGTGGGCGAGTAAAACATCTGTACATTCTGCAATTTCAAGTTCACTATATTTTGTACTCACTTTATCAATAATATTTTTCAATCGAGAAATGGCACCAATATCAAGGGTATCGTTAGAAAAATCAAGATGTGATTCACATATTTCACAATAAGCGTTCAGCATATCTTCGCAATTGCCACGCGAAAGAACTTTTTCACTTACATTATTCCAAGCTTCGTAGCTTACACGTTCGGGTGAAGAAACGGGTAAAAAATATCGACTAAAAATTGTGAGGTTGCGCCACAGATATCCATCTACGAAAGAAATAAACCTTTTCCTAATTATCTCAGGATTGCCCAAACGGCAATTATCTGTGCAGAAAATGTCCGCGAACATTTTCATAACAGGAGTCTCGTTCGAGAAGCTATTCCTTGCAACATTATTTGAAAATAACTCAAAAGAAGCATCTACGGTATTGGTTTCAATACCTTGAGCATATAAATCAAATACGTTTTTGATAAGCATTGCTCTTTCGGATAATTTATTATAGGTTGCGGTATATATCATTGCAATTAAATCAGGAAATGAGATATCATCAGGCAAATTTCCATGCTTAACGATTGATATCTGTTGTTCTTCAAAGCTATTGTATCCATTTGAGATATTCACAAGTTCATTAACATCCGTTAGCACACAGTTGACAAATCGCAATGTTTCCTGAACTCTAAAATCACTTCTATACTTACGAAGGACACACCATTCATTGTCAATTATTGAATCTATCCTATATATCTTTTCTTCTTGTGATTTAGCCAAACTGCATCGAGCCGCAAAATTATCAATATAATCGTAAATATTAGATTGCAATGAAATAAATTCACCATTATATAGCCCGTAAATTATTGATATTAGAGACAACTGCTTTTTATAATCCACTTTGCTCAAAAACAAGTCTAAAACTACTCGTACTTCGCTGGAGCAGGTAGCTTTTTGTTGGTTTATTTGCCGACTTAATATCTCATAATACTCAACAGCTTTATTCATGCGGCGAGGGTTTGATAAGTCGTCAAGAAAGCGCGCCTTGTTCTCCTTTATAGAGCTTATGCACGTTTCCCGCGCCTCTTCACGTTCTTTATAATTCTCAATAAAAAGAAGCGGCTGTTTTTCGGATTTTTCAATGTCACTATCGAACTTTGTTAACATTCTTTTTATTTCTTGAGTTAGGTCTGATGCTTCTTTGTTAATCTTACTTAGGCTTAAAATGATTTCATCAACTCCAACAGAGGAGAGACTTATGGTGTGATTAAAGAATTTTTCAAAAAACGATTCGTCAAGGTTACAGGTTTCCATCAATTTATCAATATCAGCTAAAAACAAAGTTATGCAGCAATTCATTGTCGCAATCTCTTTCAAAAGAAAAAGATAAGATTTTGCCTTTTCACTGCTACAACGCTCTATATCATCAATAATTACCATTATCCTTGAATCCCTTAAATTTTCAAAAAGTAATTTACTTAATTTATCAATGTTTTCCCTATAATCAGAGCTCCCGCTATTTAGCTTCTTCGAAACAAAATTGGTTACATTTTCTCTGACAATTGTCCCCGAAATAGATGCAATAAGATCCCTATACTCACTTGCTATTCCTACATATATTTCGTTCGTTTTCAATATCTCTTCAACTCTTATAAAAAAATACTTGATTAAGGATTCGCTGTCGTCCAGTTCCAAAGCGTTGATGCGTATTTCATATAAATTGACGCGCTTATTCTGTTTAGCCTTATCAAGAAGACCGTTGATTAGCGACGTCTTTCCCATTCCCCATTCACCTGTTACGCAGACGGAATATCCAGATTCGCTATTGTTGCTTTCAATAATATTGACAAGTTCTTTAACCTGATATTTTCTGACTGAAAATAGAGAATCATAGCTTGCGACAGCATCATGAATATTTCTGTTTGGAATATTTGCATTTACGGATTCTATCTTGACTTTGCTTAATAAGACAAATACTACTCCAAGCAGAATTGCTCCAAGCCAATTGAACCACAGGTCTAACTTCGCTTGATATGTTATACTGCAAGAAATTATATATGTTATTTCGATAACAGCAAGTCCCTTTAAATATAGATTAGTGAATGTGTAAGAATTTTTGTATGTAAATCCATAGAAAAGAGCTATAAATAAAACAGTAACTATCAAGCTTTCTATACTGTTCAAATGTTCGGAAACCTTGTATATTGCTGATTCTCCATTATTCCCGATAACATCTCTGAAGATATATATAGAAATTGTCGATAGATAAATAAGCGCAGGCAGAAATGACTTGCGCACGCTGAATGATAATTTAATTGAGTTTGTCTTTAATCCTTTAATCAGATAAAGCGCAAGAAAAACATTGATGAAAAGGAATGCAACTAACGTCCATCTTATCCAAAATCCACAGTCTGTAAAATATATATTGGGGCTTGTAAAATTCATGAAACTACCTCTCGTTTGCTTACTCTTGCTCACTCATTGGGCAAATTGACAACAATAGCGATGCAATTTTCTGCTTTCACGTAATCTACTTGTTTGTAAAATTCTTTACTAATTATACCATATTGCAACGAGAAAGCAAAGAGTATCCGAACCTAACTATCAGGGCGACAGCATTTACGGCATTTACTTATAAATATACGACAAAGTAGACAGGTTTTTATAATTATTAATACCATAGCGTCATTGCGAGGAGTGAAACGACAACGTAATCCAGTAAAAGCGAATTTTCGGTATTGTTTTTACTGGATTGCTTTGCTGACACTCGCAATGACTATAAGTAAAAGGAAATGCTGTTGCCCTGACCTAAGCGCTGGAAGAACGGCGAATCACTGTCGAGGACGCCGTCGCGCGCGGGTTATACAACATAAGCATGATTCCCATTGATAACCCATTGGGCGGTGAATTTGTAGTCTTGCACCACTGGTATGTTCGCGCCATCACTGAAAAAATCGGACCGGACTTGACATTGAGCGATTTACGCGATTTCATCGGTACGGATGTCGGCAGCGGACGGTATATTTATGTATATGAGGTCGATGGCGGAGACTATCAGTTGATAATTAATGTGGGCGGTTATGAAGATACCAATGGGATTGTAGAATTTGGACGTGTCATTAACGGCAAGATGGATGAAAACGCTACTGACATACGCTATTACGATGTTGACAAATATATAATTGACGGAACACGGGAGCTTGTTCGACCATTGCCTGAATCGAAAGCAACAACAGATTTAGAAACTGCCATATCGCAAGCCATTCTCGAAGCGAATAAAGACGGTAATAACAGAGGTGATTTTACGGCCGAAGCGCATACGACGTTGAAAATCACCGAAGACAGCAACAAAGTTACTGCTTAGCACCTTTAGTTTTGTTATTACCCGAAGGTACTGTTAGTCAAATTTGCACAAATTATATATTGTAAAGCCGTTATATGTTATAGTATAGAAAAAACACACATCATGGGGGGAGCGTTTTGGGAAAACCCCAATACATAAAATGGATAGCGAAAGAACAAGGGGTCACTTTTGAAGATGGGGTACCTCTTAATTGTTATGCGCTGGATTACACCCTTGACGATAATGTTTTAGATGATTGGGCGTTACATATTCGTAGACATTATATTGATGATGATGAATTAGCAGAGTCGATAGAAATACATAAGTTGAGTGTAGAAGATTATTTGCGCAAATATATAATTCCTCAAAAAAATGATGAGTTTGGCTCGACATCTCGCTCAAACGATATAACCGAAATATTAGTTTCGGACTTGTTAGAATTTATACTACATTTTACAGTCCCACGTTGCAAGCAAAATAACAGATCAGGTAAATCTCTTTCAGAGCATGGAACTGATGTTATAGCTTATAAGTTTTATAGTGACGATAAAACTCCAAACAAGCGCGATATATTATGTGCTGCTGAGGTAAAAGCAACACTTACATCAAATGAGCCAGATGCTATCAAATCGGCTGTAAAAGATTCTTTTAAGGATGAACAGCGTTTTTCGCACACCCTTGATCATATGAGAAAAAAGCTTAAATACTTAGGAAATATAGACCAAGCCTTAGAGGTAGCACGCTTTCAACAAAAATCTGACATGGAATATATAACACGATATATTGCTGCAGGAGTCAGTAGCCAACCGGTCATCGATAAGAAAGTCATTATTGGAATAAAAGGCTCTGACCTTGTTTTGAAGGACAATCAACGAGTTTTCTATATTCACGGTCAAAAGCTCATGGATTTAACACATGATGTGTTTGAGAGGTGTATAAGGTGAATATATCTCGTACATCTGAAACTATGTTGAAATATCAAAAGGCTAAAGCTAAGCTTATAGAATATGGTGTGGAGAAAGCAGATTACCCAGCGTTCCCTCTGGACTCAAATGAATTGTCATATTCAACAGTCTATATTATTTCTCGTTATGCGGAAAGCATAATAGAAGATGACTCGGTTTCCAGAAATGATTTCTTTAATCACCTAAAGTTTGCATCACAATACTTTGATGCTGCCGTGAGTGCTGATGATCGAAACACACATGATTTAGACTTTTTGTTATCTGGAGCTGCGGCATATTTTCTGTCAAACGATTTTGGCAGTGCTAAGGTGTTATGTTCTAAAATTGATACAAACTTGGATAGGAAATCTCCGCAAGGGCTTCTATTATCGTTATTCAGAAGCTTTCTATTAAATAAAGTTTTTTTAGCGCCAATAAAGATTCAAACTACTATCGATTCCTTTATAAGAGATATAAAGAGATTCTTTGATAAAGGGCAACTTGATAAATCTTTTTACAGCAAAGCGTTAGAAATCAGAGAAATGGTATATGATCAAGACAACCCGCTTGATGTTTATTATGTAGACATTTTGTTAGCTGTCTTATTTGAATCGATCAATCACTCATCGTGGGTTTTGTTGCCGCGCTATACATCCTTAAATAATAATGAATGGATAACATATTTATCCAGCAAAAAAGCGATAAAGATATTATGGCCTTCACAACAACTAATTTGTGAAAAGGGCATCTTAAAAGGAGCGAATGCTATTGTACAACTGCCCACAGGAGTAGGCAAAACGAAGAGCATTGAGCTTGTTATTCGTTCGGCTTTCTATACTGAAAGAGCTAATAATGCTATCATTATTGCTCCTTTACGGTCATTGTGCAATGAGATTACATATGATTTAACGCAATCCTTCGAGGAAGGTATCGCTATAAACCAATTTTCCGATGTTCTTCAAGACGATTATACTTTCAGTTTCACCAATGATGAAAACAAGAATAATGTGATGGTATGCACACCAGAAAAACTTAGCTATATCATGCATCATCAGCCAGATTGCATAAGTGAGTTTGATCTCTTTATTTTTGATGAAGCTCATATGTTTGATGACGGATATAGAGGAGTGACTTATGAATTTCTTGTTTCCGAGATAAAAAACAAAGTTGGAGTAAGTAAACAAATTATCCTTTTATCTGCTGTACTATCAAATGCAAATGAGATAAATAATTGGCTATTCGATGGTCAAGGAGTTTTGGCAAGCGACGAACAAATAAAGCCAACGCCAAAGTCAATAGGCTTTGTATCTACTACACGTGATATGTATTATTTTACGTCTAAATCCGCTGAATTTGATTTTTATATTCCAAGAAGCATTGATATAAAAGCATTACAAAAAAAGCAAGAGATAAGAATGAACAGTATTTTCCACAATTAAACGAGCCAAAGGATATTGCCATCTATTATGGAAACAAACTATGCAAAAATGGCGGTGTGGCAATATATGTTGATAGAACTGCAAGTGTCAAGACAATCATTGATCGAATGCTCTGGCTCATTGACCGAGGATATAATCTCGATAATACAAAAAACTCTTGTGACAAAGATGAATCAAGCAGCATTAGTAAATTAATCGCAGACTACTATGGAGAAAGCCATTCGTTTACTAAAGGGGCTAAAGCAGGAGTTTTTCCGCATTATGCTGACTTACCGAATGGAATTAAAATAGCCGTTGAATACGCAATCAGGAACAATAAATTGAATTTTATTGTATGTACAACTACACTTGCACAAGGGGTAAATATTCCGATTCGATACTTATTTATGACAAGTATTATGACGAGCCGTAATAAAATGCAGATAAGGAATTTTCAAAATCTTATTGGCAGAACTGCGCGTTCTGGTATGTATACAGAAGGAAGCATTATTATCACGAATACTAAACTGTATGATGAAAGAAATAAGTATAAGGGTGGAGGTAAATATCGCTGGGATGAATGTATCGATATGTTTAACCCAACAAATAATGAACCTTGCGGAAGTTCTATTTTAGCTTTAACCAAGGGTATAGTTGCTGATTATGAAACTTCAGCTTCAGGGATGAAGATAGCTCAATACATAATAGAACATTTTTTTCAAGAACATTGTTTTGAGAACTTAACAGAGGAACTTACGAATTGGTACGAGCAACGGCACCCTGATCGCAAGAGTGACTCAATATTTATTGAAATCAAGTTCAGGGAAAAGATAACGGAAGCTATCGAAAATCACCTGTGTTACATATTTGCTAATAATTTGTCAGATGATTATTATGTACAGGCTAATGCAGCTTGTAAACAGACCCTTGCATATGCGTTAGCGAATGATGAAGAAAAAGAATTGCTAATAAACATCTTTAAGGTTATAACTGACAAGATAATATCAATTGCAACAAAGGAACAGATAGCTAATTACTCACGCACTGTTATAGGTATTGATTTATCGCAGAAAATATCCGAATGGCTTACCGAGAAAGAAATTTGCATGATATTCTATTCAGAGACTCAATTATTAGACATGATTCTTGATTTCTTCTACTCAACGCATGATGGATTCAAGAAAATCTCCAAAGACCAGTTTAAGGAAATATGCTCCTATTGGATAGATGGATTCATGTATTGTGATATTGTTCGCAAGCTGGGCATTAAGAATATCAAAGACGTTGAGTATTTGTGCGGCAAGAAAATATCCTTTGAATTAAGCTTTTTTATAGGTAATATCATTGATATGTTTGTATCAAGTGACGATGATGTAAATCCATACTTTATGCTGACATCATTACAAAAGAAAGTCAAGTATGGAGTAAACAGCAATACAGCAATATCTATATGTGAGGCTATTTTCAATGATAGAAGAATCTCAAATTTAATCGCTGACTATTTGAATAATACCGATATAAAACCGGACGAAATTATCGAGGTCGTCAAGAATAGTAGAGTCAAAATAGAAAATCTTATTGATTTATATCCATCATTTTATAAAGAGCGAATAGCATTACTGTAATCTGAAGCTTATCATGGTCTACATGAGAGGGTTATGCCGTAACTTACTATGTGCCTGACAAGACTACCAATGAAATGGAGTGATATTCAATGGCTACGCAAGAGATTAGGATATTTTATTCGTGGCAATCTGATTTGCCGGGCAACCAATCAAGATACATTATACAAGAAAGCATTGAAGATGCTGTAAAAATACTTCGTGATACAGTAGAAATTATTGCCGATAGGGACACCAATGGAGAATTGGGTTCACCCGACATTACGCAAACTATTTTTAGTAAAATTGATATGAGCGATCTTTTTATAGCGGACGTTAGCGTCATAAATAAATACACCTCTATAAATGACGAAGGAGAGGCAATAGATGCAGTAAAAATATCACAAAATCCTAATGTCTTATTAGAACTCGGTTATGCCGCAAAAACTTTAGGCTGGAATAGAGTTATCTGTATCTTGAATGCTGATTTCGGGAAAATAGAGGACTTGCCCTTTGACATCGCTCACAGACGACTGACTCCTTTTTCGCTTAAAGAAAAGAGTAAAACTAAAATAAAAAAAGAATTGACACAAATAATTATTGATACTGTTTCAGCCTTGCAAATAAATGGAGTTGCTAAAAAATTTAATAATCAATTTGCTTTACACATAGTAGGTGGATATAATTTTGATTCCGAAAGTGCGGAGCGTGTGTTTTCGGCAATGACAATTAGGGATATGGCAGCTTATAAAGGCATTAAAAGCCAGTTATTGGCTGAAAGCAAAAAACTCATCGACGTAATTTTTGTTATTAAACTGGATGTGCCAAAAGAACAGTATGATGAACCTTTAGAAGAAAATCTTACCGAGGAATCGTCAGCTTACGAAGAAATTACACATCCATCTAAAGGCGTATTTGTACCATTAAAAGCTAATGAATTGATGAAAACATTAACTAACCCCCGATTAGTTGTTATAAAAGAAGAAGAACGTGCAGAAATTATTAAAATGATTAGCGCATATTTTGATCTTTACATTGACGACACTTTCTTTTGTATGGGGAATCTACATAGCAAGTTCACGATGCCCTTTGAGAGTTCCGAATATGATGGGACGGAAGAAGAAATTGAAAAGTACACCCTTTTTTGTGAGTTGAGATATAACTTTTCTCGGCTTAGTATGCTTGAGCATTATGTAGACACATTTAACGGTTTAGTATTGATCCCTCTTGCAATCACGAATTGCGGCGAGATTACAGATATGGACATCACGATTTCTATTTTGGTCGATGAAGAAACTGCGAAAATCTCTACGCCATGCTCAGAATTATTCAATAAGGAAATAGAAGGGTTGGAAGGTATAATTTATGAAGATGGACTCATAAAGGAACTATTTTTTCTCCCACAGAATGGGAATATACAATACGATTACGATATAACCTTTGACCCTTCAGAAGTATGGCGAAAGATGAAGAAAGCAAATATATTGTGGCAATCAAATTTTGATAGCGAAGATTATGCTTTTGAGCTACAAAAGTATATCGCAATGCCATGTGAGCATAGCAGTAATATATCGGAGTTCACTGTAAACAATTTGCATCCAAAGGAAACTAAATGGTTGGGTGCAAGTATTTTACTTAAACCGTTAAAGGATAGTATAAGATTATCTTATTCGATTAAGTCGTGTAATTCAAATGGAGACTTGAGTGGAGATATAATAATTGAAATACCAGAAAGAAAATATTAGCAACACTTATTGTGAAACGGCATAGTATCGCAAAGCATACCATGTGCGTGAGAATGAAATGTTAAATTTTAAACGGAATCACTCCTTTGGAATGACCTCCTCTTCCAGTATCATTATCATTTTGATAACTAAGGCAAACCTTGCTAACGAAACAGTTAGAAAGCATTCAGAAAGCCCTGGAGAATAGTTTGCAACTCAAATTTTGGCTGATGTTGCAAAAATATAGGTATAACTGTCTTATTAATGAACCTTTTGCTGTCATTAACTGTCGGAATTTGTGTTGAAAAGATAAATGTTGTCGATTTCCGCCGTATGGCTATAGCAAATCGGAAAACGACTGCCATGTGCTTGTTCCCGATATGGAAGCAGACGCAGTTGTGAAGGAAATTTTCAGAATGGCTTCCCAGAAGACAAGCATCAACGAAATTGTTCGGCGGTTGAATGCGGCGGGAATCCCCACCCCTATCAACTATGCTATTGCTCACGGACTTGAGGGCAACTACAATAAAGGGAATGGCCTATGGAGCAGCCGTACAGTAAAAGATATTTTAACAAATCGGGTCTATGTTGGCGATTTGGAACAGGGCAAGGACAAATATCTTGTTCAAAACACACATGATCCATTGATAAGCTGGGATATGTTCGATGCTGTCCAGAAGTTAATCGTCGAAAATGCCGATACTGGCTCAAGCAAAACCAATGCTCCGCGTCAGGACAATGTGTTGAGGGGCAAGGTTATTTGCGGCTGCTGTGGCGGCAAAATGCAGCGGCGCAAAAGGAACGGCAATGCAGAATATTCTGTGATGCGCTCAATGATAAAGAGAGGATTGGGAAGTTGGTGTCAGATTATCTGTAAAATGTCACGGTTTTTACCGGTGGGCAGATAGTAGTTCATTTGATGAACTAAACTTATGAGTTTGCCGAAAGAGCGCAGGTTTTCTTGATTTTATTTGCGATTCCGTATACAATCTGTACATAACATATGCATAATTATCCAGTTGCAAGGTTATTATTTATAATGCCCTCATGCTCATTGTGGAAGCCCGAACAGGGCAAACGCTCACACTAACTTTTTTGAATGATAAGGATATTGGGCAAGAGCTTATGAGAATAGCATATGTTGCAATGACAAGGCCTAGGAAATTGCTGGTGGTTGCAATGCCCGATGTGAAGAGCAGGACTGTTCATCCACGCTTCCCGAAAGATAAATGAGACTATATTAGCATTTAAGCTGTCGCTGTCAGGAGGCGTCAATACATGTTTTGGAATAACACGCAAGGATGGTTTGGTAAGCAGCTTGAAAAGAATATTTTAGCTTTGGAAGAAGGAGATCGCAGCCGGATTCCATGGATTTTCTGTGTGTTTTCTGAAC
>Ga0153938_1000843_pt1 | contig 12491 bp, 7 predicted proteins | sample TSNY022MetaG_FD_104740 | JGI IMG/M metagenome (GOLD analysis project Ga0153938, IMG submission 104740) | Attine ant fungus gardens microbial communities from New Jersey, USA - TSNJ022 MetaG | ecosystem: Host-associated > Fungi > Mycelium > Unclassified | place: USA:New Jersey: Brendan T. Byrne... | reverse complement strand
TTTTCATGCCTTTTTTCTTGTTTTGTACTCTCTTTTGACCCTCTAAATGCAACTACCTTACTTTTAGTCTGTCAAAGGTTGCGTTTAAATTGACCGCCCACCAATAAGAAAAAAATAACGCAGTACAAAGCTTAAATTACCTATTCTTATCCTAATGTGGGAATAATGTGGGAAAAGGACTAAAATACCACTAATTACAGAAAAACAAAAAGTCCTTAAACACAGTGGTTAAGGACATTTTTAATAGCGGAGAAGGGATTTGAACCCCCGACACCGCGGGTATGAACCGCGTGCTCTCGCCAGCTGAGCTACTCCGCCAGATATACTTAAAACCATAATGGTTCCCTAACAGAACAAAACGCGCTTCGCGCGTATTATTCAACTTAATCTTTAATTAAGAATGGGAACTGTAGGACTTGAACCTACGACATCCTGCTTGTAAGGCAGGCGCTCTCCCAGCTGAGCTAAGCTCCCGTACAACAAACAATCTTCTAAAACAGTCTGGGTGACAAGATTCGAACTTGCGACCTCTAGAACCCCATTCTAGCGCGCTACCAAACTACGCTACACCCAGACGTTTAACTGGCTGATCCAGCAACAAGGAGTATTATAATAAGTCTTTGCCAGTTTGTCAACCTCGTTTTTAAATTAAAAATATTCAGCGGCCAAATAGGCGAAAAACATCCTATTCCAAATCCTGTTCAAGCGCTTCTTCCTGCTCTTGATCTTGCTCTTGCTCTCGCTCTTGCTCTCGCTCTTGATCTTGCTCCTGATCTTGCTCCTGCTCCTGTTCAACCTCATCTTCCTGCTCAAGCTCATCCTCGGCTATCTTTGCGATACTCATTAATTGTATGTTCTCATCTAAATTAATAAGCTTGACCCCCTGAGCTACCCGGCCCGAGGTGGAAATTTCCTTTACTCTTATTCTGATGATCACACCTTCGGAGGTTATAAGCATCATTTCTTCATTATCATTTATAGAACTGATTCCAACTATACAGCCGGTTTTATCGGTAATACGGTAAATTTTAACTCCCTTGCCGCCCCGTCTCTGCAAGTTGAATTCATTTATTTTCGTACATTTGCCGTAACCCTTTTCCGAAACGAACAGGATCTTATAGCCTTCCTCCATTAATTCGGCGCCAACTACCTTATCTCCCGCTCTTAGGCGAATGCCCCTAACACCCGCGGCTGTACGTCCCATAGGCCGAATATCATCCTCAGAAAAACGAATTCCCATACCGTTTTTTGTAGCAATGAAAATATTCTTATTTCCATCGGTTTTTAATACGGAAATAAGCTCGTCATCATCTCTCAAATGAAGAGCGATGAGACCACCCTTTCGGACATTCTGAAATTGAGATATCTCAGTTTTTTTGACAACGCCTTTTCGTGTTATCATCATAAGATATTCCCCATCCAGATAATCCTTAACGGGTATGACCGCGTTTATTTTTTCACCTTCGTTCAGGTTCAAAAGATTTACTATGGCCATACCTTTAGCAACCCTGCCGGCTTCTGGTATCTCATAGGTTTTTGTTCTGAACAATCTGCCCTGGTTGGTGAAATACAAAATATAATCATGAGTATTGGCGACGAATAGATTGTTCACAAAATCTTCATCCCGCATCTGCATGCCAATGATACCCTTACCGCCGCGATTCTGACTCCTGTAGGTTTTAAGAGCAAGACGTTTGATATAGCCATAATGAGTCATGGTAATGGCGTTCATTTCCTCATCTATCAAGTCTTCATCCTCTATTTCGTTAGCATCCGTCAAAATGGCTGTGCGCCTGTCATCCCCATATTTTGTCTTTACTATCAATATTTCTTCCTTGATAACGTTATACAAGCGTCTTTCGTCGTCAAGAATAGATTGAAGCTCCTTTATAAGCTCCATTATTCCATTGTACTCATCCTGTATTTTTTCCCTCTCCAAGCCGGAAAGACGGCCAAGCTGCAATTCGTCTATAGCTCTTGCCTGTTCCTCCGAAAGCTCGAAGCGTTCCATCAATCTTTCCCTAACCTCGGGTCTTGTCTTGGAAGACCGCACTATTTGAACCACTTCATCAATATTATTTACGGCTATCAGCAGGCCTTCCAATATGTGCGCCCGCTTTCTGGCCTTTTCCAATTCAAATTTTGTTCTTCTGGTAACTACGTCCTTCTGGTGCTCAAGGTAGTAATCAAGAGCTTCCTTAAGGTTTAATATTTTTGCCTGTTTATCCACCAGGGCCAGCATTATCACGCCAAAGGTTTCCTGAAGCGGAGAATATTTATAAAGCTGGTTCAATATGACATGGGCGTTGGCGTCCTTTTTTACCTCCACCACTACCCGTACGCCATTTCTGTCCGTTTCATCCCGAATATCCGATATACCTTCAACCCGCTTATCTTTTACCAGATCGGCCATTTTCTCAATAAGCTTAGCCTTATTTACCTGATAAGGAATTTCGGTAATAATAATCGTATCCCTGCCATTAATATCCTCTATGGAGGCTGTGGCTCTAACTGATACTTTCCCACGGCCGGTCCTGTAGGCCTGTCGTATTCCAGAGGTTCCCATTATGGAAGCTCCTGTAGGGAAATCTGGCCCTTTTATTATCTGCAGCAGATCAGCAATATCTGTTTCATTGTTTTCTAACCGGTCGTCTATTATTCTAACTACCCCGTCAATTACCTCCCGAAGGTTATGGGGCGGGATATTAGTAGCCATACCTACAGCAATGCCCGAGCTTCCGTTTACCAAAAGATTGGGAATGCGGCTGGGCAGTACCACAGGCTCCTTAAATTCACCGTCGTAGTTTGCTTCAAATTCAACAGTATCCTTTTCAATATCCTGAAGCATCTCCATAGCTATACGGCTGAGACGAGCCTCGGTATAACGCTGGGCAGCAGCTCCGTCTCCGTCCATAGATCCAAAGTTACCATGCCCGTCTACCAGAGGATATCTCATTGAAAAATCCTGAGCCATCCGAACCATTGCGTCGTATATTGAAGAATCACCGTGAGGGTGATACTTACCCATAGTATCACCAACGATACGGGCCGATTTTTTATACGCCTTGGAAGGATCCAGATTCAGTTCGTTCATAGCGTATAATATACGCCTGTGGACAGGCTTAAGACCGTCCCTGGCATCAGGCAGCGCCCTGGCAATAATAACGCTCATAGCGTAACTGATATAAGAATCCTGCATTTCCTTCTCAAGCTTTATGTCAACTATTTTATCCACTTGGTTTTGATTTTGGTTTTCATCCATTTCTTAGTCCTCACTATCTCCCCGGATTGTTAAGATCTCGCCTATTGTATAATATCAATAATCCAAATCCTTTACGTTTTTCCCATATTCTTTGATAAATTCTCTTCTGGGCTCTACCTTATCTCCCATAAGCTGCGTAAATATCTCATCTGCAAGCACCGCGTCCTCTAAGGCGACCCTTTTCAATGTGCGCCTCTCAGGATCCATAGTAGTATCCCAAAGCTGATTGGCATCCATCTCTCCCAAGCCTTTATAACGCTGTATTGGCTTTATTCCTTCCCTGCCTATTTCATTAAGCAGCTTATCCAGTTCATTATCGTCATATAAATAATACTCCTTTTTACCCTTTTCCACCTTATATAGGGGAGGCTGGGCAACATAAACCTTGCCGTTTTCAATAAGCGGCGACATGAACCGGTAGAAAAAAGTCAACAACAGGGTCCTTATATGGGCTCCGTCAACATCGGCGTCGGTCATTATGATTATCTTATGATATCTTAGCTTGCTTATGTCAAAATCATCGTATATTCCTGTTCCAAAAGCAGTTATCATAGCCTTTATTTCTTCATTGATCAAAACTCTGTCAAGCCTGGTCTTTTCAACGTTCATTATTTTTCCCCGCAGCGGTAATATAGCCTGAGTTTTCGGAGTACGGGCATTCTTGGCGGAGCCTCCGGCGGAATTTCCCTCAACGATATATATCTCGCACTTTTCAGGATCTTTTTCCGAGCAATCCGCCAGCTTACCCGGCAAACGTCCGCTTTCCAGAACATTTTTCCGGCGAACCAGCTCCCTGGCTTTTTTGGCCGCGTCTCTTGCTCTTGACGCTAAAACAGATTTTTCTACTATGGTTTTGCCTACAGCCGGGTTTTCTTCCAGAAAATATTGAAGCTGCTCAGACAGTACGCTTTCTACCGCTCCCCTGGCTTCCGAATTTCCCAGCTTTGTTTTTGTTTGACCTTCAAATTGGGGATCTGCAAGCTTAATGCTGATTACCGCGGTAAGTCCTTCCCTTACGTCCTCTCCTGAAAGGTTTTTATCATTTTCTTTCAGCAAACCAAACTTTCTGGCGTAGTCGTTCACGGTTTTTGTAAGCCCGGCCCGGAAGCCAACTAAATGAGTGCCTCCATCTATGGTATTAATGTTATTCACATAACCGTGAACTACCTCCTGATAGCCTTCGTTATGCTGCAAGGATACCTCCACATATATTCCGTCCTTGCTGCCTTCTCCGTAAAAAACCTGGTTATAGATAGGAGTCTTGTTACGATTTATATTAGCGACGAATTCTTTTATTCCGCCTTCATAATGAAACTCCTTTACCTTTTCCGGTATCTGCCTCTTATCAATAAGTATGATTCTCAGGCCCTTTGTCAGATAGGCAGTTTCTTTAAGACGCTGCTTTAATACTTCGTAATCAAATTCAAGCTCTTCAAAAATTTCACTGTCAGGTTTAAAGTGGATATAAGTACCGCGTTCCTCTGTTTCTCCTATTACTGCTAATTCCTGCGTCGGGTCGCCCCGGCTGAACCTCTGCTCATATATTTTGCCGTCCAGATGTATCCTTACGGTCAACCATTCCGAAAGCGCGTTAACAACGGAGGCTCCCACACCATGAAGACCTCCGGATACCTTATATCCTCCGGTACCGAATTTTCCGCCGGCGTGCAGAATAGTAAATACTACTTCTACTGCGGATACGCCTTTTTGATGCTGTATACCTACAGGGATACCCCGGCCGTTATCTCTTACGGAAATTGTATTATCCTCGTGTATAGTTACACCGATACAATCGCAATATCCTGCCAGAGATTCATCAACCGCGTTATCAACTATCTCATATACTAAATGGTGAAGTCCCTTGCTGGAAGTGCTGCCTATATACATACCCGGCCGCTTTCTTACAGCTTCAAGCCCCTCCAGCACTTGAATTTGATTTTCATTATACTCTGTCAACATTCATCACTCCCTTAAAATATCTGTCCATTCTCTATCTTATAGCATAAACTCCGCTGATTGCGGGATAATTTTCTTAATACGTCCTCATTCCCGGTACAAGTCATTATTGTTTGGATATGCTCCATGCTTTCAATTAAATGCTTCTGTCTGTTTTTATCCAACTCACTAAGCACGTCATCCAAAAGTAACACGGGAGATTTACCCGTCTTAGAACGGATAAGCTCTATTTCAGCCAGCTTTGATGACAAGCAAACCGTTCTTTGCTGACCTTGCGAACCAAAAATTCTTGCGTCTACACCATCTATTAAAAAAACTATATCGTCCTTATGGATCCCTACTGTTGTACTGCCGAGCATTAAGTCTCTGTTTAACGCGCCAACAAGCTTATCCATATAATTATCAGCGCTTACATTAGACTTATAAACCACATTAAGCTTTTCCTTGCCGTTTGTTATGGAGCTATGTAATTTTCCGGACAATTGGTTTATATTGAGTATAAAATCACTTCTATATTCCATTATTTTAAGGCCAAAGGAAACAAGCTGCTCATCCCAAACCGGAAGCGTGTCCTTTAAATCCGGGGTTCTTTCAGCATATTTCAATAAATTATTTCTTTGCTTCAACACCCTGTAATACTGTTGCAAATTATAATAATACACACGGCTGAGCTGGCACAGCTCCAAATCCATATATTTTCTTCTTTCGGAAGGGCCGGCCTTTACAAGCTGCAAATCCTCAGGAGAAAAAATAACCGTTAAAAATATACCAAACAAATCTCCCAGGAATTTTATAGGCAAACCATTAATCGCTATGCCTTTTTTTTGGGTGTTTTTTAAATGAACATCAATCCTTTCACTTACGCCTTCGTTATCAATATGCGCTCTTATATGCGCCTCGCTTTTTCCAATAGAAATAAGCTCCCTGTCGGAACGGGTACGCTGTGACCGGCCGGTTGAACAAAAATAGATTGCCTCCAATAAATTGGTCTTACCCTGGGCGTTATCCCCATAAAAAATATTCAGCCCTGATTCTAACTCTATATTCACAATATTCAGGTTCCGAAAATCCTTTAGTTCCACTTTTTTTACTATCATTGTCAGCTTTTCAGGCGTAAAGGAAGAATCAAATACCGGCATGAGTCGTCTTCATCAGATTTAATGATTACAGGGCTTATAGGAGTTGTAAAATATAAGCTGACCTCATTTCCGCCGATCACCTTAATCGCGTCTATAAGATAACGTGGATTAAAGGCTATTTCCATAGCTTCTCCTTCCATAGTAACGCTTATCTCCTCGTATGAAGCTCCTGATTCTGTATTACTTGTCACAATCAGCCTGTCGTCAGAACCAATAGTCAATTTTATAGGGTACTTCTTGTCTTCCTTGGTAGAAATAAGAGAAGCCCTCTCCAGGCACATATATAAATACTCCCTTTGCACCTTTATTGTTGTGGTAGGAGCTACATCAAAGGAATGGCGGTATTGTATGAAATCGGCGTTGATCAAACGGGAAACAAGCATACAGGAATCAAAGTTAAACAAAATATGCTGCTTGGTGGCATATATATCAACCATAGTTTCTTCTTCGTCCGGTAATATCTTATAGAACTCATTTAAAGCTTTGCCCGGAACTATCAAATTTAAACCGGCATCCTGATCTTGAATGTCATATGTAACATAGGATATACGGAAGGTATCAGAAGAAACCAGATTCATTTTTCCATGGGACACTTCAAAAAGCGCTCCGTTGAAAGCAGGCTTCACATCATCAATGGCAATTGAAAAAATGATTTTCTTGATCATTTCCCGGAAAATACTTGCCGGTATTTCAAATACCTTTTCAGATTCCGGCACGGCGGGAAACTGAGGAAATTCATCAGCGGGAAGCCCTAATATTTTAAATTCCGACTTTCCGCTTTGTATTACAGTTACCTGATTTGCGCTGGTTTTTATTACGACCTGGTCTTCAGGAAGTCTTCTGACTATGTCTGAAAATATTTTGACCCCGAGGGCAATACATCCTTCTTCTATAATTTCTCCAGCAATGCCTTCATATTGGATACCAATTTGCAAATCATTCCCTGTTAGACGTATAACGCCTTCGTTGGCCTCAAGAAGCAGGCATTCCAAAATTGGCAGGGTAGAACGGTTGGCAGCTGCCTTGGATACCATATTAATGGCTGTCAGCAAGCTGTCCTTTTTGCAAATGATGTTCATAACATTTTACTCCCTTTATATTTATTTAATAATAATGTTTTTAGTAGCAGTAGTAGTAGTACCTGTGAATATGTTTATAACAGCGTTAACGCTTGAAAAATCAAGCGCTTTTTAGATCAATAAGTATGTTGGCCCATGATGGAAAATTTAGTGGGTTATTCACATTTTGCACAGGCCAGGCAAAATAAAAAACTTATAAACAAGCTTTCCACAGGTTATCAACAGGCTGGTGTGTAAACTTAGGAATTGACATTCCTTATTCGCCCATGATTTTTTTCTCAAGCTTAATTATTGTATCGCTTAAAAGAGGATCCTTTTCGATTTCAGCGGCTATCTTGTTACACCCGTAGATTATTGTAGAATGATCTCTTCCTCCAAACAGATCACCCAGCTTGGGCAATGAGGTGCCCAATATCTTATATGAAAGATACATAGCGATTTGGCGCGGCAATACGATTTTTTGAGTTCGTTTCTTGCTTCTTAAATCTTCTGAAGTAAGCGCGTAATAATTTGCCACTATTTCCTGGATCAAGTTTACGGTAACAATGGGCTTTTCCTTTCCGCTTATAAAATCCTTTAACGCTTTCTCGGCCAGATCAATAGTAAGCTCAGCGTTTGAAAGCTTGGTAAAAGCACTGACCTTATTAAGGGCCCCTTCCAAGTCTCTTACGTTTGAAACTATATTTTTTGCTATCAGCTTCATTATATCTACAGGTATATTTAAGTTGTCAAGCTCTGCCTTTTTTTCCAATATTGCTACTCTCGTTTCAAAATCAGGCAGGGTCAAATCAACGATTAGTCCCCATCCAAAGCGCGAGGTAAGCCGTTCTTCCAATGTTTTTATATCCTTTGGCGGCTGGTCGCTGGATATTACTATTTGCTTATTGGCGTCATACAGTGTATTAAAAGTATGAAAAAATTCTTCCTGTGTTCCTTCCTTTTCTGATAGAAACTGGATATCGTCTATCAGCAGTACGTCTATATCCCGGTATTTGTTTCTAAATTCCTGGTTTTTATGGCTCTTAATGGATGAGATAAGCTCATTTGTAAAGGTTTCTGTTGATACATATACCACCCTCGTGTCTGGGTCTCTGTCCAATACATAGTTGCCTACGGAGTGCATCAGATGGGTTTTTCCAAGGCCGCTTCCGCCATACAGAAAAAGAGGATTAAACCTGGTTTTACCCGGAGCGTCGGCCACGGCTACCGACGCGGCGTAAGCCAGCTCGTTGGATTTACCTCTTACAAAGGTTTCAAAAATATATTGACTTTTAAGAAATCCTCTATTTTTAGTTATTGATTTCACCTGTTCTTTTTCTGGTATAATGGACTCCTTTTCTGTTATTACAATAATACTTATATCCTGGTTAAAGGCTTGTTTCAAAATTGGGTTTATTGTATTTAAGTAACGGGATGACAGCATAGTTTTATGAAACGTATCAAAGGTTTTGACATATAGTTGGTTTTTTTCTATGTGAAGTGGCTCAAGATCTTTGATGTAAGTGTTATATACTACGCTGGAGAATTCATTTTTAAGAAGCTCAAGGGCAAGTGACCAGTGATCAGATATTTGATTGTCCATTTTTTGTTCTTCCTCCTAAGTACATAAAGGGCGCGAAGATGCTTATTAAGCTGAATGCTTAAGGGCAAGCCGGCTTAAAAAAAGTCTGTTAGACAGACTTTAAATTTCTGTGGATTTCTTTTCCACAAAGAATCCTATGATAAAGTGAATAAATCGGGACTTTTTATAAAGTTATCCACAGCGTTATCCACAGAATGTTAATAACTTATTCTTACAATATATACCTTCAATAATAATATCAAAAAATCCAATTAACTTCAATACCTATGTAATTGGAAAAAGCTTAAGGCTGCGGGAAATCGGAAACTGCGTATTAAAAAAGAGCAGGGGATTTTCACGCCCTGCTCTTTCCGTTCATTAGTTTAAAACATATACCTTAATATCCCGCCTGCCGAATTGCAGCGCGGCTTCAAGGGATTCATAAAACAAATCTATTTTATTACCTTTGATAGCGCTGCCGGTGTCGGCGGCTATACAGTAACCATAGCCTTCTACATATAGCTCTGTGCCAAGAGGTATTACTTTAGGATCTACCGCTACAATTCCGTGTTCCGCTGTAATGCCGGTGGCGGTAACGCCATAACCGGGGTCGCCGGGGTTTTTGCCGGTGCTTTCATAGCCTGCCGTATAGGCTGTAGCTTCCATTGTGAACTCTTGTGAATAAGCCAAGCTGTCTGGCGAAATAGATCCGCCGCTGTAGTTTACCGAGGCTGCCTGAGTTTTTTCTACGATAGACACGGGTATGGTCTTGCCGATACCGACGTGTATAACCTCGTTTTCCGGTTCCGTGATGATTTTTTCTTCAATTACTTCACGCCCGGTTTCCTTGCCGTTTACATAGGTTATTTCCGTTGAGATTTCCTTTCGGCCTTCAACGCCCTTTATTGCAACTTCTTCTGTTCCTAAATCCAAATCTTCTGTTTCAATGCGCTCTGTTTCAAATTCTATAATTTCCGTTACAGTAATTATTGACGTGCTTTTTTCGGATATTTCCAATTCCATGCCGCTATAAACTATTTCATTGTATTGTCCGTCGAAGAAATATTCTTCAATGCCTTGTTCTTCAGTGAATCGGTTAATAACTGTAATTGCGTATGTTCCGGGTTCTACGATTTCGTTATAGGTTTTTTTACCATAACGTATGGATACCTCCGCCGCTCTTTCTATTTTGATCTTCATATTTTGCTTGAGCGGGCCTTCAAGTTCTGCGTTTACTATATCTTTGTCGTGAATTTCAATTCCTTCCTCCGCAAAAAATTCTCCAACGGTCTCGGCTGCCGATCGATAATTTTTTGTGCTGCCATCATCTGTTACCCATACGTCCTTGTAGTCAAGAGCTGCGGCATTTCCGGAAAAAAACACGAGCAACAGAGCAACAAAGGTTAGTACGCGTAAATTTTTCTTCATAAATTCCTCCTAAAATTAAAATAGCATATCTTTACGATATACTATCTTAAAACTTATGAAAATCATATTAACACGTTCTTAATATTTATGCAATACTTTTTTTCAAAAAAAATAATCGAATTGCGTTTTCTTTTGTTTGTTTTGCCACCTCAATAGGTGTAATTTGTTTGATTTGCGCAATTTCCTCAACTATATATTTAAGTTTTTGTGAATCATTTCGTTGTCCTCTGAAAGGCTCCGGAGATAAATATGGCGAATCTGTTTCTATTAAAATATGCTCCAAAGACACGCCTTTCACCACTTCAATCAGCTTTTTAGCGTTTTTGAAGGTGATAACGCCGCCAATACCTATAAAAAAACCCATTTTAATATACTCTCTCGCCATTTCCAGACTGCCGGAATAGCAATGGATGACCCCGGCCCTCTTATTTGACCGGCTAATCATACTAAATGTATCCTCCGCGGCTTCCCGGGTGTGAATTATTACAGGTTTGTTAATTTTTTTTGACAGCTCCAGCTGGTCTTTGAACCAGGCTTGCTGGGCTGATTTTGTTTCGGGACTTTTGTCGTAGTGGTAATCAAGGCCGATCTCTCCTACAGCTACTACTTTAGGATGGCTGCTGATAGTAAGCAGCTCGTCCAAATCTTCCGCTTTAGCATACCCTATTTCTCCCGGATGTATTCCTACAGAAGTAAAAATATAAGGATATTGATCCGAAAGCCTTATGCCGGTTCTGGAGGATTCTAAGGAAGCGGCGGCGTGTATTACGTAATCTACGCCCTCTTGGGGCAAAAGCTCCAAAAGGGCGTGGCGGTCGCTGTCATAGGCTTCATCGTCGTAATGGGCATGGGATTCAAAATACATCAGCTCACACCCGCTCCGTCTTCCATCTCACCATCAACGGTCAGCAGGCTAAGCCCGCCTTTTTCGTCGGAGGCGGCCAGTATCATCCCCTCGGACATTTCGCCGTTAAGCTTGGCCGGCTTAAGGTTGGTGACAACTATTACCTTTTTACCTGTCATTTCCTCGGGAGTGTAGTATTTCGCTATGCCGGAGATTATTTGGCGTACTTCTCCGCCTATCTGAACCTGTGATTTTAATAATTTTTTTGAGCCTGACATTTTCTCACAGGCTATTACCTTGCCTACCTTCATTTCAACCTTGGCAAACTCGTCTATGGTTATTTCCGGAAGGCCGGGCTCGCTTTTTTCTTTTTCTTTGGAAGCCGGCTGCTGTGCCGCAAGATCTTCCAATTCTTTTTTAATATCGTAGCGGGGGAAGATTATTTCTCCTTTTTCCACTTTTACGGCCTTAGGCAGAAGCCCGAAGGATTTGGCGGAGTCCCAGGTCAATATTTCTTTGTCGTTTATGCCCAGCTGTCTTTGTATCTCCAGAGGGACGGACGGCATAAAGGGGCTTATTAAAATAGAAATAATTCGAAGGCTTTCGGCCAAGGTGTATAAGGCTCCGGCCAGCTCTTCCTTTTTATCCGGGTTCTTTGCCAATATCCAGGGAGCTGTCTCGTCAACGTATTTATTCGTCCGGCGTACCAGATTCCAAATTTCTGTAAGAGTGTCTGAGAAATTGAATTTTTCCAGCAGCTCCTCGGCTTTAAGGGCAATATTTCCCGCCAGCTCAATGACCTGGTGGTCAAATTCATTCCCGGTTTGTTTATCCGGCAACGCGCCGTCGAAATACTTATTTATCATACCTGACGTACGGGAAAGCAGATTGCCTAGATCGTTGGCTAAATCGGAATTAATTCTTTGCAACAGGGCTTCGTTGGAGAAATTGCCGTCCTGGCCGAAGCTCATTTCTCTGAGAAGGAAATACCTTATAGCGTCTACTCCATATCGTCCTGCCAGCACCTTGGGGTCTACCACATTTCCCTTGGATTTTGACATCTTGCCCCCGTCGAATACCAGCCAGCCGTGGCCGTATATTTGCTTGGGCAAGGGTAGGTCCAAAGCCATGAGCATGGCCGGCCAGATGGTAGTGTGAAAACGTACTATTTCCTTTGCCATAAGATGCACGTCGGCGGGCCAGTATTTTTGATAATCGCCGT
>Ga0153938_1000841_pt1 | contig 12510 bp, 7 predicted proteins | sample TSNY022MetaG_FD_104740 | JGI IMG/M metagenome (GOLD analysis project Ga0153938, IMG submission 104740) | Attine ant fungus gardens microbial communities from New Jersey, USA - TSNJ022 MetaG | ecosystem: Host-associated > Fungi > Mycelium > Unclassified | place: USA:New Jersey: Brendan T. Byrne... | reverse complement strand
TTTATTATTCATAGAAAGTGCAGTTGACTGATAAGTCTTTCGCCAATGATATAAAACTTTAGGAATATGTTTAATATTTTTTGTTTTTTCTGTTATTTTTAGAATTAGATCATAATCTTGAGCTCCTTCTAAACCAACTTCAAAACCTCCTACAGAATCAAACATTTTTTTTCTTATTACTGTAAAATGACAAATATAATTTAAGCTCAATAAAGTATTGGGTGACCAATCGGGCTTAAAATGTGGTTCACATCTTTCTCCTGATAAACTCAATTTATCCTCATCTGTATAAATAAGATCGATTTTTTTATCGTTATTTAGAGCTTCTACAACATAATATAAAGCGTTTTTATGTAATAAATCATCATTATCTAATAAAGCAATAAACTCGCCAGTCGCCATTTTAACAGCATCATTGCTTGCTACAGAAATATGTCCGTTTTCACTACGATACTTTATCTTTATTCGGGAGTCTTTATTTTCATATTCTTTTAAAGTATTTATAGTATCTTGATTCGTTGAAGCATCATCCACTAAACATAATTCAAAGTTTTGATATGATTGATTTAACACTGATTCAATACATTCTTTAAGCAGTTTACTAGAAATATTATAAACTGGAGTAATTATGGATATCAATGGCTGATATTTAAATTCTTTTAATTCAATTTCTTTTTCATTTTTTGATAACCATTTACGATAATCTTGGGCATTGGCAGGATTAAGAGCAATTCGTGTTCTTCTTTTTATACTATCTATTAATTCTTTATAAAGTTTAGGAATCATACTTGGTGGTACTAAGAAGTGATATTCTTTCCAAAGATATTTTATTCCTCTAGCAAATACACCTAAAATATGAATTGCTCTATGAATTTTTGAAAAGCAAAACTGTTTCAATCTTTTCAAAATTCTTTTTATAATATTTGAATTAGCATAATAAACCAATAGCTTTTCATCATCTATTTCAATAAAAACTTTAATTCTCTTTGCATTTCTTGGTAATTTAGTTGTTAAAATAAATTCACTATTGGATTCATCAATTAGAAGATCAGAAAAAATCTCTTTTCCATCTATTTCAGTTATTAAATTATAGTTTTCTTTTAAATAAGTGCCTTTTAATTTTAATAAAGGATTGATTGTTCCGCTTATTTCAATATTTTGTATTTTTATAAAATCACATTGCATACTTAAACCTCCTGTTAAATATTAATTACTTTTTTTGTATCTGTAAACCCTTTTTCATTTTCTTTTTTATTTATTATTTTAAGATAAATATTGTAAGAATCATTTTTTAATTCATTAAAATTTATTTCGGCAGTGAAACAAATCTGATTAAGATTACTTCTGAAAATAACCGTTGGTATTGCGTTTTTTATTTTTTTTGTTTTTATTTTTATTTGATGTTTTTCATTTACTAACCAAATATTAATAATATTTTCATTATTGTGAAAAAGATGATTACTAAAGCTATATCCTTTAAAGATTAGTTTGTTAATTTCTTTTTTTATACCTAATTCGTATTGAATGTTTAATGTTTTTTGTTCTAGCTTATCATTCATTATAGATGGAACATAATCAAAATTTTGTTTCAATGAAAAATCAATCCCATTTACATTTTCATTAATGAAAGCATCATTTTTTAATTCAAATACTCTTTTTGGATGTTGATAACTCGATTTGTTAGTATAAGCCACAACATCGTTTCTAATTGTATTAAATAATCCCATAGAATGTAATTTATTACCTAAAGAAAGTGCAAAATCAGAAAAATCTATTTTAGAAATAACTTGTTCTAATAATTGTTTCTTTATCATAAATAATGATTCATTAACAGCTTCACAATTATAATCTAATTTATTTTTACAATAGTAATGTGGAATATTATCATTTTGTCCTTTTAGAATATGATAACCCATTTGAGAAGTAATTCCAACACTATAAATAATATCAGTGTTTTCATAAAGGATCTTTGCTCCGATAATGCCTGCATGATTAATATTCGCATGACCAGCTAATATTGCGATTTCTTTTTGATTTCTTAACTTCAAAGAGTCATTTAAATAGAAGATTAGATCTGTTTGTATTATTTTTAAAACTTGTGTTAATCCTTGTTTTAAACTATCTGCTTCAATTATTGTATATTGATTTGTTTTATTTATTAATTTTGATATCTTTTTTGAGGTAATAATTATTTTTTGAGCAATCGTTGTATTTTCAATTGAATCTAAATAAACTAAGTTATTTATATCTGTCAAATGATAAACTAAAGTAACGCTTTTACTTTTTGCTTTATAAACTACTCTATATTGAAATACTGAAGGTTCATATATTATTTCACCTTGTTGTTTTCTTCTTTTTAAAGCATTTTTCTTCAATTGGACAATCGCATTTAAAGCATAAGGTTTCGCTTCTGGATTTGAGGCGATTGATTCTTTTCTTTCACGCCAATGATATAATATCTTGGAAATATGACCAATTTTATTTGTTTCTTCTGTAAATCTTAATACAAAATCATAATCTTGAGCGCCATCGAGACCAACAGTGAATCCTCCGATTTTATCAACAATTGTTTTTCTAAACAAAGAAAAATGACAAGTATACATTAATGACATAAATGTATCTGGAGACCAATCTGGTTTAAAAAATGGATTGTGACGTTTTTTTCCGTCTTCTGTTAATTTATCTTCATCACTATATATAAAATCCAAATCTTTATTTTCGTTTAACTTTTTTACCATTTCATATAAAGCATTAATAGATAATATATCATCACAATCCAATAAAGCAATAAACTCTCCAGTTGCCATTTTTATTCCATCATTCGTTGTTTTTGAAATATGTCCATTTTCTTTATGATATTCAATTTTTATACGTTCATCAATATTTTCATATTTTTTTAACACAGCGATTGTTTCTGGTAAAGTAGAGCAATCATCAACCAAACATAATTCCCAATTGGAATAATTTTGATTTCTAACAGATTCAATGCACTCAATCAATTGTTCTTCAATCACATTATATACAGGAACGATAACTGAAATAATTGGATTATATTTTAATTTTTCAGTTTTATTAATATTTTTTTCAAATTCTTTGATCCACTTTGAGTAGGGATCAATTGTTGCTTTTTCTATTAATTTATTTTTTATTATTCTTAAAGATCCTTTTAATCCATGATTTTTGATTGCTTTAAGATAACGATTTTCATTTTCTTTGTTTGTTTCTATTTTTTCTAATCCGTATTTTTTTATTACAAACTCTTTTACTTCCTTATTAATATCAGGGCGAGCTAATAAACCTTGCTTCCAATAAATTTCATGATTTTCATTTTGATTCAAATCATCCATGGTAGCTTTTGCAATAAATTTTATTATTCCTTTTTTTGCAGCAAAACCATCAACATTTGGAATATCACCAATTATAATAGCTTGTTCTTCGCTCGGATTTTCAATCATACTTAAAATTGGAGCTATTGCATCTTCTCTAGAAATATTTAGAGACATTTCTTTAAATAATGGCAAGGCAATTTCAAAGTATTTTAATAAACCATCTAAAATATCATCTTTATAAGCAAATTCATTTTCTAAATTGTCTAAAACATATCCATTTTTATTATATTTTAAAACTGAATTATGATTAGCACCAAAATAAAGTTCTAGTATCACGATGCTATCATTTAATTTTTTTGCAAGGTTTTGATTATCACCAATATCAAATAAATAAGCGAGATGATTTCGGTTCTTTAACTGACGTTTACTTTTTTCATTATCAAAAATACCAGCATAAAAGAAATTAATTTCTGTATTATCACTAAACAATTGAATTACTTGTTCTAATAGGAATTGAGAACTGCCATTCCAACCACAATCAAAAATTAAATTTTTTTCTTCGAGAATACCTAGTTTCTGAAAATATCTTTTTGCATTATTTCGTTCATTTTCACAAACTTTTAAAACATCTTTTTCTTTTATTTGATATAATTTTTTCATTTTAGCAAAATCATCTAAAGTATCAATTGTATCTGTATAATCAACAAATCCGGCTTGTTTTAAATCATCTAATTTAAATATTTCTTGCATTGATATATATTCTAATATTTCTTTTACTGTTTGACCAAATGTAAAAGGTGGTAAGTTATTTAGAGATTCTTGATTTAATTCTGTTATTCCTGGAAGTAACAAAGCCCTTCTAGAAGTATAAATATATTCATTATCTATTTCTGGATGATAATTCTTAAATATATGATACATATTAAATCCATCTCTTGCTAAAAAATAAATTTTTTTATCCATTTGATCTAATAATCTTTGATATAATCCAAAATATAATAAGCCTCCATTTGCTCCAAAATTAATCCAAAAGTTTTCATTTTTTAGAGAAATATAGCGACAAATTCCTTTATGAAAGGATTGCACAATATTAGTACTTTTGTCATTAATTATAGTGTTTTTATAATGATAAGATTGAATTCCTTTTTTTAATGCAAATTCATAATCATGATTAACATTATCACCAATATGAACAATTTTAGAAGCATCTACTTTTTCGCTTTCAATCACATAATCAAATAACTCCGAATTAAATTTTGCTTTCCGAGTTTCTGAAGATAAATATATTTTATCAATTTTTTGATAGCCATTATTATCTAGATATTTTTTTACTGTTTTTAAATCAAGATACATATCACTTGTGGCAATGATTCTTTTTTTCTTTTTTAAAGCATACTCAAAAACCTCATATATTTGAGGATTTTGAACTAATAATTTATTTTCTAAATCAATTTCAAATTGTTTTAACTCATCAGTATTATTAATATCCGTTTGGTTTTTAATATAATCATAAATTTCATCCATATTTGCATGGGGATATTTTTTTGTTTGCATTAATTCTAAACCAACTTTTGCTTGCATCTCTTGACGGATATTAGAAAAATTAGGAATTGCAAATTCCTTCTCCATAATTTCAAATACGACTTCTGGTCGATCAACTAATCTTGTTATTAATGTATCAAAAATATCAAAGGATACAATTTCACAATTATCTATTAATTTTTTCAAATCTAACTGCATGCTATAATTCCTCCGCAAAACCTTTTTCTAGTTTTCTAAAAATAAAGTATCCTATCACTAAGAGAATCATTCCAAGAATAAAAATATATAGCAATGCTGAATATTCTGGTCTTGTTTGATAATAAAAAATATTTCGATAAGATTCAATTAAACTAGCCATTGGATTTAATTTTAGAATCCATGCAATTTTCTCCGGAAACATCGATACATTATAAATTATTGGTGTTCCATAAAATAATAAATTAATAATAAAAGCCACAATATATTCAATATCTCGTACATAAACATTGATCGCACTTAGAACAAATAATAATCCCAAACAAAGAATAGATTGTAAGATGGCAATTGGGAAGACCCATAAAATATTCAAAGATAAGCCAATACCTCCAAAGATTAAAAAAACAATAATAATAAGACAAGAGATAAAGAAATTGATTAAACCTGCGCCTACTACCGAAATGGGTAATATTTCTCTTGGAAAATATACTTTTTTGATGATTCCACCATTAATCCAAACACAATTACATCCTTGTGTTAATACAGTGGTAAAGAAATTCCATGGAATAATACCGACAATTAAGAATATGAGATAGTTTTCTTCTTGTACTTTTAAGATATAAGGAAATACTATTGCATAAACTAATACTAATAGTAAAGGGTTCAAGAATGACCATAGCACTCCTAAAAATGAACCTTTATATTTTCCTCTTATTTCTTTCTTAATATTTGATTTTAATAACTCACGATAATAATAAAGATTTTTAAACACTGACATTTTCTCACCCACAAACTTTCAAGTATTCCTCAATTACTTTTTCTGGTTCATCATCCATACGAATTTCTCCATCATAAATCCAAATAGCTCTATTGCAGATTTTTTTTATCTGATTTAAACTATGACTAACAATAACAATCGTTTTATCACTTTCTTTTAATTCAATAATCTTATCAAAGCATTTTTCTTGAAAATGAGCATCACCGACAGCAAGAATTTCATCAATTAATAAAATCTCAGCATCAACATTAATAGCTATTGAAAAAGCAAGTCGCATATACATTCCAGATGAATAAGTACGAACTGGATTATCAATAAAATTTCCTAATTCAGAAAATTCAATAATTTGATCAATTCGTGATTTGATTTCACTTCTATTTAAGCCGAAGATTGAAGCATTAAAATAAATATTTTCTCTTCCTGTAAAATCTTGATGAAATCCAGCTCCAAGTTCTAATAATGAAGTTAATTTCCCATGAGTCAAAATTTTACCAGTTGTAGGATAAATTATTTTGGTCATTAACTTTAATAAAGTACTTTTTCCACTTCCATTCACTCCGATTAGAGCTACTGTTTCTCCTTTTTTGATTTCTAAATTTATATTTCTTAAAGCTGTATGAACTTCTCCAACTTTTTGTTTATTCCAAAAAACCAATCGTTCTTTTAAAGTTGAGGCTTTATCATAGTAAAGTTTGAAACTTTTTGTAACATTATTTACTTCGATAGCTATTTCTTCTCGATTTTCTTTCATTGTTCACCTCTTATTTAATATGGTTTTTAATACCATTTTTCATTCTTATTCATTATAACATAGCTCTCTACATCAAGCAATTTTTTTAAAAAATAGAACAGTTTATTTTTTTAACATTCTTATAACTAGCAAATAACTAGCAAAAAATTACGATCCAATCCAAGTTCAAGAATTTTTATTATTTCATTGGAATGTGATTAATATATTGTATTAATTAATAATTACTTTCTTAATTTATTATATATTTTATATTAAAAGTTGTTTTCAGTTTATTGTAATAAATCATTAAAAACTTCTTGATGTTTTTCAACAATATTTGGCCAGTTATAAACATCGATAATTCTTTGTTTTGCTAATTCACTTAGTTTCTCTTTTTCTTTTTTCGATATCTTGTCAACTTTATTAATAAGTTTAGATAAGCTTCCTTCTTCTTTTGTATAGTAATAAGCTGCAGATTCTCCTACTTCTTTGTTATAACAGACATCAAATAATAAGTTTAAATCAGTAATACTTAACGCTTCGACTAAAGAAGGATTGGTCCCGCCTGCTGAATGACCATGAATATAACCATAAGCATTCTTCCTTATATAAGTTAAAGCATCAGAATCATAAACAGTCCCAATAAATTTAATTCTTGGATCCGATTCAAATTTAGTTGTTTCTTTCAAATATTTATAAAAATTATTTTCTTCAACGTTACTTATAATTATTAAATCTTTTTTTGTTTTACTTTTCATAAATTCTTTAATCATTGTTTCATAATTATTTTCAGGAACAAATCTTCCCACGATTAAATAATATTGGTCTTTTTTAATTTTATATTTTTTCATTATTTCATCGGCAATTTTATTTTTTTCTTTAACCTCTTGAAAATAAGCCCCGTATGGAATAAAGGTCGAAGGTTTTTTAAATATTTTATATTCTGAATTAATATAATCTTGAATTGCTTTTGCATCACAAATCACATGATCAGTAAACATCACATAAAACATTTCGGAAATTTTGAAACAAATTTTAATCCACCAAGCCCATTTTTCTCGTTTCCATTCCAAGCCATCGGGATTAATGATTAATTTTACTTTTCTCAATTTTAAAATTGGTCTCCAAAAAAGATATAGAGGACCAACTTTGCATCCAAGGTTATAAATAATAACATTTTTCAATTTATGTTTCTTAATATATTTCATATAATATAAAGTTGATTTAATGGTCATAACAAACATAGTTACAAAACCTCGATCTTTACAATAAATCGTTGGATTATGAACGCCATTTGTATACTTTTCTTGTTTATGTAATGATTTATCATGTGTTAGATTTGGAATATAAAATTTTATATTTTCATCTCGGTTATTTTTTACAAGTTCCGTTACAAACGTTTCCCAACCGCCATATTGAAATTGATAACCTCGAGCTCCAATAATGATGATGTTTTTTTCTTTTGTCATTTTCCACCTCGTATTTTATAAAATAAGAAAGCTCCAGTATATGTAAGTCTCCAAGTTATTATTAAAATTCCTCTTCCGATTAAATTTAATTTATTATATTCTTTTTGATAATATCCTTGACTATTCTTTAGGATTTTATATTTTTTTAAACTATTCAAACTCTTATCCACACTAGCAGATAATTGATGAATAACTTCTTGATCGTTTTGGATAAAAGATTTTTGTTTCAAATCTTTTAATTTTTTTCCTAGAATGTTTTCTTCATAATATAGAAAAGTATTCTCATCAAAGAAATTAATTCTTTTGACAATTTCCATTCTCAGAAGAAAGAAGCAACCCTTTACAACTTCGACTTCAGTAAGCATATTTTGATAAGCATTATCTTTATAACCAAATATTTTTTGTTGATAACGATGTAATACAGGAAAATTACTAAGCCAATCAGACCAGAAATCGGGACATTTCCAACCTCTTGTAATTATGTTATGTTCAATCACATTTGGAGCAAGGATAGCTATTTCAGGATGATCTTTCATTGTCTTAATTAATTCATTGATCACTGACTCTTTGACATCAATATCTGGATTACTGATAAAGACAATATCACATTTATCTTCTAAATACTTTAAACCTAGATTATTGCCATAAGCGTAACCTTTATTCTCTTTACCTTCGATTAGTGTAATATTCTCTTTAATATAGGGTTTAATATTTTTAATAGAATCATCATTACTATTGTTATCAACAATAACAATTTCATCAAGCATCTTATAATTTTTGATTTGCTTGATAAAATTAATTGTATTTTCATAATCATTATAATTTAAAATAACTATCCCTGTTTTCATCTTATACCTCATCAAATATTTTAATTAGTTTTTCTTTTAGTAATGTTCGATCATATTCTTGTGCTTTCTTTAAAGCACTAGCTAATATTTCTTTTTTTTCTTGTTCTGTTAAATTTTGATATTTTATTATTTTTGTTTTTAAATCTTCAGCACTTGTATTTTTAAATGTAAATGAGTTATTATTATTAATGCAATAATCCGTTGGACCGTATTGATCGCCTGCAATCACAAAAGTATTGGAAGCCATCGCTTCTAAACCCACAAGTCCTAGTGATTCACTCTTTCTTCTAGTTGGAAAAATGAATAAATCAAAAGCATTGTAATAATAGACTAAATCAGTTTGATAGATCATTTCTTTTCTAATAATTGTTTCTTCTAATTGATACTTTTTAATTAATTGATCAAGTTCTTTTTCTTCATCACCAATACCAATCATAATTACTTTAATATTGTTTAATTTATTTGCTTCTTTTAATAAGTGAAGAGCTTCAACTAGAGTATCCCAACCTTTATCTTTTTCAATTCTTGAGATATAACCATAGTAAGTTGTTTTCGGATTTAAATTTAATTTTAATTTAGCTTCTTTTTTATCAATAATTTTAAATACTTCAAAATTGACCCCACCAGAAGGATAGACATAAATAATTTCATCTTTTACATTATAATTTTCAATCATCACTTTTTTATAATAAGTAGATGGTACTATTACTGCATCAGCAATTGCTAAAGCTTTTTTAGAACGTTCTATATTTTTAAAATCTCTTTTTGTATCTGCGACTACATCATTTCCATGAACATTTAAAATTACTTTTCCTTTAATCAGTTTTGAAATATGAATTAATGGTAATGTTGAATGTGATATAAAATGAACATAATAATAATCATAAGTACCAAATATAGATTTAATAATTGTTTCAAAATAAAATCTTAAATAGCTTAATAATTTTCGATATTTATTCGTTTGTTTTCTTATGATTACTTTATTTACAACATAATTATCATTTAAAATTTCCTTGGAATTTTTAACAAACGATCCATAATGTTTATATTTCTTAGATGGATACATATTGGATACTAAAAGGATTCTTTTTTTGTTTTGTTGTTTTTCTTTTGATAAATAGAATAGCATCGCTATCCAAATACTTACCATTGGACTAGTAAAGACATGCCCGGTAAAAAAACTAACAATAAATAGTAATAAGAAACTAAACTTATAGACACCCTTTAATTTATATTTAGAAAGTAATATAAACCATAAACCTAAATAGAAACAAATTCCAATCGCACCAATTGCATAATAAATATCAAATAAATCAATTTCGATATCTTTCATATTTATTATTTGTTCTCTTCCAATTCCAAATAATTTTGTTTTAGTATCTACCTGACTATAATACTGATTAACTTTATCTAAAAAACTTATACGACAAGAAAATATTACATTATCAATACTTTCGATTGTAAAAATATATTTAAATTCATCAACATGATAATGCTCTAAAGTTGCTTGCATATTAGATACTAATGGACTTTTATATATTAGAAAAATGGAACAAAAAAGCAAGGGTGTTAGATACCATTTAGATTTCCAATTTACTTTTTTTATATATTGTAATATGAAATAAATTAAAATGATGATAATTCCTAAAAATAATGCTTTTGTACCTAATAAATAAATAGCAATTATACTTAAAATAAATATAAGCACTTTATAAAGAATTGTGCCGCTTTTTATTAAAGTATCAATAACAATTGGCAATAGGCAAAGAATAACAGCAGTTAATTCATTGCCTGCATAGTACCATCCCAGATAAGCTGATTTATTAGGATAAATCTCTGATAAATTGTGACCAAATCCAAATACTCCTGGTAAAAGATAAGTTAGAATATAGAGAATAAAAATAAAAGTTAAAGAATTTTTATTTAAATATTCATTTTCATAATTTGCAAAGAAAAAGGCTATTATTGGAAAATATAATATTTTAATTAAATAAGAGATTTCTATTATTAAGGAAAAGTCATTTATATAATAATATAAAATATAGATTGTAAAAAAAAGAAAAGTTGATAAAAGAATAAAGCGATGCTTTTTTTTATACCAAAGATAAATCATGGCACCAATCATAAAAATACCTTTCAATAACATGATGAACGGAAATGAAATATTATGCCAATTTAGTAATCCTGTTATTACATCAAAAATAGGCATTAATAAAATTAAAAGCATTATTAATAAATCAAATCTTTTTTTCATTTTATCACTCTTTCTTTAATATTATAACATGAGAGAAAAATAATATATAAAAAAAAGAACTTAGTTCTTCTTAAATACAAACAATTTACTAAACACATAATTTAAAATAATCACTAAAACTTGAGTAATTAATTTAAATATTTTATCATTAAACCCAAGCAATGTTACAAATAAGTACATAATTGCCATATCTAATAATAAAGTCGCAATTCTTGAACCAAAAAAATTAGAAGCTTCTTTTAATTTGTTATTTCCTTTGCTTTCAAATACAAATAATTTATTTGTAATATAAGCAAATGTAACTGAGATAATCCATGAAATAACATTTGCTACCTGTAGCAAAATAGCATTTCCCGGATTAAATATTGTTAAGGTCATTCCATAATAAACCACTAAACTGATTAAAGTTGTTAGACCTCCAAATATTAAGTAATTAATTATTTCTTTATTTTTTAGATATATTTTTTTTAGTTTTTCCATTTTTTTTACTACTTTCTTTTTTCATTTCTTCTTTTTCTAAGATAAGAATATCCTCGTCTTTTTTCTCTTCAGCTTTATCTTTTTTAAATAACACTTCGGTTTTTAAAACAATAAATAAGAAAATAATCATTAATCCAAAGTATAAAATAAAAGCATAATCAGTATGCCCTAGAGCATAAAGAACTGATACTGCAGCAAAAGCCAAATTAATTACATATATAATCAATACGGAGCTTCTAGTAGAAAATTGCATTTTTAAGAATTGATGATGAAGATGATTTTTATCTGGAGTATTAAATGGGTTTTGTCCTTTTAAAATTCTTCTAATAATAGCAAATGCGACATCTATGAATGGTGTTGCTAAAATTAATAAAGGAATAATTATTGATGTAAATGTAGCTGTTTTAAACCCTAGACAAGCAGTAATCGCAATCATGTAACCAACAAAGTTACTACCACAGTCACCAATGTATTGTTTTGCTGGTGGAAAATTATGAACTAAGAATCCAAGAAGACTTCCAAGCATTAAGACCGCGATTGTAACATCAAGACCTCCAGTCATACCCATTAAAAACGCTATAATAGTAATGGTTAGGAAATAAATGGAAGAAACTCCTGAGCTTAAGCCATCTAAACCATCACATAGATTAATTGTATTAATGATACCCACCATTAAAAATATCGTTACGAAATAATTCAATGGTTCATTGAAAATGAAAGTATGCCCAATAATGGTAAAATTATCGATGGTTATCCCACCATAAATTGTAACAATTCCACAAGCAATTAACTGTGCTGCTAGTTGATATTTTGCACTTATCGGTTTAATATCATCACATAAGCCCATAAAAATTAAAATGAATGCACCAATCAAAATTGGTATTA
>Ga0153938_1000840_pt1 | contig 12514 bp, 9 predicted proteins | sample TSNY022MetaG_FD_104740 | JGI IMG/M metagenome (GOLD analysis project Ga0153938, IMG submission 104740) | Attine ant fungus gardens microbial communities from New Jersey, USA - TSNJ022 MetaG | ecosystem: Host-associated > Fungi > Mycelium > Unclassified | place: USA:New Jersey: Brendan T. Byrne... | reverse complement strand
ATTATCGGGATAGACGACAGCATCAGCACTGCCATTACCAGAGGAATATTTAGGGTGTATTGCCCCTGATATTCCCAAACCGCCAGAGGCAGGGTCCGGTTAGGCTGTGACTGGGTAAGGACCATTGCAAAGCTGAATTCATTCCACATAGAAACGCCGTTATATATAGCCAGCGTGGCAAGTCCGGATTTAGACAGAGGCATTATCATGCGGAAAAAGGTTCTGAATTTACCGCATCCGTCTATCTCGGCGGATTCTTCAATTTCCTTAGGAATCTCCTGCATAAAGGAAGTGAGGATAAATACCGAAACCGGCAGATTAAACGCCACATAAGGACCTATCAGCGCCCAGATGCTATCATAAATACCGGCTCTTACCGACATCGAAAAAACAGGGACCAATACAATATGGATAGGAACCGACATAGCCGCCACAATCAAGCTGTATATAGGCCGGTTCAGGCGAAATTTCATCCGTGACAGAGGATAGGCCGCGCAGGAGCTTATTAGCAGCAGCAAGGCGAGCGAGACTACAAGAACGGAGACGCTGTTATTCAGATATTGAAAAAAGTTCCCTTTAAGCACTGTCACATAGTTGCTGACACTTACAGCCTCCGGCAGGGCAAAGGTATTTCCGGAAAGAAATTCTCCCTGAGATTTCAACGAGGTATTAACCATGTAAAGATACGGCGATACGGCAACAGCGGTCCAGCCGGCGGCAAACAGCCCTGCCAAAAGCCACAGGAGGTACTTTAACGGGTTTTTACGTTCTGCTCCAGCCATTATTTTTCCCTCCCTAAGCGGTTTAACCCCTGTATAGTAAGCAGCGCGATAATAGTAATAAGTAAAAACATGCCGCAGGCGACCGCCGAGCCATAGCCCATATTAAAGGATGTAAAGGCGGTTTTATACATATATGTAGACATAAGCTCAGTAGAAACTCCCGGGCCGCCGCCGGTCATAACAAAAATTAGATCAAAATATTTTAAGGAGCCGATTATGGAAAGAGTAGCGCCGCTGATGATAGTCGGCTTTAAACCGGGGAGCGCAATGCTCCAAAAATATTTCCAACGGGTTGCTCCGTCAATGGAGGCCGCTTCATATAAGTCGGTTGAAATGTTGCCGTAGGCGGCCAAATAATAAATCATGTAAAAGGGTATGTATTGCCAACTGATTACGCCTATAACGGCATAAAGAGCAAGCTCCGGGTTCCCCAGCAGATCAACGCTGCCGCCTCCCAGCATTTTTGAAAATGTCGCGAACAAGCCGTAGTTTGCGTCAAGTACGTATTTAAACAAAATGCCAATTGCCACAGGCGAGATTAAATAAGGAAGAAACCACATAATCTTAAAGAATACGCCTTTTTTGCCGACAATATCCAGGAAGGTAGCCAGCGCCATGGCAAAGGGCACCTGAAAAAGCAGAGAAAGAAACATAATAACAAGGTTATTTCTAAAGGCCGACCAAAAGCTGCCGTCTTTTAGAAGCTTCGCCCAGTTATCCAACCCGATAAACGTCTTGTCTGAGCTGATTCCGCTCCATTGAAGGGTACTGGTTGCAAAAGAAGAAACGATCGGGTAGGCAATATAAATTATAAGAATAATTATCGCGGGAGCTAAAAAAGAAGCAGCCGCAATATTCCCGGAACGCTGCCGCGCTTTTAGCAGCGAACTACCTGAGCTCATGAAAACACCTCCTGACAATTAGAGCGCAAGCATGCTCTAAGCATGCTCTGCTCAGCCGCCTTTTTTCGTCAGGTACTCATCCATAGCCTGCTGCAATTTTTCGTTTGCTTGAGCCGGCGTCATTGTTTTACCAAAAATCTCCTGGCTGGTGCTCTTGTGCACCTCGGAAACCTCCGGCGGCAGGGATTGGTCATACCAAAGCTGCACATCGGGCGCGGACTCAACATCGTCAAATATTTTTTGAAGAATCGGGTCGCTGAGCTCCATCCCCTTGAGAGGCGGGATTTTTCCGCCGTCTATCCTATCGGAAACAGCTTGGTCATCCAACAGATAAGTCAGCATTTCAAACGCCTCGTCAGGATATGCTGAAGTGCTGGCGATGTGATAAATATTATCCCCTATCGTACCTATGATAGTTTTAGGATTACCGCTTCCTCCTTCAACTTCCGGAAAGTTAAAAGCGCCGACTTTTTCATAAAAATCAGGATTCTCACCTCTAACGGTTGATACAAACCAGCTTCCCATTATAGTCATGGCGGCGTCGCCGGTATAGAGCAGCTGACGGGATTGCCCGCTGTCTTCATCTGCTCCGTTAAAGCCGTCGTTAAAATAGCCTTTGTCGACCCATTCCTGTATTTTTGTTCCGGCATATTCAAAAACTTCGTTTTCAAACGAGCCTTTTCCGGACAAGGCGTCCGCAAATGGAGCAGTTCCGCCTTGACGGGTCGCAAAATTCATAAAATACATAGATCCCGTCCACTGTGTCTTATTAGCTAAGCTGAAAGGCTTGATTCCGTCTTCCAGCAAGGCGTCGCAAATAGCTTCCAGGTCGGAAAGGGTTTTCGGCTCTGTAAAGCCGTACTGCTCAAAAATTTCCTTATTATAGAATACTGTGCAGGTGGATACGTTTTCCGTAGGGAAGCCATAAATTTTCCCGTTGTAGCTTGCCTGAGCAATAGCCGCGTCCAAAAATTTATCCTTATAATTGTCTTGCTCCATGTAGCCGGTCAGATCGGTCAGATTTCCGGCGTCCACATATTCATTCATAGGCCCGCCGCCCCAGGACAGGAATATATCCGGCATCTGTCCGCTGCTCATCGCTACCGACAGCTTCTGCTTAAACGCGTCGTTGGCCATAACCGTGATATTTACCTTCACATCCGGATTAGCTGCCATAAACCGGTCAGCCGAAGCCTGAATAATGGTAGGCCACGGCTCTGTGGTCTGAATATGCCAGAATTCCAGTGTTTTTTCCCCGCCTCCTGCGCTTGCGTTCGTTCCTGCGCTTGTACTCCCGGTGCTTGTGCTGTTACCGCATGCCGCAAGACTGCAGGTCAACATTACTGCCGCAAGAAAGAGCGCGGCCATCTTTTTAAATTTACTCATTTTATTAACCTCCTTATAAATGTGTTCGAGCACGATACTATCATATTTTATCATAGCATGAATAAATTAAAATCGAAAAAAATTACAAAAATATATATTTTTGTGCTGTTTTGCATTTTGCCAGTCACCGGCTAAGATCTTACTGCGTTTTTTTCATAATAAAAATTTGTACGCCGTTAAAATTTAGTGTATTATAAATAAACAAGAGCTTTGATATTTCCGAGGTGTTTTAAGATGAGCCGTTTTGTAAAATACCTGCATGAATTGAGCTTAAAGCGAAAAACTGCCTATTCTATGATTATTTTGTTGATATTCACTCTTTCCATAAGCTTAGTTATTTGTACAGTAATATCATACCAGGTTATAAAGGACAAATCTGTCCGGCTTTCGCTCCAGCAGATGGAAACCGCGGGCCATAACACAGGAAACGCCCTCAGCAGCGTTAATGACGTGGCTGGTGAAATTCTTGGCAACTCTTACATACAGTCATTTTTACGGGCAAAAAGCGGACGCAGCGATACCGGCGTCAGCTATACCGTGCTTGAGCGCAGCGCCGGCGAGGTGCTTGATAATCAGTATAACTCAAGTAGTATTCTGCAATTTATTACACTTAAGATATATAGAAGCAATCAGCTAATGTATTCCGGCGGGACATGGACTATCGCCAATCTCCCCGACGAGCTGGACAGGCTGTATTTACAGAGCGAGCCTCTGGGCGGCGGAACTTTACGTTATTGCCTTGATGAAAACGTATTTGATACGGACTCCTACGCCTGTTACTTTTTTATGCCGGTTTATAATTTATACCGGCTTAATGAAGAAATGGGCCTGCTGACATTCTGTGTCCCCGAGGACAGCTTGCGAGTCATCTACAGCAGCCCGGGAGATAACGCCTTAACTATGTATCTTACTAACGAAGAGGGCCTTGTATTGTCATGCGCCGATAAGGAAAGAATTCTTTCAATTAACTCCCTTCCCGATATTGGGCCGGAGAAAAACGGGTTTCGTGAGAGCGCCGACAACCGCAAGCTTCTTTTTTATCAGGCTTTACCTGTCTTTAATTGGTATATAATGGGAGAAATCCCCATGTCCGACCTGCTACATGATTTTCCGCGGTTATGCGCGGCTTTTCTGCTTATTTTATTTTTTGGCACTACATTAGGCATAGTATTATCAAATATCATAAGCAAAACGATTTACCGTCCCATAAAAGCCTTAATGAACAAAATGGAGCAGGTGTCTCAAGGAGATCTGAATGTTCATATTCCTGAGGAAAGCTACGGCAGCGACCTTAAAACGCTGATATCCGGCTTTAACATTATGGTACGTCAGGTGAACGGGCTTATGGAGCAGGTTAAGGAAGAGCAGCGTCAAGCCCATAAAATAGAGCTTAACATGCTTCAATCACAGATTCAGCCTCACTTCCTATACAATATGCTGGATAGTATACACTGGCAGGCTGCTTATAATAAGGACAAGGAAGCATCGGAAATGCTGCAAACCCTTGCCAACTATTACCGCAGATCCATAAGCAAAGGTAATGATATTATTCCGCTGAAGGAGGAGCTGGCCATAGTAACGGATTATCTTAAGCTGCAAAACATGCGCTATGATAATTTGGTAGATTTAACCCTGGATATACCGGAGCATTGGTATGATCTCCCCATTCCGAAATTAACCCTGCAGCCCCTGGTGGAAAACTCTATTTATCACGGCTTCAGAACGGACGGCATGAAGAGAGGACGGCTGATTATCCGTGCCGAGGCTGAGGGAGAGGACGTTATTCTTACTGTTGAGGATGACGGCAAGGGAATGAGCTCTGATGAGGCTCAAAGACTTAACGACTCCTTGCGCAGCTATGACGACAGCGCCGGATACGGCTTACGTAATGTACACAAGCGGTTTGAAATTTATTTCGGCTCAAAATATGGATTATATCTGCAAAGCAACGGGCAAGGAGGAACCACTGTGGCGGTTCGCCTGCCGGGAGGGAGGATTCCGTATGTACAATTTATTGATCGTTGATGACGAGCGGATGATTCGAAACGGCTTACGCGACCTTATTTCCTGGAAGGATTTGGGGATAGAACGGGTTTTTACGGCGTCATGCACCAATGAAGCCGTTCAAATATTACAGCATAACCAAATTGATGTTATGCTGACCGATATCGCGATGCCGGAAACCAATGGAATTGAAATGATTCGGCAGATGGCGCCAAGCAAGACTCCCATGCGCACCTTGATACTGACGGGCTATAATGATTTTGAATACGCCCGCCAATGCTGCAAGCTGGATGTACACGATTATTTGCTTAAGCCTATTGAGGAGGATAAGCTAATGGAGGCTGTCCGGCGGCAGATATTGCAGCTTGACCTCTTTTATCAGAAGGAACAGACTAAAAAGGTTATGCACCGCGCTCAGGAGATGGCCGACGCAATGCAATTGGAGCACAGCCTGCGAGAGGTTGTCCACGGGAAGTCAAGGATAAACGAGGTAGCCATTTTGCGTCAGTACGGTTATGATTTATATCAGCCCCGGCAATTCGCGCTGATTGTCCCTGTGCTGAAGGACGGCCCGGATTGGGTGGAGGAAAACGAGTGGACCATACTCTCAATAAAGCATACTTGCATTGATATGATAGATGTAAACCACGCCGGCATAACCTTTGAGGATCACGACGGAAAATTGGGCATAATCTTTTTTAAAAACGAAGCCTTTGACGAACCCTATATTCAGATGGAGCACATCGCTAACCGTCTTCGGGATGAAATGGACACGGTTCCCACTATGATTTTGGGAAGCGTTGTTAAAAGCTTTGACGAGCTCCCTGTTTCCTATAACGACGCCTTGCATTTTCTCAAGGAGGAAGCCGGAGCCCGCCACGGTAAAAACACCTTTCAGACAAAACGAGTGGAAAAGCGAATGGATGGTTTCTTTTCTAATTTTGAAAGTATCAAGCTTTATCTTTGCGCCAATGTTTCGGATGAAGACAGCTTGAAAACCGGAACCTTAAGGCTGGAGGAGCTATTTTACGAGTATAATCTTTCCCTGCCTTTTCTTCGAAGATGCTGCTTTGAGGTTACCGCCGGTACATACTTCGCGTATTTACAGCTAAGCGGCGACGACGACCACAGCCGCCTGACAAAAATTCTCGGGCTAATACAAGACGCCGACCAGCAAACAGTCATATCCCTTACCTGTGATTTTGTATTTAGGCTGTCCGCAACCGATAATTCCAATGCTAACGAATTAATATCTCAGGCAAAAGCGTATATAAAAGAGAATTTATCCAAGGATCTTTCTGTATCCAGCATCGCGTCGCAATTCTACATAAATACCAATTATTTTTCACGTCTCTTTAAAAAGACGGTAGGACAAGGCTGCAACGAGTACATAACCCAAAAGAGGATAGAAAAGGCAAAGACCCTGTTGGAATCCTCCTCGCTTAAAGCAGGAAGGGTAGCTGAGGAGGTTGGGTACAAGGATAAAAATTACTTTTCACTTGCCTTCAAGAAGGCCACCGGCCTTTCCCCTACCGCGTACCGCGTTAGTGTCCAGTAGGGGCGGCATCCTGCCACCTCGTCATTGCGGGCTCGACCCGCAATCCCCCGTCGTCTTTATGCGGGCGGCAGGATGCCGCCCCTACTTGTGGTCAGCCATTATTTAGGTTATAATAAATTATAAATATTTAGGAGGGCTCCCATGTTTAAAATTTTAGTAGATAGCGGCTGTGACTTAACTGAAGACATGAAAAAGAAAGAAAGTATGGATGTGGAACGGGTACCTCTGAGCCTGCTTCTTGGGAACGAAACATATTTGGATGACGAAAATCTTGATGTGTATGAATATATGGATAAAATGGCGGCCTATCCCGATACGCCCAAAACAGCGGCCCCTTCACCGGAGCAATATCTTAATCGCCTTAAAGACAGCACCAATACCTTTATCGTAACCTTATCCTCCAAGCTTAGCGGCTCATACAACAGCGCCATGCTGGCTAAGGAAATATATTTGGAAGAGATAGGGGATAAATTTATCCATATATTCGACAGCTTAAGCGCTTCAGTGGGCCAGACATTGGTTGCTATGAAGATAAACGAATGCTCAAACGTATGTCTGTCCAATAACGAGATCATAGAATCGGTCAATAGCTTTATAGAAGGTATGAGAACATATTTTATTCTGGATAACTATGATAATCTTGTAAAAAATGGACGCATGAACGCTTATGTAGCAAAGCTGGTATCGTTTTTAAGCATTAAGGCCATATGCGCCGGCATTGACGGAAAAATTCAAATTGTGGATAAGGCCAGAGGTTATAACAAAGCTATTACCAAGCTTATGGACCGGATGAAGGATGACGTGAGCTTGGAAACCCGTATATTAGGAATAGCTCATTCAGGATGTCTTGACAAGGCTATAGCCTTAAAAGAAGAAATAACAAGATGCATGAAGTTCAAGGATATATTTATTGTTGAGACGGGAGGGCTTTGCTCAACCTACTCCGACCGTGGAGGAATAATACTGGCTTACTGAAATTCCTTTATTAATTAAGAGGCTGTATACAGCGATTTTTAAAAATCGGGCTGATACAGCCTTTTTTTGTGATTCACTACAAATTTCTCTTCATTTCTAATAGCCTAAATCAGTCCAATCACTCCCCACCAAAACACCTCAAACAGCACTACTGCCGCTACCACCAGCACCTGGGGAATGCCCAGCGTTAAAACCTCCTTTTCCCCATACCCGTCTCTATCTCCTATCCCTACCAACAGATTCATATGGTGAAAGGGCAGCAGCCAATGCAGCGTCACGGAGGTATAGGCAATCAAGGCGGCTGCCAGGGGCGGCAGGCCCGCCGACACGCCGAAGGATACGATGGCCGGAGACGCGATCCCCAGCACAGCCAGCGTGCTGCCAAGCACCATGTGCAAAACCATGCAGACGCCCATGGCAATAAGCGCGAATACATATGGGTTTGCCGACGCCTGTGAAGGCATCAGAAGACGGGCCACCCATTCATTCATACCGGTGGCCCCTCCTACCGTGCCAATGGCCAGCGCGGCGCTGAGGAAAAACAGTGTGCCCGGATTCACCTGAGACCAGGAAGAGGCGTTAAGCGCATCCATTAAGGGCATGCTGAGAAAAATCGCGATGCCCAGCGCCACCCAGCCGGGGTGTAAGCCGTGGAGTGAATCGGTGCCCCACAGAAGCACAGCCAGCAGAATCGCCAGAGCCGTCTTTTTTTCCAAAGGCGTTACCTTGCCCAGCTCCGCTAAACGCCCATTGATACTTTCTCCCTCCATATAAAAGAAGGGGGGGCCCTTGAACAGCATTAGCTGACTGCCGCAGGTCAACAGAGATGCCAGGAGGCCGGGCAAGCCCATGTACAATGCCCATTGAAGCCAGCTTACTGAGGTATCCGCGAAGCCCGAAACCGCCGGATTGAGCGTACTGTCTCCAGTCAGCAAAATCATCGCCGTAGGAATAGAGCCCGCGAAAACCGCCAGCCTTATGTTGGCGGCATACCGCTTCTCCAAGCTGGCCGCCCGAATCACATGATCCATGACGGACATCAGCAGAAACGAACGGGGCCAGGGATGAGGAATCACAAAGCTGAGCAGAAAGCCCAGCAAATAGCAGGATATAATAATTCCCCTGTAAGATCGGACGAACCGCTTCACATAATTTAAGGAAATACGCTGCCCCAAGCCTGAATCCTTAACCGCCGCCGCAATCAGGAAGCCGCCGATAACCAAATAGATCGTAGGAGATGTCCAAAGACTGAATATGAGAGAGCGGGGCGCGACGGCGGGATCCAGCAGCAGGCTGTAACCCAGCAGCAGCGCCAGGGAGGAAAACCCTGGGTGCATTGCCCCCGTCGCCCACCAAATCACCGCCATCAAGCTGAGAGCCAGGCATTTACGGCCATCCGGGGCCAACCCCTGGAGAGGAAGATTCCAGATGATCAGGCAGACCACGGCGCCGGCGGCCAGACCTGCTGTCCGCTTTACATGAACCCGCCCTGCGCTCATAAGGATTGCATGACCGAAACCAAAATAGAGAAGTATTTATCCTCCGGAGTATCGGTACGGGATGTCATCACCACAGGAATATCTGCGCCGGTAATCGATCCGGACTGCTTCATCCGGGCAAAATAGTGCAGCGATTTCGTAAATACGTTGCCGGTGCACAGATCAGGCATAATCAGCACGTCAGCTTGTCCGGCCACCTCGCTTACGATTCCTTTGGACGCGGCGGCTTCCGCGTCAACCGCGTTGTCCAGCGCCAGCGGGCCGTCTATCACGCAGCCTTGTATCTGCCCTCGCTGGCCCGCCTTCGCCAGCATGGCTGCGTCAATGGTGGGCTGCATTTTTGGGTTGACCAGCTCCACCGGCGCAATGACCGCAACTTTCGGGCATTCTATGTCCAATTGGTGAGCCAAATCCACCGCATTGATCAGTATTTTTTTCTTCCCTTCATAATCAGGGGCCACATTTACGGCGCAATCGCTAATTATCATCAGGCGGTTTTCATAGGCATATTCCAAAACAGTGGCCTGGCAAAGCATCCCACCCTCAGGGATAAAGCCGTACTGCTTATCCAGTACCGCCCGCATAAAATCAGCCGTGATCAGCTTGCCCTTCATCGGGATATCGGCTTCACCTTTATATACCATGGCGCAGGCAAGATGGGCAGCCAACTGGCCGTAAGCCTCATCCACAAAATGGTAGCCATCTTCCGGCTCGCCCATTTCCTTTAACAATTCCTTTGTTTTGGCTATATCGCCTATGAGGCAGGCGGAAATAATCCCTTTCCGCCTGGCCTCCACAACTGACGAAAGCGCGTCCGGGTCGTGAGAGCCCGCTAAGACCACTTTTTTTGAAATTTTGCTATCCAATATATATTTCTCAATATCAGCAAAAGACCGGTACATGTTAATTCCCCCTTACCTGTACTTCTTTATTATCCTCGCAGCTCAATTCCTGAATAGGCTCGGCGCCGCGCAAGCAGTCATAAGCGCCCAAGGCCAGGGCCTGCATCTCAAACTCGCCGGGATAAAGCACTACAGGGGCCAAATAATCAACACGTTTTTTGATCCAGCCTGTGATCAATTTGGAATTGGCGATGCCGCCGGTCAGATAAATGGCGTCTACCCGGCCTAACAACACCGAGGACATAGCGGCCACTTCCTTGCCCACCTGATAGCACATAGCCTCCAAAACCTCAGCGGCGTAAGCGTCGCCGTTCTGAACGCGCTCTTCTATCTTGCGAGCGTCGCTCTCTCCCAAATAGGCCATTAAGCCGCCGTTTCCGTTCAGCTTACGCCTAAGCTGCGCATGAGTATATTGTCCTGAATAGCACAGGTCAACCAGGGAACCCGCAGGGATAGTCCCGGTGCGGTTTGTGGAAAAGGGGCCGTCTCCTACCAAGCCGTTGGTAGCGTCTATCATCCTGCCCTTCTTGTGGCAGGCCACCGTAATGCCGCCCCCCATATGTACGCCGATCAGGTTAAGCTCCGGATAACGCTTCCCTGTGTCCTTGGCGTACTGCTTTGCCACAGCCCTATGATTTAAGGCGTGAAAGCTGCTGCGCCGGTTAAATTCTGTCAGTCCGGAATAGCGGGCAAGTGGCTCGAATTCATCCGTCGTGGGAGGATCTACTGTCAACGGTAGGGAACCGTACCGTTCCGACAGGGCGTTGGCGATCTTCAGCCCCAGATCGCAGGCGTGGGTACCATATTTCTCACTGGCGGACATATCCAGCATAGTCTGATTAATTTTATAGGTTCCTCCCACCAATGGAATTGTATGTCCTCCCCGGGTCACTACCGCGGAGAGCGCGGCGGGGTCGATCTCTTGTTCATTCATCACGGCCATGATGTCGTCCATACGAAACTGGTATTGATCCCATATGGCGGGATATTTTTTGATCTCCTCCGCCTTATGGTCTATATTGGTTTTATAAATACATTGATCATCCTCATAATAGGCAAATTTGGTGGAGGTAGATCCAAGATTAATGGCAACGATTTTATACATAGGCAATAGCGTCCTTTCTTGAAAGCGAAATTTTTCAATTAATAGCTGCAAGTCTATCCCCCGTCATTGCGGGGCGTACCTGTCATTGCGTGGCGTAGCCGCAATCTCCCCTCCCCCCGGATAAACCGGTGTAGGGGCGGCATTCTGCCGCCCGCATAACGCCCGCATGCAGATGATGCGGCGGGATGACGGAGGGGATTGCGGGTCAAGCCCGCAATGACGGGAGGGAGGATTGCGGGTACGCCACGCAATGACGGGGGTTTATATTTTCCGTTTTATTCTAATTCGTTTCCAAGCTTAACAGCTTTTGATAGCGGAGAGCGGCGGCTTCCTGTATCCTGCCGGTTTCCTCAGCCGAAATCCCCCGGAAACGCCCCTGAGACTTTAGGTAGTCCTCCATTGGACTCAATTCCTTGGGTTTATAGTTGACTGTATACTTCCCATGATCATATTCATACAACATCCAAGCGCCGCTTTGTATGGCCTTCCTGCAAACCTCTATGGATTTCGCGGGGGGATAGGCCCAGCCGGTGGGACAAGGCGCGTGAATATGCAATACTGACGGGCCGTCGGTATCCTTCGCCTTTTGCACCTTTTTGCGCAGATCCGGAATGTTGGCCACTGAGGCCGCCGCGGCGTAGGGAATGTCATGGGCAATCACAATTTGCATTAAATCCTTGCGGCGGGTTCTTTTGCCGCCTGGCGTCGTGGTGGTGCTGGCGCCCAAAGGGGTCGAGCTGCTTCCCTGTATGCCGGTATTCATATACGCTTCGTTATCGTAGCAGATATACAGCACCCTATCGCCCCGCTCTATCATACCGGAAAGCGACTGGATACCGATGTCCACGGTACCGCCGTCTCCGGCGAAGCCCAGCACGGTTGTGTGGTCGTTGCCCTGGGCGGTAAGCCCCGCCCGGACGCCGGCGCAGTAAGCCGCGGTGTTCTCAAGGTTCCCTTGAAAGCCTCCGATTTTCATACCCGTTTCCGGGCCAAAGCCGCAGAACAACGCGGAGCATCCTGGCGGAATGACGATCAAGGTGTCCGAACCCAGTACGTCCAGTACGTTACGTATCACCAATTCAAGACCGCAGCCGGCGCAAGCGCTTACGCCGTGGGCCACCATGCCTTTGGCCTCATTTACCACTTTATACATACATTTCCACCTGCCTTAAGTTTTCCGCGTTCTCCTTTAAATCTATCCATACGGGGGATGAACCGTTGTTTTCCGCCAGATCCGCAAAGATATTCTCAATGGTATACATACTGACATCCCGTCCGCCAAGGCCGGCAATATAGTTGATCACCGGTTTACCGCTGTCCTTCATGGCGGCTGCCGTTTCCGTCCAAAGGGGAGCCCCCTGCCCGCCCAAGCCGGCCGTCCTGTCGATAACCGCTATTTTT
>Ga0153938_1000839_pt1 | contig 12515 bp, 13 predicted proteins | sample TSNY022MetaG_FD_104740 | JGI IMG/M metagenome (GOLD analysis project Ga0153938, IMG submission 104740) | Attine ant fungus gardens microbial communities from New Jersey, USA - TSNJ022 MetaG | ecosystem: Host-associated > Fungi > Mycelium > Unclassified | place: USA:New Jersey: Brendan T. Byrne... | reverse complement strand
GAATAGAGGAATTTAAGATTCCATTTGGAGCAACTGAAAGTACTACATGGTATTCAAATAGAGCATTAATATTTTCAGATATAGTATTAGAGAATCAAGTAATTAGTATTGAGCAATCTGGTGGTACTATTTTATCTGGAGTAGTAATCAAAGAGGAAAATATTCAATTTGCTATAGATTCAGAATATCAATTTATTTATATCGTTGATATTCAATATTTAGACCTAGATATCATCACGACAACCTCAACATATGCTACATCTCAGTATACTGATGCTGATGGAAGTCAACGAATGATTACAGCTGGATATCAGGTTTCTATTGGAGAAGAAGACTATCAGGTAGAATTTACAAATATAAACTTTGATGAATATAGCTATAAAGATTTTTCAACTATCATTGATCACTGTTTTATTGAAGATGGATATTTGTTATCCTTGCCAAGGATACAACTAGGATATTCATCCTCCTATAAAATTATTAGTTTGACAATTCTAGATAATCAAAAAAATAGTTTGTTTATAGAAGAAAGCAATTTTTACAGTAGAAAAGCAATCAAATTGGATATGTACGATATATATTATGAAGAATTAACAGTATCTCCAATTTATATTGGTAAAGGGCCTTATAGCATTCAGCTTGAAATGATGAACGAAAATAATGAAGTCATAACGAAGGAATATGTATTGAGTAAACAATGAAAATTATTTGCCAAGAAAAACATCGGAAATATGTTGAAAATGTAATTAAAGATTACCAATATCTAGATGTTGTATTAGTAGAACGGGGTTTATCATTTCATGGTGTTGCTTATATTTTTGAAGTTCATCAATTAGATAAGGTTATTGAGTATTTAGAGGAAATCGTTTCTTCTTCTTGTATTATATATGCGAAAAAGAATGATCGATATTATAAAGTTGATGCTCATTTAGTTGTTTATATAGAAGGATTCTCAAAAGAGGCGTATATTCATACTATCGATGCACAATTTGAAATAAAAGAAAAATTATATGAATTAGAAGAAAAATTAAGAAAATATGGATTTATTCGCATTAGTAAATCAATCATTATTAATTGTAGAATGATTGACTCATTTGAACCGTTATTAAATATGAAATATCGTGTTTATTTAAAAAATAATGTAAGTGTAGAAATATCTCGAACATATTTGAAAAAATTCAGAGAGTTTTTAGAAAAGAGGTTTTGATATGATAGAAAAATTAGGTATTCGATTTTGCCTTAGTTTTATCTTTTGTTGGTTGTGCTATCCTTTAGTTATCAATACTGAACTATATATGTATTATTTATGCTTTTCTATTTTAATATCTTTCATTATTGAAGCTTTATATATGCTATTGAAAAAATATGTGATGCATCTATATCCTATCATTATTATGTTGTTGATAATCGTTGCCATTGGATGGTATTTTGTAGGATTCATCTTTTATTTAAAATTAATCATATATGCTTTTGTCTGTGTATCTTTTGATTTGTATCGGCAATATAAAATGACAAGGTTATTAGATCATGCCTTACAACAATTTGAATAATTATAAAACAAGAAAGGAATAGAACGTAGTAAGAGTTCTATTCCTTTTGTATCAATTAAACAGCTTTCTAGTTTTTTTGATAAATTGTAAATTTGACATCAATTGTTACATCAAGGTTTTCTATTGTATCGATAACAGATCTTCGATCCGATTTTATATGGTAATAGTGTGGAGTCATTTTTATTAAATTTAGACAATCTAGATGGTCAATAATAGTGATTGTCTTTTTTAAATCAAAACGATTCACTTGGTGAAAAGGTAAACGTAAATAGGTATCATCTTTCACATAAATTTCATCATATAGTAATGATTTAATTTCTATTAGATGATAAGGATTGGCTGTAACATGAATAATAAAACCATCATCTTTTAAAACACGATCTAATTCTTGATGGTTCACAACAGTAAATAGTGCTAGTATAATATCAATACTGTTATCTAATAAAGGGATATTTTTAGAATTTCCAACTAACCAGTTTATTTCCTTTGTATACTTTGTAGCCATTTGAATCGCTATTTTTGATATATCAATTCCATAATAGATATCATTTGAATCAGCTAAGCTTCGTAATCGTTGTAAATAATAACCTTCTCCACAGCCTAAATCTAAAATGGCAGCTGCTTTTGTGTTTTTTAATGTTACAACACTTTGATTTAATGTATCACTAATTGAATTATAGTAACCTTTATTCAAGAAATCCCTACGGCTTGTTAAGCTATCCTTATTGTCTCCTGGATGATTCGAATTTTTATCAGGATTCAACAATAGATTTAAATATTTTTGTTTTGCAATATCATAGGTATGATGATTTTGACAAATATAAGAATTTCCTTGCTTTAATAATGGTAATTTACATTTAGGACAAGCTAATTGGTTCATAGCACCACTTCCTTTTTCTTTATTTATTGTAACAGAATTTATATCAACTAGATAGTTATTAAACTATTTTTATGGTAAACTCTAAGTAGGTGGTGATCGTATGATACGAATTGGACAATCGATTGATATACATCAATTAGTTGAGGGTAGGGAGTTAATCATTGGTGGTGTACATATTCCTTTTGAAAAAGGGTTAAAAGGACATAGTGATGCAGATGTATTATTACATGCTATTTGTGAATCGGTGATTGGGGCACTTGCACTAGGTGATATTGGCAAACATTTTCCCGATACTGATTCAAAATATAAAGGAATTAATAGTATGCTTCTATTAGAGGAGGTGTATTATTTAATGAATAAGAATGGTTATGAAGTTGGAAATATTGATAGTATTATCGTAGCTGAAAGACCAAAAATGGCACCACATATTCAAAAGATGAGAGAAAATATTGCAAAAGCTTTACATACGGAGATAGATAATATAAATGTAAAAGCGACTAGAGGAGAAACATTAGGATTTGTTGGGAAAGAAGAAGGAATGCTAGCTCAAGCTATCTGCTTATTAAAAAAGAAGTAAGAGTTAAGAAAATACGAGATTTTATTTTAATTAGATGGTATAATTTAAATAATAACTAGGTAAAAAAGGGGAGACAAATATGAAATTATATGCAAAAGTAATTATTATTAGTTTGTGTTTTCTATTTGCTTTAACAGGTTGTTCTAAAGAGGAAGATAATAATTCGAAATGGCAACAAATGGATGAAGTAGAGAACCAAGCAGGCACAAAATTAGAAATGAATGATTTAGGTAAAACAGTTATGCAGGTTGAAATCAACAATCGAAGTCTATTATGGTTTGCACCTATTTTTGATGATGGATCAATTTTGACACAAGAATTAACAGATACTGAAACAATTTTATATTTGTTTAATGTAGAAACGAAAGAGGAATTACATCTAAATACACTTACGTTTGATAATAGAGACGCTCAAAGAGTGTATGCATATGCCTATCAAGATGATGAAATTATTGTCTATTATGATTATTTATTGCAAGATCTTGGTCAAACACCAAATAAATATTATCTATATCATAGGAATACAATGGAAACGGAAGTTATTGATTATCAAGAAAAAATAGAGGTATCACATACTTCTTATTCAAATTATGAGATGAGTAGAATCAAACAAGTATTATTCTTTAATGTTGAAGAAGGAGAATCCTTTCGTATATATCAATATAATATCGATACAAAGGAAATCTCATTTGTGACTGATGGGAAACAACCCAAACAATATCAAGATGAATTATTGTACATTAATCAAGATAATAACTTGATTTCGTTAGCGGGGACGATTCTTAATAACAATGTAGTTAATTATGCAGTCTATGAGGATACGATGGTAATAGTCAAAGAAGATCGAGATAATTATCAAAATTATGCAGTATTGCTTATTGAAAATGAAGTAGAAATCAAATTGTTTACAAAATCAAAAAAAGAAATGTTGTCAAATATTACATGCAACAAAGAGTTTGTTTCATGGGAAAATCTAGGGAATGAAAACTATATGTATCATATTTCGAAACTAGAATTACTGCAAATAAAATCGGATAAATCGACAAGTATACAAGTTGTTATTTCTGATGATTATGTTTATTGGGCAGATACAATAAGTAATTCAAAAGATAAAAATGGTGGTACGATAATACTAAATTATTTTAAATTAGATTAATAAAAGAATAGGTTTGGAAATGATTAACCATAGTTTCCAAGCCTTTTCTTTTTCATAAACAGATTAAGTAGGATGAGAGTAGTAGTTAATTTAGTTAATTTGTTAAATATTGTATTGACAAATAAAACTGATGATATTATAATAGTTAGTGTCCTAACATAAAATGTTAGTTACCTAACAGATGAGGTGAAAGATAATGCAACATAAAAGAACAGTTGGAATTATGATAAAGAAACTTTCTAACCAAATGAAAAGAAACCTAAATAAAAGTACGATTGAATCAATAGATGGTATGACAGGAATGCATCAAATGATAGTAGGTTATTTAGGAATGCATCAAGATCAAGATATTTTTCAAAAAGATATAGAAGAGCGATTTAACATTCGTAGATCAACTGCTAGTGGAATACTACAATTAATGGAAAAAAATAAGTTAATTGTTAAGGAGCCAGTCAATCGTGATGCTAGATTAAAAAAACTTTCTTTAACTAAAAAGGGAAGAGAAGTTCATGAGGCACATCATCGAGATCTTGAAGAATTAGAAGCTAGATTAATTAATGGATTAACTGATAAAGAAGTAGAAATCTTTCTTGATTTAGCTGAAAGAATTTTAGAAAACGCAAAAAATAAACCGTGAACACGGTTTATATTTTATTGAATGAAGGAGGAAAAAACAATATGATAAAAAGATTATTAGGTAGTGTTAGAGAATATAAAAAAGTATCTTTAATGGCACCTATATCAGTTACAGGAGAAGTAATTATGGAGGTTGCTATCCCATTCTTAATGTCATTAATCATTGATAATGGAATTAATAATGGAAATATCAACTATATCTTAAAGATAGGAATTGCATTAATAGCAGCAACTTTATTCTCTTTATACTGTGGATTTAAAGCTGGAGCATATGCTGCAAAGGGCTCTGCTGGTTTTGCAAAAAATCTAAGGAAAGATATGTATCAAAAAGTACAAGATTTTTCATTTTCAAACATTGATAAATTTTCAACATCAAGTTTAGTTACTCGTTTAACAACAGACGTAACAAATGTACAAAATGCATACCAAATGGTAATTCGTACCGCTGTTAGAGCTCCAACAATGTTGGTATTTTCATTACTGATGGCATTTGCGATTAATCCAAATTTATCCTTAGTATTTCTAGCCGTTATTCCATTTTTAGGAGTAAGTTTATTTTACATTGCCAATAAAGTCCATCCTATTTTTGAAAGAACATTTAAGAAATATGATAAATTGAATACGATAGTACAAGAAAATGTAAGAGGTATTCGAGTTGTAAAAGCCTATGTTAGAGAAGACTATGAAGTTGAAAAATTTCAGAAATCTTCAAAAGATATTTATGATAATTTTGTGAAGGCAGAGAAGATATTAGCACTTAATTCACCACTTATGCAGTTTAGTATGTATACTTGTATTTTAGCTATTTCATGGTTTGGATCAAAGATGATTGTCTTTGATACTTTGACTACTGGGCAATTAATGAGTTTGTTGACGTATGCAGGACAAATTTTAATGAGTTTAATGATGTTGTCGATGATTTTTGTAATGATTATCATTTCTAGAGCTTCATGTGAACGTATTGTAGAGGTCTTGGACGAAGAAAGCGATTTAGCAAATCCTACTAGTCCAGTATATGAAGTCAAAGATGGATCGGTTACATTTGAAAATGTTGATTTTAGTTATAGTAAAAGAGCGGATAAATTAGTGTTAGAAGATGCTAATTTGCATATTGAATCTGGCGATGTTGTTGGTATTATTGGAGGAACTGGTTCTGCTAAATCATCATTAGTACAAATGATCCCTAGATTATATGATACGACCAATGGAATTGTAAGAGTTGGGGGAAGAGACGTTCGAGAATATGATATTGAATCATTGCGAAATGAAGTAGCAATGGTACTTCAAAAAAATGTGTTATTCTCTGGAACAATTAAAGAAAACTTACGCTGGGGAAATAAAGAAGCAACTGATGAAGAAATTATTCATGCGTGTCAATTAGCACAAGCAGATGAGTTTATTCAAACATTTCCTGATAAATATGATACACATATCGAACAGGGAGGAAGTAATGTTTCTGGTGGGCAAAGACAAAGACTTTGTATTGCAAGAGCATTACTAAAAAAACCAAAAATATTAATTTTAGATGATTCAACTAGTGCTGTTGATACCAAAACAGATCTATTAATTCGTAAAGCGTTTAAAGAAGAGATTCCAAATACTACTAAATTTATTATTGCTCAACGTATTGCTTCAGTCGAAGATGCAGATAAAATTATTGTTTTAGATAATGGAAAAATAAATGCGATAGGTAATCATCAAGAATTATTAAAAACAAATACAATTTATCAAGAAGTGTATTATTCACAAACGAAAGGAGATGAATAATATATGAGAATGCGAATGAGTGGAACTAAAAAAGCACAAAATCCAATGCAAACAACCATACGGTTATTGTCTTATATTACAAAAACACATAAAATACAATTAATTCTTGTTATTATTGGAATTTTAATTAGTTCAATTGTTGGTGTCATTGGTTCATTGTTTTTGCAAACATTAATTGATGATTATATCATTCCTTTAATAGCAGTCAATAATCCTGATTTCAGTGGATTATTAAATGCAATATTAAAAATGGGCTGTATTTATTATGCAGGAGTAATTTCTACCTATACTTATAATCGATTAATGGTTACGATTACACAAGCAGTTCAAAAAGAAATTAGAGATGAAATGTTTGCACATATGCAAACGTTACCAATTAAATACTTTGATACACATTCTTATGGAGATACGATGAGTTATTATACGAATGATATTGATACATTACGCCAAATGTTATCACAAGGTATTCCTCAAACCTTTTCATCTTTAGTAACCATCATTAGTGTATTGATTTCAATGTTGTATGTAAGTATTCCTTTAACAGCAGTCGTACTTTGTACATCTGGGATTTCTCTTTTTGTTTCTAAATCAATTGCTGGTAATAGTGCAAAATATTTTGTTAAACAACAAAAAGCAATTGGAAATGTCAATGGTTATATTGAAGAGATGATTAGTGGACAAAAAGTAGTTAAAGTGTTTTGTCATGAAAAAGAAACCATAGAAGCGTTTGATGTATACAATGAATCATTATGTGAAACAGCAACTCTAGCAAATAAATTCTCTAATGTATTAGGTCCAGTATTAAACAACCTAGGACATCTCCAATATGTTATTATTGCGATTGTTGGTGGTGTATTAGCTATTAATGGTTTAGGAGGATTAACATTAGGAGCAATTGCAACATTCTTGCAATTAAGTCGTTCATTCAATCAACCGATAAACCAAGTATCGCAACAATTTAATGCAATAGTAATGGCGTTAGCTGGTGCTGAAAGAATCTTTGGATTAATCGATGAAGAATCTGAAATTGATGAAGGTGATATTACGTTAGTCAATATTGATTTACAAGATGGTAAAGTAAATGTGAAAGAACATAGAACTGGTGTATGGGCATGGCAAATACCGGCAAATGAAAATGGTGGTTATACCTATGTGCCATTAAAAGGAGATGTTAGATTTTACGATGTGAACTTTGGGTATAGTGATGATAAAATCGTATTACATGATGTTAGTTTATTTGCCAAACCTGGAGAAAAGCTAGCGTTTGTAGGAGCTACTGGTGCTGGGAAGACGACTATTACTAATTTAATAAATCGCTTTTATGATATACAAGAAGGGCGAATTGAGTATGATGGTCTTGCAATTAAGAGAATAAAGAAAAAGGATTTAAGAAAATCGCTAGGCATTGTATTACAAGATACGAATTTGTTTACAGGTACGATTAGAGATAATATTCGTTATGGTAAATTAAATGCAACTGATGAAGAAATTTATAATGCAGCTAAATTAGCAAATGCAGATGGATTTATTCAGATGTTACAAGAAGGATATGATACTGTGTTAGAAGGTGATGGTTCTGGATTATCACAAGGACAAAGACAGTTACTATCAATTGCAAGGGCAGCAATTGCCAATCCTCCAGTTATGATTTTGGATGAAGCGACAAGTTCCATTGATACTAGGACAGAAGCTATTGTTCAAGAAGGGATGGATTCTTTAATGAAAGGAAGAACTGTGTTTGTGATTGCACATCGATTATCAACAGTACGAAATTCAGATGCAATTATGGTGTTAGATTTTGGTAGAATTATTGAAAGAGGAAATCATAACCAATTAATAAGTGAAATGGGGCGCTATTACCAACTATATACTGGAGCCTTTGAATTAGAGTAAATAGAATTATTTTTAAAACACTTGAAAATTTTTAAGTGTTTTTCTTTTTTATAATTATAATAGTTAAAAAAAGATTTCTCTTTCATAGATTTCGCTTTATTTATTTGCGTTGTCTACATAGAGAAATCATATCAATTCATCATGGAATTTTTTACTGCAGGTAATTTATAAGATAACAAATTACTTTGTTTGATTATTTTGTTGCATTAATTGCTTTTCACCTAGTTCAACTAATTTTTTAGTTATTAAACCACCTGCTTTTGTTGCAACTAAGGTATCCATTGCTTGTTGGTCTAAATTGTTATTATTATATTCATTGGCAACTTCTATAGAAGTATTACTATTTTTTTTGTTCATTAATTTCACCTCCAATACTATTAGTCTTTCCCAAACATTCTATTTTATTGATAAAAAGTATTGGGAGTATGTTACAATATTACGTGTTATAAAAGAAAAAGCTATTAAATTAATGGTAACGATTATTTATATTTTAGTTTATTGATTTGTTATTTTTGGTATAATGGTAGCAGAACGATTATAATGACTGCAATCAAAAATAGCAATTCGATATGAAAAAGAGGTATATATGCAACAAAAGAAAAACAATTATCAAGGGAAAACATCAAAAGATACTAAATTTAGTCGATATATTGTAAAGCAAGATATGATATTAACTGATTTTTTACTAGAAGTATTTCCAAATAAATCAAAGAACTCCATAAAACAATTATTGACACAGCGATATATTCAAATTGAACATCAAGTCATTAGTCAATTTGATTATCCACTAACAAAAGGGCAAGAAGTTTTAATTGCTAGTACACCAATCCCAAAAAATAATGATACCTATATTGATATACTACATGAAGACAAAGACATCATTATTATTAATAAGCCTTCGGGATTACTATCGATGGCGAATCTATCAGAAAAAGAAAATACTGCTTATCATTTAGTAAAATTGTATTTGCAAAAGAAAGATTATAAAGCAAAAGTTTTCATTGTTCATCGTTTAGATAGAGATACTTCAGGAATATTAGTATTAGCGAAAAATCAAAAAATAAAAAAAGAATTACAAGATGATTGGAATGATATAGTATTAAAAAGAGGCTATGTTGCTTTAGTTGAAGGTCAATTGAAACAGAAAACAGGAACAATAAGAAGTTATTTAATGGAAACAAAAACACAATTAGTATATTCGACAACAAATTCAAAAGATGGAAAGCTTGCAATTACAAATTATCAAGTTATTAATCAAACCAAAAATTACAGTTTATTGGATATATCTTTAGAAACAGGAAGAAAAAATCAAATCAGAGTTCATATGCAAGATTTACATCATCCTATTATAGGGGATAAAAAATATGGAGCAAACACGGATCCCATTCGTCGATTAGGATTACATGCACATCAATTAGAGTTTATTCATCCACATAGTAAAGAAAAAATAAAAGTAAAAACTAAGATACCAAATGAATTTTTACAATTAATCAATCAATAAAAAAGGAGAACAAAATGAATTTAGAAAAATTATTAGAACAATATGCTACGCTAGCTATTTACAATGGTGTTAATGTACAAGTTAATCAATTATTAGTCATCAATGCAACTGTTGATTGTGCAGATTTTGTTAGAAAAGTCGTGAAAAAAGCCTACGAAAAAGGAGCAAGTGAAGTTAAGGTAAATTGGAGTGATGATATTGTTTCAAAACTACGTTATGAAAATGCAAGTGATGAAATATTATCAACAATCCCAGAGTTTAAATTACAAGAAATAGAATATGAACAAAACCAAAAATGCTGTTATTTATCGATTCGAAGCCCTAATCCAATGATTTTTAAGGATGTTGATCCTAGCAAACTACATCTTGAACAAAAAGCATCAGGAATCGCTTTTAAACCGTTTAGAAATTATACAATGAGCTCAATTGGTCAATGGTCTATGCTATTGCTTCCAAATCCAACTTGGGCAAAATTAGTTTATCCAAATCTAGAAGAAGAAAAAGCTGTAGAAGCTTTATACAAGCAAATATTTGCATGTAGTAGAGTAGAAGAAGCGAATGATGTAGCAGCTGCTTGGCAAGACCATATCCAACAATTAAAAAGATACCAAAATATATTAAATACCTATGCTTTTAAATCGTTACATTTTATGAATAGTTTAGGAACTGATTTAAGTGTAGAATTAGTTGAAAATCATCTATGGGCAGGTGGTTCAGAATCGACACCAGAGGGCATTGAATTTATTCCTAATATTCCAACAGAAGAATGTTTTAGTATGCCTTTTAAATATGGTGTTAATGGAACTGTTTATGCAACAAAACCATTAAATGTGCAAGGTAAACTAATTGAAGATTTCTATTTTGAGTTTAAAAATGGAAAAGTTATTAACTTCGATGCGAAGCAGAATAAAGAATCATTACAAAATTTACTTGATATGGATAAAGGAAGTCGCTATTTAGGTGAAGTTGCATTATTATCGAATGATTCACCAATATCTGCTTCTGGATTGGTATTTTATAATACTTTATTTGATGAAAATGCTTCCTGCCATTTAGCATTAGGTAATTGTTATCCTATGAATATTAAGGATGGGGAGAAGATGAGCCAAGAAGAACTAGAAGCGAAAGGTGCTAATTTCTCGATGGTACATTGTGATTTCATGTTTGGTAGTAATGATATGAATGTCATTGGAATAAAAGAAGATGGTGAAAAAGTTACTGTCTTTGAAAATGGGAATTTCGTATTTTAATAATGAAATATCAAACAATTACTTGTAAGAAGGCTCTTCATAAATTAAAAAGTGGACGATTGCCGTTTCTTTGGGATTTGAATATTTATCGTGGGTGTGAACATCAATGTCAATATTGTTATGCTATTTATTCACAAAAATATTTAGGTAGCGAAGATTTTTATGATACGATTTATCTAAAGAAAAATATTGCTTCTGCATTAGAGAAACAACTATCTTCAAGAGCATGGAAAAGAGAAACGATTAATATTGGTGGTGTAACGGATAGCTATCAACCAATTGAACAAAAAATGCAATTAATGCCTGAAGTCCTAAAAGTTATGATTAAATATTCAAATCCGATTATTATTTCAACAAAATCTGACTTACTATTAAGAGACATTGAATTAATAAATCAATTATCAAAAGTCACACATGTAACAATTGCAGCTTCGATTACAACGCTGGATGAGTTTGTGAGAAAAAAAGTTGAAAAAAGGGCTGTCAGTAGCGAAAGAAGATTCCTAATGTTACAAGAAATCAAAGAAAACACCAATGCTAGCATTGGTGTTCATATGATGCCTATTATCCCATACTTAACAGATTCTTATGAGAATATAGAAGCGATTTATGCTAGAGCGTACGAAATAGGTGTTGATTATATTTTACCAGGTACTATGTATTTAAGAGGAGATACAAAACCAACATTTTTAAACTTTCTTAAAAAGGAATACAAAGATTTATACACTCCGATGCTAGAATTATACCAACAAGCACGATTAAATAAGGAATATAAAGATAATTTGTATAAAATGTTGTCTATTATTCAGAAGAAATATCCTGTAAGAAGCGATTATAAAATAAGAATGATTGAAAATCAAAGAGAATATAAAGAGAAATATAAGCAATTATCTTTATTTGATGAATAATTCCTTTACATAAATCTTGTATACAAAATGTGAAAAATAATTGATAGAATAAAAAAGGATACTGCAACGCCAAATGTAATTTTTCTTTCCATAATATCACCTACTTTTATTGTTCCTTTTATCTTATGAATCATTCAAAAAAAAGTTAAATTCTTTTGCCTAATTATGGTATCTTAAAAACCACATTTATCAAAAAATGTGGTTTTTAAGATGTAAACTTTTTTAACATACCAAAATGATTTGTTTTATGATACCAAAATAAATTAGAATTCTAAATGTAAGTAAATTGTAGATATTAATAATCTAAGTTGATTGCTATTCTAAAATTCATCTACACTCAACTTTTGATACTTATTGCTTTTTATCTTTGAAACAATAAAAACGCTACATATCAAAG
>Ga0153938_1000831_pt1 | contig 12573 bp, 10 predicted proteins | sample TSNY022MetaG_FD_104740 | JGI IMG/M metagenome (GOLD analysis project Ga0153938, IMG submission 104740) | Attine ant fungus gardens microbial communities from New Jersey, USA - TSNJ022 MetaG | ecosystem: Host-associated > Fungi > Mycelium > Unclassified | place: USA:New Jersey: Brendan T. Byrne... | reverse complement strand
GACATCATGCGCAAGAGACTTCTGTCGCAGGAATCAGAGTTGTTGTTACAGGGCGTTCTCGCCGTTTAGCAGTTGAAAGTCATCATACCGAGTTAAATGAACTGATGCAAGAGGGCTGGGAGGCGATTGAGGGTGGGGTAATGAAGGATATCAGGAAAACTGTGGGTGATGTAGGGAGTGTTTTCGTGGGTCGCAGCGTCGGTGTCGGTGTATGGATTTTGCAGGCTTCCTTAGATAATGGGAGGTAACCTGTTCGCACGTCAGGCTTTTCCATCGAGTTGTAAGAATACATGATGAATTAAATAATGTGTGAAAGCTTGCATGTCTTGTACGATAATCCGGGAAGATCCACTTCAAGACTATGTCTGGAGGTTAAAAAATATGTTGTCAATCAGAAGCTACATGTCACCACTGATGGTAAACTTCATAACCAATATCCTAGGTGTAAGGTAATGGAGAGCATTTAGGCAAAGGGTGATCATAGTCACTGTGAGAAAGTTCTACTGGCAGAGTACTAATACTACATGTGTAGAATATTTGAGGAAGGACTATCTGGAATGGAAAAATTGCAAGGCCATAATCAGCTGTGGTGCGAAAGAGTGTGATGAAATACTATCGGGAGAGGATACGAATGGATGGTGAGTACGAACAATTTACACTACTTATCTTTCGACATCATGTAACGTAGCTACCAATTTCAAAATATGAAAAAAGGGCTTAATTTAGTGTAGCGATATTCCGACAGACTTGCGACTAGTGGGTTAGAGAAACTCTAGGGAACAGAACACTTGACAGGACAGGACTGAAATTCATTTCAGAAGACCCTGAGAGTACAGGAACCCTAAGTTTATACTGTCTACCGAGTGAGGGCATAAATCATATGGCATGACGTCACAAAAATCATGGCAGAGTTCTTGCACTATTCTATAAATACATAAGCCTTCCGGCAGGATATCTAATTTTGACAAAACCCCACCACGAATCCTTGTCATGTGAAGCTGCATTCCTCGTTCCTCAGAATATCTATTACCAAATTGATTGAAGTAGCTATCCGATTTTCCTCCGCTTGTTGACCCTCCCCCTTTCCCGATCGCCGGAAACAAGAGAGGTCCATGACAGTCTCTCCTTTCACCAAAGTTACTTGTCTTATAAGGACTCTTGTTTCCTTCACCTATGCTGATCTTGCAACGATTCTTATTCCCGTACTATGCATCATTTCTGTAACGATCTCTCCCACCTTGCTGCCCCTCCTTCCAGTCCGCAATTTCATCCGTTGTCGCTCCAATCTCATCCTTAAGAAATGGTTTCATTGCCATTCTATGGATATGGGTACATCTCCTATATTGCAACGTTTCCAATCAATGCAATTCTGTTGCCGAGAATCGTGAAAATCGACCGTGGTGACCTATCCCAGGGGGCCTCATATTACAGGCAAATGCTCGGATTCTCCGTTGGGCATTGATCATCCCATGCTTATGTTTCTCAACTACTTTCGGGCTGCCAACTGTTTAGGCTAGCACATTCATGGCGATGACTACGATTCTTTACGATGATTTCAAGTTGTCGGGACACTGGGCTGCAAAAAATATATGCACCCTTTTTGCCTACGTTTGTTTCGAAGTAGGGGCAATGATGATAATGAGTATGTTTTCTTGTTTTCCCCTATCGCCATACCACAACTGAAATCCCTAGCGGGATCTTCTCATAATATAGATGCCATCGCCTCTCGGGCTTTGAGAAAAGTAGCCTGATAATCTTGTCAACCATTCACGTTCAGGATTTTCCTGACGTAGAAGATGACATCGCACTAAACAGGAAAACGGTACCTATCATTGCTCCTGTCATATCTCGTGCACTGACCAGCATTATGATTACTTTCTGGTCTGTCTACACCGCAATTATCTGGAGGATTGGTAATTGGTGTTCTGGAGTATTGCTTTCTGTGGGCCTGACTGTGGCGTGGAGGTTGTATTTTCTTCGTACTGCATCTGAAGACAAAAGATCGCGTGTTGTGTATAATGTGAGTAGCTCTTGAATTCTATGATATGAATAGCTGACGTTCTTTGTAGGGATGGCTAGTGATGCTTCACCTTCCCGCAAATGCTCGTTGGGAAACTTTCAGCTATCGATTAAATTGATGGAATACTCGGGCTGTTCCGATTGAGGGTTTTTGACGGTGCCTCAAAGCTGCCTGATTATATACCTGGTCACGAAGTAAGAATAATCGACTACGTGTGTTTCAAGAAATGTAATCATACCAGTATTCAGTCATCTTCTGGTTCAACCTGATCGTTCCTTCGCCGGTGGAGACCCTATGATAATCTGATGCTGATTCCTCGATTATTGCAAGGTCATAGTTGACATCCTGATATCAATCCCCCATCGTCTCAGATCTGGCAATCTTCAAGCATTTGTAAAACATCAAACAGCTGATCAACTGCTGTGCACGGAGCAGGGTCTCATGTGAGATTCTCTGGGTGCTAGAGGGTCTCCTACCGTTTGGAGATTAATAATCGACCTCTGGTGGGTTTTGGACCACCTGGTTCCGGGTTTCATATGACTGGGTGACTTCTCGTAAGGGAAATTCCGAGGATGTAGTACACGTTGGAAAGTCCAATCTGAGAAAATGAATTCCAGGTGTGATGTCACACCACGTTGTATTCAACGTGTTACACACGATACGACACAATAATATCATGTCTGTTCAATTATTCTGAAGACGGAACACTGCTTGCATGTTGTGCAACAGCTCTGGTAGAATATTTTTTTGAAGACTTTAAAAGGTAAGTTCAGTGACCCACTGTGTTTGGCTCCTATTCCCTCGAAAAGAATCTTCGCAACCTTTGATAGAGGAAAAATAAGAAAAAAAAACTGGCATGTTCAATCCAACTACATCGTTGGAGACAGTATCTGTATATAGTATATCTTGATCTGTAATGGAGGGGATATTTACATATAGTATGACACTCTGATACCTTCTAGGGAAGTCTAGGTGAGGGTCTGGCATTTTTCTCAGATCACAACATTTAGTCTGGGACACCCTGAAATTTGAAATTCATGCTTTTTTTCATGCTCGGCATGGAGCAGTCTGAGAAAATCTGCTTACAAGAAGTCACCCACTGTCACACCTCTTCCCATGTTAGTCATCAGCCTGCACGCTCCGATGATCGCAACCCGCTTCATAAACTCACAGTTATGGATGGTGATCCGTCCGGCGTATGTCACCATCAATCGACATGACAGTCAACGTCTTTATACTGCCAACAACCTATTGTCAAAGATAGGATACAAACTAGTATGCAATTGTCCAGATTTGTCCATATAAGTGTCATATCTACTAGAGGATTATCTCAATTATACGATAACAACGGAGACATTCTTCGTTTCCAGCCATGGCTCCAGACCGGCCTTTATACACAGAATAGGGTTAGCTCTATATTAATATACAATTGGACAAGACGTACCCCAACAAGAGTGAAGTGTGCGACACCAATGTTTGCCCTCCCTTTGGGTATAGTAGTAGGGATAGTGACCGAGAAGTTCTGATATGGCTGCAAAAACGGCTGATCAGAATCATAGCGGGGGTGATACGGGCCAGAGTAGAGCGGACGCCCCAGTATCTCGCTTGGGGGCAGGCAAGAGCTTGGGGAACAAGGATTAATGCCAATAGCAACTGAAACTTCTTGCGAAGATGATAGGAAATCCTGCAGCACACTTATGAGCTGATTTGAGTCTCAAGCTTCGTATGCATACATACAGGAGTTGCAATTTGAACCACAGTGTCTTGACCAGGAGATAGTGTGTCCCCAGTGGACGGAGAATAGATGGCGATGCCCTGAGCGTATGCAACAGTCAGACAAGCAAAGATGTGTACAAGGAACTTCATGGCGAAACAAAAGTAGGATAATTGCCAAATACACAACACAAGAGCTTTTATAGTATAGGAGTGAGGTGGTAGTAATAATTAGGCACAAACACAAGTAGCATGAATGTAACCGGGAAATACTGTCCGTCGATGGCTGTGGATGAAATCAAAATGTGACTTGAGAGGAGCGGCAAAACAATTATATGGAACCAGTGCAGTCAACGGTCATGATTGACCTTTGAGAATCTGAGATATACATCATGGCATTCGCGTTCACACGTCGGATAATCAGCATTGTTCATACCAAATCAAGCCTCGAAGACTTCTTTGTCTTCTATTGCTCACGCTGGTCCAGTCTGATGGGACTTCTGAGTTCTAGTCTCCGGGTCTGTGGAGCGTTGTTATTGCTTCTTTCGTCCAATCATCCTAATTCGCATCTCTTCCCCCCATCGCCTCTATAATAACAATGAAATTCTCAGGGGAATCTCTGGAAAACCAAATGAAAATTTCTCTCAAATTGGAAGGTGTTTACGAAGAACTAGATCCTGCCTACCAGGCCAAGGCTTCCATTCTGAATGAAGCAATTCAAGAAATCGGAATGGGCAGGTATCAGTGGTATGCAAGTGGTCGCTCTCTCTTAGATCATATCTGAGGTATAACAAGGGGGCTTTTCGTTGTTGCAGGCTTTGGATGGCTTGCGTAAGTCGGCCGTTATTCCAATAAGCGTAACTAACTCTTTACTTAGGGACAATTTATGGCCAGTTCGTTTCTAACTTTTCAAACTTGTGGCACTACACTGATATTTTCTAGGTTGTCACTGGTCTAATTTTACCTCCTTTACTGCAGGAATATAACTTCGAGGCTCCATTTCTGAAGCTCGGCCAGAATATTGGACTTCTTATTGGAGCCGCTTTCTGGGGTATAGGGTCTGACTTGTGGGGGAGAAGGTATATTCGTCATTGCTTTTTTTAATCTGGGTCTGACTGCACGATTAGAATTTCGTTCAACATAACTTTTCTCATAATCGGTCTCTTCTCCACAGTTGCCGGAGCCTCTGATTCGCCCACGACCCTGATTCTCTTGGCATCAGTGTGGTCGATTGGCGTAGGAGGAAATGTTCCTGTAGACTCGGCAGTATTTCTCGGTGAGCCATCTCAAATACAGTCTCAAACCCTTTGGTAAATTTTTCGTGTAGAGTTCCTTCCAGCATCACATCAATATCTTCTTACTGTCCTCTCAATTTGGTGGGCTTTTGGCCAACTCCTGGGAAGCCTTGTGCGTAGCCTCTTCAAGTTGAGAAATCCTCAGTCTCAGCTATTTCACAGGTTGCATGGCCTCTTATTGGTAAATACTCTTGCGATATCGAGACATCTAGCTGCGCCGGAGCTTCTAACAGAGGATGGAGATATTTTCTTTTCACGATGGGTGCGCTGATGCTTGTTCTCTGGGCAGTCCGGTTTTTTGCTTTCCGTCTGTATGAAAGTCCGAAATATCTTATGGGTAAAGGGGAAGATGAACATGCCGTTAAGGTCATCCACAAGATAGCGCGATACAATGGGAAACCAAGCTCGCTGTCACTCAAAGACCTTCAATCAGTAGATAAAGAATGTGATGGAGAGGCAGATAGCAATGGAAAGAGAAAAGAATTTGGTTCAACCAGCCGAACTCTCAGACGGCATCTGTCTATTTTTGATGGAAATCATGTTAAGCCATTGTTTGCCACACGCAAGCTTGCAGTTTCAACGATACTTCTCATTGTTTTATGGGGTAAGTGTCATGTATCTATATACCTTGAAACCATGACCTCACGCTTTCCTTCAATGAGCATTGATCGGGCTTGCTTTCCCGCTGTGAGGAAAGATCTCATTTGCTATGTCTTCCCACTGAAAATAGAGACAAGATACAATTCTTTCGTCACGTATTAGTGAGCAAAGATGAAAGTCCCCTCAGTTCGCGATCAAAGAAGAGCTCAAGTTAATCATAGTCTTGCAACTCGAGGCGCCGATTTTGGTGACGGCTCTATCTATATCACCTACCGCAACGTTCGTTTCTCATCCAATCTATCACGAACAAACTAAGCCTTTTCTCAGCAAGTTATTTTGAGTGTAATTGGCGTCCCAGGGGCCCTTATCGCCGGGTACCTCGTTGAAGTTCCTGTCCTCGGTCGACGTGGGACTTTAGCTATTTCTACATGTACGTCACAACCAATGAGCCTTTACATCTAAATCACTCAAATCTTGTGACAGCATTGACAGGAGTCTTTATTCTCGCATCAAGTACAGCAAGAACATCTGATACACTGCTGGGTTGGAACTGTGCCTACAGTTTCACGAGCAACATCATGTACGGCGTCTTATACGCGGTAACGCCGGAGCTTTTCCCAACGAAAGATCGAGGAACTGGAAATGCTATGACTGCGACTGCGAACCGTGTCTTTGGCATCATGGTGAACTGAACTGATTGTTCTATAATTGAGATTGAAGATTTGACAACTCCTCAGGCTCCTATAATCGCACTGCACACGAAATTGACTACCACCGTACCCATCTTCATTTCAGGGGCCATTTTCATCGCTTCGGCGTTCGTTGCTTTATTTCTCCCCTTCGAGCCACGCGGAAAAGCATCCCTTTAAGTTGATCATCTGTGCTTCTTATTTGTCTTTGCGAACGTTCTCTGATTGGTCAAAATAAAATGTGGCTAACGGACAATTTATCACTGAGTTACAAAATCAACATCTCTGACCAGGGACTAATCCTTCTTGCAGTAACCATCACTGTTAGTGATGAAGTCAATGCTGCCATCAGGTTGACTCTGACCACCCCTATTATCGGCATCGTCAGCTGTGTGGCATTTCGAGAAAAGGGCACAGGTGAGAAGAGGGCTGCCATCCTATTTAAGAACGAGCATCAGCAAATAAGGATCACGGACAGGAACCACAAAATGACAGACCTTCCCATTCACATCATGATAAGCTGTCGAAATGTTAGGGACAAGATCATTTGATGACGCATGCAGGAGACTTACTGTTGACGAACTTGCAGCCATCCACGGAGTCACACATGGCCTTGCAGTTGGGAACTGTATCGACGAGACCGAAAGTCATATAGTCGTCTGCCTGAACAGCCGCCGTTATATTGTAAAAAGTCTGAGTATACCCATCTGATGGAGGAGGTTTGGACGGTGGCGTAGCCGGAGGGTATTTGGAGGGGCAGTGAATAATGAAGGGAATCAGGTCCAAAATCTCGCAGATGAGCTGGACATAATGTCAGGCGCATTCTAAAATCATAGCCATGATACGTACGCCTCCCAGACATGGCAGATCAGGATGGGCTGCAGGGTTAGGGCCGTAATACCACCCAGGCTGACATCCGGGTTCCCATGGTGGAATTGGGGCACCATAGTGGTTGGAACTAGAGAGGTCGGCACCACCGAATAGGCCACCAAGGTCCAAACTGATGTCCGTCGACCGAACTGTGCTGGCAGTGGGCACTCCTCCAACGGAAGTGACTGCAGCAGTGACAATGGCACAGAGAGCGGTGAAGCGCATTGCAATAGAGGAAAAACGCAGAGAACCAGGGACCTGATTAAACATTTTCTCGAAGAGTATCCGTGTTTTATAGTCCACAGAGTGGATCCTGTGTGGATCTTTACGAGATGAGCATTTACGTTTCGGGGAAGGCTCATTCAAGAACAATCCATCACAAGCATTTGTGCCTTTGACAAGGAATGGAAAGAATTTGGTGATAGGAACGACTTGAAGATGTGATCCTCGACTCCGACTGGCTCATCTGTGCGATTCAATGGGTCTCATGACGAAGTGTGTCTTCATGAGTCGCTTCGATGCACACGACAGGCACTGATCACAAGTCAAAAAGATCAAAAAGATCAATAGAATGAGCGGGAATTAGTGAGGCTTGATCAACTTGATACTTGCAATTGTGAAATTGTCTCTTTCAGGGACAAGATCAAAAGTATAAAAGACGAAGTCTACGGACTCATGCGTGATCTCTGTCAATTGGTCGTGTGAAAATATCTTTTCGACAGCTCAAAATCTCCGACAGAAGATGGATATCAGCCCTCATGTCGTGATGATCACCGTAAATGTATTGTGGCTTCCACGTATGTCTGTCACTGCTTCCGACAGTCGAGGTGAAATCATAAAACTGTCAGCTGGTTGAACTGTTGGAAAGGCAAACTCACGACATGTCTGGATATTTTTTGTTTTAGTTGTCTCAGTTTCGCAAAACAGTACTTTGATCTAGATGCTTTACAGATGTCTGTTAGCAAGCAAAGATTTATAAACTATGATGATAAATAGCTCAGACGTCACCCGATGTGGTAGACGACTGTTGTATTCACCTATAATGATAAATAGCTATAATACAGTAGCGAGAGCCGATCATGAATACAGAGGACTAAAGCTCACCTCAGACATCACCCGGTGTGGTAGACGACTGAGTGTAAGCCTTTGTACAGTCTGGGATCTATACTAGGGGTATGTTTCATATTTGTCATACAAACGGATAGAGAGAGAGTGAGAGAGATAAACTACGTCACTATTGATCAGTCCTGTTCAATACAAAGTAAGTTGAGAGTGATATGATATTGATGATCATCGTACAGCAGGTACAATGTGATGCGTGATTTGTCCCTATACATGATTTGTTACCCTACTGTGACCCTACTGTAACTTTAGCTTTACTCTGTCTGAACCATGCACCAAGAATGAACCAGACAAACTAATGCAGTGATAGCTCCACCGTAAGCAAAATGGAACTCCATGTTTGGCTATTCATGTTATAACCATGCAGGTTCATTTACAAACAAGTAATCCATAGACGAGCTAGGAATTCTGAGGAGACAGTATTGAAAATATGAAAAAGCATAACTTCAAAAAAATATCAAAGATAGACAAGGTGCTAGCGATTCTATGATATATCAGTATGTTAATACAAAAGCACCATAGGAGATGAACCGAAACCAAGGTTATATTGCGAATACGAAAGAAACCGTTGATGCGACATCGATGAAAAGATATTATAAGGAAAAGTATCAATCCTGGAACTCAGCAAAAGAGATACCGTTGGCCTGAAGAATGCCTTGGAGAGCTAGAACTCGTTGTCGCCACCTCTCTCGATCCTCGGTGAGTTCATTCACTTGCAACTCGAGCGCACGTTGATGCACAAGTTTGCGTCTGCGACTCTTCCTTGCTGCCAAAGTGTTCTGACGACGTTTCCACTCAATTTGCTCAGTCTCAGTGGCATTGGGCTTCAGCGGTTCATTAAATTCATCCTCCTCGCCATCAGCCAAATGCTGTCGAGCTCGCTTGCGGGCGAACACGGCAGGCACCTCCTTCCTCGACGTTACCGAGGGTGTAACATATTTCCTTGGTTGAGTAGGCGCCTCGAGGGGAACAAGAGATTCAGCAGTGATATTTTTCCGCGTACCAGTTGCTGATGAACGGCAACGAGAGAGATTGGGCTCCAAAGTATTTTTGTTGGCAAGAGATTTCCCGGCAGACGGAAGTAATTTGTCTGTCGGTAAAGAAGGCGAGATGAGGCGTGATGGATCAAGAGCGGGTGTTTCGGGTGAGGCAGGAAAGGTCATCAGGTTTGAGGTATCCAACGATGAATCTTGAGCTTTTGATGACTCAAAGCCATCACCGAACGAAGGGAATAGTGGTGACTCGGGATACATATCATTGGATGTAAGAGCATCCAAATCAGAGATGAGGGGAGTGCTAAGGAAATCGCTCCAAGGTGTCTCACCAGGTGAATCACCGAACTGGTCCAAAGACGGAGTCCACGGCGAAGTCAGATATTCATTAAGCTCGAACGGTGACAGATCAGAGCTCGCAGGGGCACCTTGGGCTGATAGAGATGCGTGAGATCCGTTTGAAGGCAGATACAATGGAAAATTACCTATGGTGCGGAGCAAGCCCGGGAAGTCGTCAGCCAGAGCCTGTGAAAGATTTGTAGGAGACATGGTTATGTTCGACATCCCGTCAGATGATGGAGCAGACATGGGCTCAGTCTTTTGGGAAAGCATGTGAAGATAGCTGGCCTTGAGAGTGTTGAATTCGGAAACAGCTGCGGAATGAGAGAAAGGCTGCGTCACGGAATTTGAACGGGTTGATTGAATGATGGGTAGTGGTGGAAGAGTCGTGGGAATGCCATAGTGGGCTGCTAGATCCGATGTGGATGCAAAAAATTGGGTAGACGTCCGAGGACGGGTGGACGGAAGATTTTTCAGGTCATAATTGGGAGACGAAGGTACAGATGACTGCGCATCGGGGCGAGCAATCGGAGTAGACGGGACCAAAGACGAATTTACAAGTGAGCCTGCATTGTCGCTGAATGGATGATAACAAAGATTTGTTTGAGATAGAATCGCGGCGTTCGGAGGAAGATATAGAGGGTCAGCAGAAGAGGACACCGTGAGTGGTAGCCCTGTATTTCTGGAACGCGGGGATGATGTCAGCACTAAGTCGTTGTGGATAGGTGGATTAGAGTCCATTGCCGAGGATATAGGCATAGAATGAGGGGTCCATTGCAAAGCGCTTTTGAGACCCTCTGGAAAAATTAGATCGGTCGTAGCATGACAGCTCGACGAGGGAGTGAACATCGCATCTGGGCTGGACATAGATGATGATGAAGTCGTTACTGACTCAATAAGGTTGTGACTACTGCACAAGCGCAACACAATGGACGTAGGCCACAAATGTAGCAAAAGAAGTGCAAATGACTCACAGATGCTTGGGTGGGGACTCAACAATCAGCACAATAGATCGTCGAGTAGACTAGAAAGGGGGAGAAACGATAAAGATGATCTGACTCGATTCAGGCTTATAAGTCTGCGCGGCACTATTTGAAACTCCGACCGTCGGACTCGCGCCTTGGACTGATTTAACAGCGCCGCCCATCAGACGCCCATATTGCTGTAAAACCAGTGCACTCCACACTGTAGACGCGTACACTATTCTCTTTGTTATCTGGCGCTGTCTATGTTGTCCTTTACATGTCGACGCACAGGCCACTGGAGGCATCCTTTCCCAAGCCGAGTCATACGTGTGTCCGAATATAGCAGGATGATCGGACGTGAATGCTGACAAAGCTGCGCTTCCATCGCTGATTTCCTGATTTGGCTATTGGCGGATGCCTTGCGCCTTCTTTCCCACATGCCGAGACATACGCGGCGATGCCGCCTTCCGCCATTACCATTTCTGGAATCGCATCGCACGAGTTTGGGCCAAGGGTTCCAAGCATCCTTCTAAACATAGCCTGCGCCCGGACCAATTATCCCGCGCTTTTCCCCTAGTGTGGAATCGTTATTCTTGCACAGCAATGCGTAGTCGCGCGGCACAGTCAAGAAGACTTCGTGTCTGCGGTTCATGACCGTAGTTCACGGATTTGTATCCCAACGCGATGTGATCTTCTGAGCACAGGTTGTGCCCTTAGTCTTACGTACCCATTGACGATCCCGCGGAAATGAGTCAGATTTGTCAGCACCCAGGTACGGCTGACACATTGTATCAGTAATACATACCAGACCTAGTCGTTCTTGTTCCTCATCTAGAGATAATGGAAGACCATAGCAAGATTTGGTTCTGATTTCGGACTCTTCCCCCTTCATGAGGTAACGGTCCATATCTTAAGCGGTGGAAACGTTGGTTGGGATCATTCAGCTGACACCATATCTTTCCACGCAAAACCATGTCCAGGATGCACGGCCACGATCCAGGGAAGAAGAGACATGCAGTAGAAGCAGTAAGAAGCATTGAAGATGATGCGTCTTATATGCACACCATCGACACCGACGGACTCGCTCAATTACTGTTCAGTCTTGACGCTTAAGCAAGCCTCCGAAAACTGATCGCATCAGTACCAAAACGCTAGGACAACGTCAGGACCTCTTTGTCACTCAAACACAATATATATTACAGAATGAGATCACAGGATCATAGCCTTTTTTAAATGGGACTATTGCATCAACAGATTATTATGGTGAACTCCATGGAATGCATACCAGTCTTTCTTCCCTCAGTCGCTGACCACGTTGGTAATCACTGAGATAATCCTTATTTGATAGCAATGAATGCTTCTTGCGACTGGATCGACAAATGCAACTTGGTTTACTTTCAGTGGTTTGTACCCTTGTCACCGTTTGGCTTGGTAAATATCCTACGTGCACTCTTCGCATCTGGTATCGTGGCTGAATCCAAATAACTCCCAATGGTTTTTTGCCTCAAGTTCAGAGTTAAATATCCCCACCTGCTATCGAGAATTTATTGACAATTTCAAGGCAGACGAAACACTAGAAACGGAACGTGGGAGTCAATCTCTACCAAGAGAAACGAAATATTGAAAAACATCGATCTGATTTTAATCTATATCATTTTCTTACAACCTGTGTTGTCAAGCGTAGTCTAGACACGGTGGTAACAACCCAAATAACAATAACGCAACAACAGTGTTGATGTGATGAAAACAAGACTATCCAAGAGATCTCTTCATCATATGTGAATTTTCGCTTGGACGGAATTTTATAAGCTGAGATTCATCTGTGTTTTCGGGACAATCCTGGGTATCAATACAAGGATTCTACTATGGACTGTGGGCTACGAACACGCGGTTTCAGTGAGATGATGCTTACACAACACATGGAGCTTATCTTTGACAGTTGAAACAAACAGTTGAGACAGGAAAAAG
>Ga0153938_1000823_pt1 | contig 12620 bp, 12 predicted proteins | sample TSNY022MetaG_FD_104740 | JGI IMG/M metagenome (GOLD analysis project Ga0153938, IMG submission 104740) | Attine ant fungus gardens microbial communities from New Jersey, USA - TSNJ022 MetaG | ecosystem: Host-associated > Fungi > Mycelium > Unclassified | place: USA:New Jersey: Brendan T. Byrne... | reverse complement strand
TCTTTCATGGCTATATCCTAGAATTAAAACGCCAAAAGTATACATTAATAAATGCATTGATGGAGTCTATTATTTAGTGATGGAAAAACTAGAAGGCCAGATGATGCAAGAAACTATCTTTGATTCTGGCATTAAAGAAGGAATAATTCAATATGCTTTGTTGATAAAACGGATTCATCAAATACCTTATCAAGATTTTCCCTATGCTACTAATCTTGAAGATAGAGTGGCAGAAGCAAAATATAATGTGGAAAACGATTTAGTAAAAACACAGTATTTTGAAAGAGAGCTTAAAGATAAATCAGCAGAAGAAGTGTATGAATTATTAATAAGATATTATCCTCAAGACGAAGATAAAGTACTTGTTCATGGAGATGTATGTATGCCTAATTTTATCATGCACCATTATCAATTATCTGGGATTATTGATGTAGGAAGAATGGGAGTTAACGATCGATATTTAGATATTGCGATCGCTTTACGAACATTACGTTATAACATTGAATTATATGGGGATGTTATGACAAAAGAAGATATTAATTTATTTTTAGATACCTATGGTATTAAGAATTTTAATCGAGAGAAGTTCATTTTTTACATTTTATTAGATGAATTAATTAATGGATAAAGGAGGATTTGAATGAAGTTATTATTTGCCAGTGATATTCATGGTTCAAGTAGTTATGCTAAAAAAGTAGTAGAAAAATTTGAGGAAACAAAGAGTGATCAATTGATTTTATTAGGAGATGTCATGTATCATGGACCAAGAAATCCATTGCCAAAAGAATACAATCCTCAAAAAGTCAGTCAGATTTTAAATCAATACAAAAACAAGATTATCGCAGTTAGAGGTAATTGTGATAGTGAAGTTGATCAAATGTTATTACAGTTTCCAATGTTAGCTGACTATACAATCTTATATGTTGATGGAATTCGTTTCTTTGTCACACATGGTCATCTATTTGATGAAGATAATTTACCAAATCTAAGTAGTCAAGATGTTTTAATTTATGGTCACTTTCATCTACCTATTGCGAAAAAGAAAGATGATATTTATATATTGAATCCTTCAAGTGTTTCACTACCAAAAGAGGGAACAAATAGTTATGGAATTTATGAAAATAAAGTATTTACAATTTATGATTTTGATGGAAATATTGTAAACTGGATACGGATTGGAGAAGAACAATGATAGATGTACTATTTTTTGATAAAGAAGATACTTCTAAGCGATTAGATTTTTCTGTGATAGTCACTTATTATCAGGGTCAATGGATATTTGTGAAACATAAAGATAGAGATACCTATGAAATACCTGCTGGTCATATTGAAGAAGGGGAATCGGCTTTAGAGGCTGCTAAAAGAGAATTACATGAGGAAACTGGTGCTATTGATTTTTCGATTGAGATGGTGGCTGTTTATGGGGTAAGGAATGATGATTTTCTTGATTATGGTGGTTTATTTCTCGCTGAATGTTTTAGTTTTGGTGAATTACAATATGAAATTGAGAAGATTGATTTTTTTGATGGTTTACCTGAGAATTTAACATACCCATTGATCCAACCGTATTTGTTTAAGAAAGTATTGGAAATGATACATAATGAAAACAGAACGATTGCTATTACGTAAACCATTAATAGAAGATGCAGTAAGAGTATTAGAAATTCAAAATTCTAGTTTTGTATTGCAATTTAATATGATGAAGGAATTTACATTAGAAGAAATGATTCAATACTTAAAAGATAATCAAAATTGCATATATCTTATTGAATTAGAGGAAGAAAGAACAGTCATTGGAACAATTTCACTAGATAGAGATGAACTACGATATGGGATATCTTCGACGATGATTTCCTATTATTTAGATGAAAGCTATACAGGTAAAGGATATATGAAAGAAGCGTTAGCCTCAGTCATTGACTATTTGTTTTCTTTAGGGAATGATGTGATTTCAGCAAGAGTTTTTGCTGATAATATTGCTTCTTATAAGTTGTTACATAAATTAGGGTTTAAACATGAAGGAACATTACGTCATGCAATCAAAGATATCAATCAAAAGATTCATGATGATATGTTATTTAGTTTATTAAAAAAAGAATATAAAAAAGAGATAGTCACATCTAACGTTCAATGACTATCTTCCTTTTTTGTATTGTTGTTTGGCAATATCTTATTCTTTTTACTTATCGACTATTCATTTCGACTTTTTAGTTACTTAAATCAAAATCATCTATTATTAAAATATCCATTGGTGCTTGTTTATCTACGATTAAACGTTTCGATTGATTTAATATTGCTGCTTCTACGACATTTCTTGCCATACGCCCATTTCCACTAGTCATAGAAGAAGTCCTTTGCCGCATTTCAAAGTATTCTTGTAGTGTAGGTAAAGCGGCTTCCTCAATTTTATAGTCTTTACTTATGGCAATATTAACAGCGATTTCCAATAATTCTTTTGCACTATAATCAGGGAAATTAATAATGTTAGGGAATCTAGATTTCAATCCTGAGTTTGCCTGTAAGAAATCTTCCATCTCTTTTGAGTATCCAGCTAGTATAACAATGAATTCATCTCGATAGTCTTCGATTGCTTTTACTAATGTATCAATGGCTTCTAATCCAAAAGAATCATCTTTCCCTCGATATAAAGAATAGGCTTCATCAATAAACAATACTCCTCCCATCGCTGAATGAATAATTGAGTTTGTTAAAGGAGCAGTATGACCAACATAGCGACCAACTAAATCTCCTCTAGAAACCTCAATTAATTGACCATTCTTTAAAATACCTATGGTTTTCAAATATTTAGAGATAATTCTTGCGATCGTTGTTTTACCAGTTCCTGGATTTCCAGTAAAAATCATATGTTTACTTACTTCTGTTGTTTTCAAACCTTCTTTTTTACGTAGAGACTGAATATGAAAATGATCCTCTAACGATAATACATATTCTTTTACTTCTTTTAACCCTACAATTTTATCTAATTCCTCTTTTATTTCTTGCATCGAGTTTTGCATACGTGAAGGTATTAATGCAGATAGATTAATACTTTCATCATTATATATCATAGTTAATTGATTATCTTGATAGGTAATTGTTGCTTTCAGATTTTTTAATCCATATTTTAATTTATGTTCTGATAGACATCGATATATATAATTAGTTTGTTCTTCTAAAGAAGCGATTCCTTTTTCACTGATATATTGATTCATAATATATGATATAAGCGAGTCATCAAATGTTATTTCATAATGCAATATATTTTTAATTTTAGATTGTAATTCTTTTAATAAATTAGTAGAAATTTCTTTAATTGCAACTTCATCAAATTGCTCTGTTTGAATAAAATCATTAATTCCTCGAATAAAAGAAACTCCTAATTGCTCTAATAACTTACTTTCTTTTACATCACTAATAAAGACAATATATTTTTGATTGGCTTTAATAGAAGAAATAGCATTTGTTACTAATGCATTATTTACTTCAACTAGTTGACCTTTTTGTAATACGTAACGTTTATTTAACTGAATTTTACCAGTAGTAATCAATGACGTTAGCATCGTTAGGTATAGTGGTGTTACTTGTTCAATATGTTCAAAGACAACAATAGTATCATTTTGATTTAATGCCATAAATAGATCTTGCAGAAATAATTTTTCTTGATCACTATTTATATAATTAGCTAAATCAATGGTTTGAGTTGAATGGGTTGGTAATATTCTATGTTTATGTAAAGTTTGAGATAGTAATTGAACAGAGGAATGCTTACCACTACCTGGTAAGCCAGTAATTAAAATAGTATTCTTAGGCAAAGAAGAATCGTGTTCTAAAACAAAGGGACGTTTAAATGCAATCACTAATTGTTTTATGTATTCATTTTGTCCAATTATTTCTTTTAATAAATCATCTTCTATTTTTTCAAAAGATTCTAATGCAGTCAATGATGAGACAACAGGAGTTGTCGTTGTAGAGGAATTCATAGCAGTAGTTCCAAAGTCTTTTTGCACCTCTTCTTTAATTGCGTTTATTTGTTTTTCATCTAATTGATTGAAAGAAGATAAATCTTGGCTTTGTTGCTCAATCATTTCTTGTAAGCCTTTATTTAAATCATCCATTTCTTTTAATAAAGTGGCGGTATCTTTTATATCCTTATTCATTGTTTTCTCAGTGTTCGTACTTTTCTTAGTCGTATTTTTGGATTGGTTTTTATTTGAAAGTCTTCCATTTGGGAAAATACTATTTAGCATGTCATCAATATCATTTTTCATATGTCCACGTCCCTTCTTAGTCTTCTTTATTATACACTATTTTTTACTATTTTTTTATATTATAAAACAAAAAATGAACAATAATGTATTAATAGTTTTGACTTTTCTTGCTATTTTGATTAAACTAGATGTGAAGTTAGGAGAGATAGTAATGACGATATTATTTTCGGTCGAACAACTAAACACTGCTTTATTTGATTTTTTAGTCCTGAACGCAGAATTTTTCATCCATATATTGGAATTAGTGGGGTTGTATTTTATTGTATTTTCTGCAGCAAAAGCCTTATATGGTTTTTTCACACATAACCCTAGATATCGCTTAGATTTATCAGAAGGCTTAGCAACAGGATTAGAATTCAAATTGGGTGGAGAGATATTAAGAACTGTCGTTGTTCGTAGTATGGATGAGATTATGCTTGTTGGTGGAATTATACTACTGCGTGTGGCATTAACATTATTAATCCATTGGGAAATTAAAAATGAGGAAAGAGGTCTAGAAAGACGTATTAAGGAAACAAAGAATGATTTCGTGGTAGCGATGAAGGAAAAAGCAGTTGATGAAAATAATTCAAGATTTTTAGCAGGCTTAGAAAATGTTATTCATCAATCTGCGATTGAATATTTTAAAGAAAAAACAGATGAGTATTTATCGAATCAAAATAAAGATAATACTAATGAATAACTGTGTAAAATTGAATAAAGTAAGGAAGAACAAAGCTTTCGGTAATTAATTTGCCTTAAGCTTTTATTTTTTGACATAAAAATGCAAATTATTGAGTTTTGATTGTTTACTTTTAGAAAAAAAGGAGTATACTGTTCTAATTGGAAAGGGAGGCATAAGTGATGGATTGTATTGTTCAAAAACTAGTTGACTTTGATCATGTCTGTTCTACTAGGGTAGAAGAGGCTAAGAAACTTCAATTAGAACTAACAAAAGATTTAAAAGAACAAAAGGATGAGCTTTATAAGCAATCTCTAAAAGAACAAGGGATACTACTAACTGATTATAAGGCAAAGCTTATTGCTGAAGCTCAAAAGCAAGAAAAAGAGAAAGACGAAGAATTTCAAATAACTCTATCTAATTTACAAAAGCACTATGGAAAAAACAAAAAGCAATGGATTCGTGAAATTGTACAAAAATGTTTAAAATAAGAAGGTGAGAAGATGAGCGTATCATCAAATGCTTTATGTTCGAAAGCAAAAGCCATGTATGGAACAAGAATTAAAGAAGATGAGTATTTGGATTTATGTAAAAAACGATCGATTGAAGAAATCGTTGCCTTCTTGAAAACTAAGAAAAATTATCAAGAAGTATTAGAAAATGTAAAAGCAGATAATCTTCGTCGTTATACATTGGAACTAACATTAAAAGAAGCTTATTTTAAACAATGGTCAAAGTTATTAAAGTATTCTTCAAATAAGGAAATTTCATTTTACTTAAATGAAATTGTGCAAGTAGAAATTGAAGTATTGTTGTATAAAGTTCAAATGTTACGATTGAATACTTTTGAATCACTTGATTATCCATTACCTGACTATATTATAAAAAAAATGAGTTTTAATCTTTATCAATTATTAGATATTCCAAATTTTGATGAACTTCTTTCGTTTATGAAAGATACTAAATATTATAAAATTTTATATTCGTTTAAAGATTCGATTGATTTGAATGAACTAAGTAAACAATTGACATTTTTATATTACGATGGATATATTTCTTCCATCACCTCCTGTTTTAAAGGAAGAATGCAGAAAGATTTGTTGAATATTGTTTATACCTCAATAGAATTAAATACGATTGCTAAAATATATCGTTTAAAGAAATACTTTAATGCACCAAAAGAAAGAATTCAAAAAGAGGTCTTTATTAAATACAATCGAATTCCTAAACATTTGATTCTAGAAATGATGGAAGCAATAAATGCAGAAGAAATGATGGAGATTTTATCAAAATCAAAATATCAATTTTTGATAGATGATGATGAATTCATTTACATTGAGTATTACATAGACCAAATTAAATTTAATTTAGCGAAACGATATATGCATTTTTCTAATAAAGCGACTATTATTTATATAACATACTGCATATTGTCTCAAATTGAAGTCGATAATCTTATTCATATTATAGAGGGTATGCGATATGGCAAAGATTCAAAAAGTATTGAAGAAACGTTGATTTATGAATCATAGTGTTGTAAGGAGATGAATAAATGTCAATTTCAAAATTAAATCTTGTCAGTTTACATTTTGATAGGAAAGTTTCAAAAGAAGTATTATTAAAGATATTAGAATTAGATAATTTTCATATAGAACCTGCTAGTAAATTTATTGAGAAAACTTCAGTAGATAATCAGCAAGAGAATGTATATGAAGAAATTTTAAATAAATTAACGACAATAAAAGAAAACTATGGTATTGAATTTGAAAAAGGTAAAGCAAATGCTACAGAAGTAAATCCTCAGAAAGATAAAGATATAATTGATCATCTAATGTTGAAAGTCAATCAAATCACTAAGGTTATTGATGAGTTAGATATTGTTATTACAGAAAATGAAGAAACGATTATTCAGCTACATCATGCTATCAATTTAGATGTTAGTTTCGATGATTTATTTTCCTGCAAATATCTTCAAATTCGTTTTGGAAAAATAGCAAATGCCAATGTAGAAAAATTAGAAATCTATCAGAACGCTCCATTTATTTATAAAGTGTTTCAAGTAGATGACGAATATACTTGGTGTATGTATTTGACTACGCCAAAGCATGAAACAAGGGTAGACAATATCTTTGCTTCCGTTTATTTTGAACGAATTCGTATTCCTGAATTTGTACATGGAAGCCCAGAAATAGCAATTGCAGAAATTCAAGAAGAAATTGATTTTGCGAAAAAAGAAAAAGAAAAATTAAGAATTCGTATCATTGATATGTTTAACCAAAATATCTATGAAGTATCTCGAATCTATGCATACGCAAAACTGTATGCAGATACATATGCACTATGGAAATATGTTGTTGTCACAGATGAACATTTAGCAGTTCATGGTTTTGTTCCAAAAAGGAAAATAAAAAAATTCGAAAAACAATTTGAAGGTATTGAAAGTGTTGAAATTACGATTCAATCAGCGAATGATGATTTGCGTTTAACTCCACCAACAAAACTATCGAGTCATTGGTTTATAAAACCATTTCGTATGTTTGTAGAGATGTATGGTGTTCCCAGTTATGATGATATTGATCCTACACTCTTTGTGGCTATTTCATATACCTTATTATTTGGGATTATGTTTGGTGATGTAGGTCAAGGAATCGTATTAATGATTGTTTCATTTTTAATTTTTAAACTAAAGGGAATGCAACTAGCTGAAGTAGGAATACGGTTAGGAATTTCTAGTGCCATCTTTGGTTTCGTCTTTGGTTCGATATTTGGTAATGAGCATATTTTAGTTCCTATTTTTAATCCAATGGATTCTAGTAATACGATGACATTATTATTAGTTGCTATTAGTATTGGAATTTGTTTACTGATTATTTCAATGCTATTAAATATGTATATTACCTTTCGAAATAAAGAATTAGGTGAGTTCTTATTTGATAAAAATGGACTTAGTGGATTTGTTTTCTATGTAGGTGTTTTATTACAAGTAGCTGGAATGATGCTAAACTTTGCAGTTTCAAAAATTGTCTTATATTTATGTATTATTGCGATTTTACTTGTATTCTTAAAAGAACCAATTTGTAGAAAAATGGAACATAAAAAAATGTTTCCAAATGGTTTTGGTTCCTTTATTCCGGAAGGATTTTTTGAATTGTTTGAAGTCGTATTATCATTTATTACCAATACAATGTCATTCTTACGTGTTGGTGGATTTGTATTATCGCATGCTGGAATGATGTTGGTTGTCTACACACTAGCGGAAATGGTTGGTGGTGTAGGCTATTGGGTTGTTTTAGTTATTGGTAATATATTTGTTATGGTCTTGGAAGGACTAATTGTAGGTATCCAAGTATTACGTTTAGAGTTTTATGAAATGTTTAGTCGATATTATAAAGGAAATGGTATTCCATTTCGTACGATAAAAGAAATACAAAAATAATTTTGGAGGAGAAAATTATGTCAATGATTGAATTTATTTTACCAGCAATGGTTGTTATCTTATTATCTTTACCATTAGTTAGTGTCTTTAAAGGAAACGTTACGAAAGTACAAGCAAAAAGAAGGTTAGTAACACATGTTAGTGGATTTTTTGGAGCGGTATTACTTGTATTTATAACCCAAGTAAGTAAGGCAAATGCGGAAACTACTGTAGCGGTTGCTTCTATTATAGGAACAAATGCACAAGGGATGGGATTCTTAGCAGCAGCTTTAGCGACTGGATTATCAGCTTTAGGAGCCGGTTTTGCTGTTGCGGCAGCTGCACCAGCAGCGATTGGAGCTATTTCAGAAAATGATAAAAACTTTGGCAAATCTTTAATTTTCGTTGCCATGGGCGAAGGGGTTGCTATTTACGGTTTATTAATTTCTATTTTAATTATTAATGCTTTATAGGAATCGTATGTATGAGATTTTATTTATGTAGCGACAATGTTGATACGTTAACTGGATTACGATTAGTAGGTATTGAAGGAACATTAGTGCATGAAAGAAGAGAATTCTTAGAGGAATTAGAAAAAAGAATCAAAGATCCTAACATCGCTATTATTTTAATCACTACAAAATTAATGCAATTATGTCCAGAAGTACTTTATGACATTAAATTAAAACAACATACTCCGTTGCTTGTTGAAATACCAGATCGACATGGTGATTCTAAGATTAGTGAAACAATTGATAACTACGTTTCACAGGCGATTGGAGTTAAACTATAGGAGAGAAGTTTATGGAACCCAAAGAAGAACAACTTTATCTACTAATGAAAGAAGAATTAGAATCGCTCACTCAAAAAGAAGAAGCTACTATTCTAGAAAACATGAAAGAGACAAAAGAAAAAGCAATCGCTAACATTCAACTTGAAGTTGAAAAAGAGATAGCTTCCATCTATCAAAAGAAAGTAGTAGAGATTAATAATCAAGTTAGTGGTATGCTGTATCAAAATAATGAGAGTCGTAAAAAAGAATTAATCATTACAAGAGAAACATATACAAAAGAAATATTTGAAGAAGCAAAGCAACAATTACGACTATTTGCTGCTACGAAAGAGTATCAAACTTGGATGGAAGAAAAGTTTAAAGAAACCATCCAAAATTATCAATTTGAAAAAGCAATTGTTTATGTTTCTAGGAAAGACAAAGCTGTATTAAGTGAATTTAGCTTTGATCTAGAAATAGAAGTAGTAGACAATATTTCGATTGGTGGTTTTATTATAGAAGATACAAATCTTGGTATTAGAATCGATGAATCATTAGAAAGTATTTTATATAATCAAAAAGATTGGTTCTATGAAACCTCTAAACTAATGATTAAATAGGAGGGTTTATTTTGAAACAAGATATCATTTATTCTATCAATGGACCTGTTGTTAAGGTAAAAGATTCTACTACCTTTTCAATGCTTGAAATGGTGTATGTAGGTGATTTAGCATTAATGGGAGAAGTTATTTCTGTCACTAAAGATTTTACAACCATCCAAGTATATGAAACAACAACTGGTTTAAAAGTGGGTGAACCTGTTGTCTCAACTGGCCATCCAATTATGGCTACTTTAGGACCTGGTATTCTTGACAATATTTTTGATGGAATAGAACGACCATTAAGAAAACTAGCGGATCAAACAGGAGCATTTATTTATCCAGGCAGTCAAGTGGAATCCTTAGCAACTGATAAAAAATGGAATGTTAAAATAACTGCTAAAATAGGAGATCAACTAAGCGGTGGAGATATTTATGCATTAACACAAGAAACTAGTTTAATTCAACATCGTAGTATGCTTGCTCCTACTCTAAAAGGAGAGGTCATCTCTGTTAAAGAAGATGGAGAATATACGATTAATGATGTTTTACTTACGATAAAAATAGAAAATGGAGATTTATTTGATTGTACATTAGCACAAAAATGGCCAATCAAACAAGGTCGTCCAATGAATCAAAGATTACCAATTTCAAAACCATTAGTGACTGGTCAAAGAGTAATCGATACTTTATTTCCTATAGCGAAAGGTGGAACAGTCGCAATTCCTGGAGGATTTGGTACTGGAAAAACAATGACACAACACCAAATTGCAAAATGGTGTGATGCTGATATTATTATTTATATTGGCTGTGGAGAACGTGGTAATGAAATGACACAAGTATTGGAAGAATTTAGTGAATTGATTGATCCAAAATCAAATCAATCTTTAATGAATCGAACTGTTTTAATTGCAAACACATCGAATATGCCAGTAGCTGCTAGAGAAGCTAGTATTTATACCGGTGTTACAATTGCAGAATATTATCGTGATATGGGGTATCACGTTGCTATTATGGCTGATTCTACTTCTCGTTGGGCAGAAGCATTAAGAGAGATTTCTGGCCGATTAGAAGAAATGCCAGCGGAGGAAGGTTTTCCTGCATATTTACCTTCACGCTTATCACAATTCTATGAACGTGCTGGATATGTAGAAACATTAAATCAAAAAGAAGGTTCTGTTACAATTATAGGAGCAGTTTCTCCTCAAGGAGCCGATTTCTCAGAGCCAGTCACACAAAATACAAAACGATTTGTTCGATGCTTTCTAGCATTAGACAAAGCATTAGCCTATGCTAGACACTACTTTGCTATTAATTGGATGCAAAGTTATAGTGATTATGTCGATGATTTAGAGAATTGGTATGATACAAATGTAAGTACAAACTTTGTATTAAATCGCAAAGAATTATCTTATATACTTGCAAACGAAGCCAAGTTAAATGAGATTGTAAAATTAATGGGTCCAGATGTGTTACCTGAAGAACAAAAACTAATTATTGAAATGGCAAATTTAATTAGAGTTGGCTATCTTCAACAAAATGCCTTTCATAAGGATGACACCTATGTTCCATTAGAAAAACAACTAAAAATGATGGAAGTTATTTTGTATATCAATAAAAGAGCAACAGATATTATTAGTGAAGGTAAAACAGTAAGATCAATTATTGAAACAACTATTTTTGATCGATTAATTAAAATGAAATATGATGTACCTAATGATCAATTAAAATTATTTGATGCTTATTATGATGAAATAGATAAAGCAATTGATTCAATTGCTTAAAAGGAGGATGAAATAATGGCATTACAATATGTAGGATTAAGTGAAATTAATGGTCCATTGGTTGTCCTAGATCATGTTAAGAATGCATCATACGATGAGATTGTTGAAATGCAAGTAGCAGATGGAAGTACTAGAATGGGAAGAATTGTCTTAATTGAAGGTCAAAAAGTAATTATTCAAGTCTTTGAAGGAACCACGAATTTGTCATTAGTAAATACAGTAACAAAACTATTAGGAAGACCAATGGAACTTAGTGTTTCTAAAGAAATCTTAGGAAGAATCTTTAATGGTTCTGGACAACCAATTGATGGTTTAGGTCATGTATTTGCAGATAAAAAGAAGGATATTAATGGTTTACCAATTAATCCTGTTTCAAGGGTATATCCAAGGAATTATATTAATACAGGGATTTCAGCGATTGATTGTCTTGCTACTTTAATTAGAGGTCAAAAATTACCTATTTTCTCTGGTTCTGGACTTCCTCATGATAAATTAGCTGTTCAAATTGTCAAGCAAGCAAAAATATCTGATGCAGAAGACGGAAACTTTGCTGTTGTATTTGCTGCGATGGGTGTTACTAATGATGTTGCAGAATATTTTAAACGCAGTTTTAAAGAAGCTGGAGTTAGTGAGAAAGTTGTTATGTTTTTAAATCTAGCTAGTGAGCCGATCATTGAACGTATTTTAACACCACGTTGTGCTTTGACAGCAGCTGAATATTTAGCATATGAATTAGGAATGCATGTTTTGGTCATATATACTGATATTACTTCCTATTGTGAAGCAGTACGTGAGTTTTCTAGTAGTAAGGGTGAGATTCCAGGGCGTAAAGGCTACCCAGGGTATTTATATTCTGATTTAGCATCTTTATATGAAAGAGCTGGAATTATTAAAGATGTTGATGGTTCTGTAACACAAATTCCAATTCTTACAATGCCTAATAATGATATTACACACCCAGTTCCTGACTTAACTGGTTACATAACGGAAGGTCAAATTACACTTGATGCAAGTTTGTATTTATCTGGAGTTTATCCACCAATTGCAGTGTTACCTTCACTTAGCCGTTTAATGAAAGATGGAATTGGAGAAGGTTATACACGAAAAGATCATCAAGATTT
>Ga0153938_1000814_pt1 | contig 12668 bp, 14 predicted proteins | sample TSNY022MetaG_FD_104740 | JGI IMG/M metagenome (GOLD analysis project Ga0153938, IMG submission 104740) | Attine ant fungus gardens microbial communities from New Jersey, USA - TSNJ022 MetaG | ecosystem: Host-associated > Fungi > Mycelium > Unclassified | place: USA:New Jersey: Brendan T. Byrne... | reverse complement strand
ATTTTTATCTAAACTTTTTGATTCGCTCTTAAAAAGTTCCCAACGTTTATCCATTGTAATATTTGTATATTGCTGATATTCCTCAATAATTTCCATTTCTGCAGAATAGTTCATTTCTAAAGTATATTCATCATTTTTCTGTGCAAATAAATCATCAAAAAAACAAGTATAATTATATAAGTAAAATAGTATAAAACCTATAATTAAAACTAGTACTAATACGCTAATTATTATCTTTCTTGATTTTTTCATTTTTGTTTCCACATTTTCTTTATTCATCAATCTCACCTAGTTAAATTATAGCACAAAAACTTGCTAAGATAGTCTATATCTTCATTTTGGTTGTTGATGTGCTACTTGCTTAAATGATTTTTATTATGAGAATTACTCTAATTAAAAAGAGTGTAATTTTCAACTTATTTCTAAGTTTACTTATTACACTCTTACTTTGTACGAAAAAAGACTAGATTATCTAGTCTTTATGAAATTAAACTAATTCGATTTCTGCTCCAGCTTCAGTTAATTGAGTTTTTAAAGCTTCAGCTTCATCAGCAGGAACGTTTTCTTTAACATTTCCACCATTGTCAGCTAATCCTTTTGCTTCAACTAATCCTAAACCAGTGATTTCTTTAAGAAGTTTGATAACAGCAATTTTGTTTCCTCCAGCACTTTTAAGTACTACAGTTTTGTTAGCACTTCCAGCTTCTTCAACGCCAACTGCAGGAGCAGCTGCAACTGCAACAGCACTTGGATCTACTCCAAATTCTTCTTTCATTGCATCAACTAATTCTTTCACTTCAAGAATAGTCATTTCTTTTAATCCATTAATAAATTCATCTTTTGTAAATTTAGCCATAATATAATTCCTCTCTTTCTTAACTTTCTAATCCTTCTGCATAAAGATTTAATCCTATGCTTAGGTTTCTTACGTGTTCTATCATACCACTTGCTAGCATTGTAAGTAATCCTTCGTAAGATGGGATGTTAGCGTATTCATTGATTACAGCAACGTCTGCAACTGATCCACTAATAATACCAATACGTATTTCTATTTTGTCATGTTTCTTTGCAAATTTTGAAATAATTTTGATTGGTTCAAGTAGATCTTTACCAAATAAAATTGCATTTGGTCCTTCTAAGAATCCTTCAAAACTTAAATTTAAATCATCTAGAGATCTTTTTAATAAAGTATTCTTATAGACTTTAAATTTAGAATCGCAGTTTCTTAATTCATTTCTTAATTCGCTTAATTCAGAAACGGTTAATCCTTGATATTGAAATAAAATAACACTTTCGCTGTTTTTAATATTATCTGTAATTTCTTGGACAACATTCTTTTTTGCGTTAAGAACTTTTGTACTTGCCATACATCTTCCTCCTTTTGCTTAATTTCACTAAAAAAGCTCGGCGATTGGGCGAGCTTAAAAAGAATTTAAGATTCGCCTCGGTAGGATAATTAAGATTTCTCCCCTACTGTCTTCGGTTTGCTTTTCTAGGTTATTATATTTTATTTTTTGTTAAATGTCAAAAGAATTTTTATCTAATTTAACTCCAGGACCCATTGTAGCAGAAATCGTTATGCTTTGCATAAATTTTCCTTTTACAGTAGCTGGTTTTAATTTAGCAATGCTTGTTACAGCAAATTCTAAATTTTCTTTTAACTTTTTATCATCAAATGATGTTTTTCCGATTACTCCATGGATATTTCCATAAGAATCAGTTCTGTATTCAACCATACCTTTTTTGATATCTTCGATAACTTTTGCAGGTGTAGTTGTTACAGTATTTGTTTTAGGATTTGGCATTAGACCTTTTGGTCCTAAAATTTTACCGATACGTCCTAATTCTGGCATCATATCTGGAGTCGCTACGATAACATCGAAATCAAACCAATTTTCTTTTTGGATTTTTTCGATCATATCCATATCTCCAACATAATCTGCTCCAGCTTTTTTTGCTTCTTCAGCGTTTGAACCTTTTGTAATCACTAAAATACGTTTTGTTTTTCCAGTACCATGCGGTAAAACTAGAGATCCACGTAATTGTTGATCAGCTTTTTTTGGATCAACGTTTAATTTGATAGCAAAATCAATTGTTCCATCAAATTTTGTAATAGAAGTACTCTTTACTAATTTGATTGCTTCTTCGATTGTATACTCTTTATTTTTGTCTACGCTTTTAGAAGCTTCCACATATTTTTTTCCTAACTTTTTCATATTTCCTCCCTAATTGTGGTTTATTAGCGGACTTAATTAAAAATTTATTAATTATTCTTCTTCGTAACCGTCGATTTTAATACCCATATTTTTTGCAGTTCCAGCAATTTCTTTCATTGCTTCTTCTACTGTATAAGCATTTAAATCAGGTAGTTTTGTTTCTGCAATTTGTCTTAGATCATCAACTGAGATTGTTGCAATAGTTTCATTTGATCCTTTTGCTCCACCTTTTTGAACTTTAGCAGCTTTCTTAAGTAAGAATGCAGCTGGCGAAGTTTTTAAAACGAAATCAAATGATCTATCATCATAAACATTGATATCACAAGGAACAACGTCACCCATTTTATCTCTAGTTTGATCATTAAATTTAGTACAGAATTCTTGAATATTAATTCCTGCTGGTCCTAAAACTGTTCCAACTGGTGGAGCAGGTGTAGCTTTTCCAGCTTCAATTTGTAAATTAATTTTTCTTACGACTTCTTTTGCCACGAAAACACCTCCTAAAATTTATTAACGTGTAAGTGGTCTTGGGCAAGTCCGCACTTTTCCCTCCCACTTAATTGGCTTCATATAAAATATACGAAACCGCTTTTGATTTTATCACAGATTTTAGTGATTATCAACTAATTTCTTGTTTTTTTCCTTTTCTTGAGGAAAATTATTTGCAATCGAAGCATAGCACTCATCAATTATTCTTTTAATTTGTTCTGTATCGATTCCAAACTGATTCGCAAGATCAGAATTAGACAATTCTAATTGAGGATAACTAAATTTTGCACGAATTAATATTTTTATTGAATTATTTGCATTTAAATAATAATCTGAGGAAAAAACTTTATTAGTGATTTCTTGAGTAAAATACATTTTATTTGTATAATAAAATTTTTCTATTTGTTTTGTAAATGGTTTAGTTAATATATTAATAAAATCTGAATTTTCTAAATCATTTCTCACTTGATAAACATCATAGCCTGGAATAGTGTAAGATGGTACACTATGTTTTATTTTTTCTTCTAATAATAATTGATCTGAATTTAGTGATACTTGAGAATTTCTATTTTTTGATAAGTTGTTGTAATAAGCCGCTTTGTATTTTTCACCCATGAAATGAAAGAAATGCCCCAACTCTTTTTTATTATTATAATCTAATTTAGACTCATTTTCTCCAATCAATTTTGTTGCTTCTAATACATTTCCAAGCGAATAATAAATTTTAGCTTCTTCTATTTTTATGAAAGATTCATTTTCTTTTGAATTTAATTCTCTAGGATTATCCACATTAATCGATCTAAAGTGTTTTACTAAGGTAAATGCTTCTTGTTGTCTTCCAAGCATAATTAAACAACGAATGTATGATTGATATGCACCTAGGTTTTTCTTAGAAGATTCGATTGAAGTTGAAATAGAATAACATTGAATTGCTTCTCTATGATTTCCTAATAATTCAAGAATTTTACCTTTTATATTATAGTAGAAATATGCCTGATTTTCTTCAATTGATTGATTTATTAATTCTAAAGCACAATCCAATTCATTATTTTCTAATAGCAATTTAATATAATTTGAATTTGAATTAAAATATAATTTTTTATATTCTATTTCATTATTATTTTTTGATTTTATAGATCGAGCATTATCCATTGCCTGAGAATAAAATTCCTTGGCAGTAGAATAATCTTTTAAATTCTTACTGATATTTCCAAGTTCAGTATAAATCATACTTAAATATCTTCGATGATTGGTTTTATCTAATATCTTTAATAATTCAGATTTTCTAATTTCCATATTTTCAATATTTTTGTTTTTTTCAAATTCATTTCTAAATTCAGTTTCTGAAAGTAAACTTAATTCATAATCACTAAAAAACAATTCTTTTTCAGTTTGATAATTAACAAATCTACTTACATTATTTTCTCTTTTTATAAAATTAAATATAATTTTGTTATCTTCTTCTTCAACTTCAATAAATCGATCATTATCAATTTTAATACCAATATTATTATAAACTGATATTTCATATAAAGTTTTTTTTGAATTAAAATCACTATCTTTATTTTTTAATTTTTTTGTTTTTGCTATAACCAATTGATTTACTTCATCATTTATTAATATTAATTCGTTCTCACTTTCAATTAATTTTAATTTATATTTTTGAATCTTATATTTTTCTCTTATAAAACGTTCAAAAGTTGATTTTTTACAACGAGAAACAATAGAACGTATTGATAATATTTTAAGATTAAATAGTTTAGCGATTTGTTCAACAGTCATTTCCTTTGTTGTATATAAGCGAACTATTTCTTCATTTCTTTTTTCTTTATCTGAATAGATTTCAATGCAATTTTTTATTATTTGGAATTCTTCTTCGATGGTTTGTTCCATCTGTAATTTCAGTTCTTTAGCGTATTTTATAGAAATTCTACATCTTTTTGCAGTATGTTCTAAACTCACTTTAGACACAAAATGAACATTATAAATATTGATTTTTATCTCAGTAAATCTCTTTAGGGCTTTTTCTACTGCATGTTCTCTTTGTTTCTTTTCTAATGTTTCTTTTGAAAGATGAATCAAATTTTTTTCGGCCTTTTTTAATAATTTTGTCAAAGATCTTCTTGGAATATTCATTTTTTTAGAAATTTCATTAAATGAAACTTTTTTGTTATTTAATCCTAATTGCGGATATCTATTGGTTAAAACTATTCTTTGTTCAACTTCCAACTGCATTAAAAATTCAAATAATTCATCACTTGTAAAAACTTTAAATAAATAATTTATCACACAAATTTCCCCTTTAATTGATTTATCGAATAGTTATGTTATCATTTTTTCTTTTCTAAGTCAAATTATGTTTTTAGGGATTATATATAATGTTTTGGGGAAAGACATAAAAAAAGTAAGATATATTTTTACATCTTACTGATTTGGAATAATTCTACTTCAACTGGTGTTTCTTGTCCAAATAAATCAATTAATACAGTCAATCTATTATTTTCAAGATCTGCCATATCAACAGTACCAATCATACCATTGAAAGGTCCATCTACAATTTTAATTTTATCACCAATTGCAATTTCGCTTTCTAAATCCATTCTACTTAAGCCCATATTCATTAGAATATTATCAATTTCTTGAGGTACTAAAGGTGTTGGTTTTGCTCCGCGACCGCTTGATCCAATAAATCCTGTTACTCCTGGAGTGTTACGAACAACGTACCAAGCTTCATCACTCATAATCATTTCTACGATTACATAACCTGGAAACATTTTTTTCTTCTTTTCTTTTTTTACGCCATCTTTAATTTCAATTTCTGTTGTTTCAGGAATAATAATACGATAGATATAGTCTTGCATTTCCATTGATTCAGTACGCATTTCTAATTTTTCTTTTACCGATTCTTCGTGTCCACTATAAGTGTTGACAACATACCATAACTTATCCATTAAAACATCCCCTTCACAATTGATAATCCTAAATTTAATAGCATAAAAAATCCTACTAATAAGAAACAAAATATAAGCGTTGCTACTGTATATTTTAGAACTTCTTTGCCACTAGGAAATATTACTTTTTTCATTTCTGATCTAACATTTTTGATGAAAGAAGTTTTATTTTCTTTTGGTTGTGTTTTTTTCTTTTTTGTTACTTTTTCTTTGGCCATAATATTCACCTCATAAATCCAAATAAAAAACACTCTCGTGCTTGTTAAAAACAATTTATCACAATAAATAAAAAAAAGCAAGATTTTCTTGCTAATATTGATTAATTTTCCAAGTATCATTTTCATATATCAATTCAAGTTGGTAAGGTATGTAACAATAATTTTCATCTTCTTCTAAAACTTCATGCTTACAACGATTTAAATTTATAGTAATATTGATTTTTTCATTGGTAGCAGCAACCAACGTATTTTCTTTTGAAGCTATGTCTTTTGTATTAATTGAACTTTCATAAATTAATTTGTTAATATATTCAACACTCACAACATAATAACTAATTCCCTTTACTTCATTTAAAAAGGTAAAGTTTTCATTTAAGTTTTGAAATAGTTCAGCAGATAAAATATATTCAAGCTCTTCTAGAAAAGATTTTTCATAAACATAATATAAATCATCATCTTCAGCTTTATAATTATTAGGACTTATTTCACTGGCATAATATATTTTTGAATTATACATAATATCTACTAATATATTAATTTTTTCTTCTGTTAATTCCTGAATTTTTTCGACTGTCATATCAGATTTGTTTGGGTAAGTTTCTTCTGGCACTTTAAGTCCTGGTGTTGATAAGTTCATGTTAACTTCTTCATAAGGAGCATCCTTTTTATTTTTTTGAATAATTATTACGACTACTACAAGTAAAGCTACGATGATTGCACCAATTATAATTGAATTTCTTAATTTCTTTTTCATATTATCTCCTTCATCATTTTTTTGATTTTTTGTTTTATTCTTTGAATTGCATTATCAATTTGTTTTGCATCTTTATTTAATAAAATTGCTATTTTTTGATAATCATAACCCTTTAGCATAAAAGAAAAAACTTCTTTTTCTTTATTAGATAGAATCTGATTTACACTTTCAATTAAATCATTTAGTTCTTCTTTTCTTTCAATGTCCTCTAGTGGATCTTTACTGACACTGTCACTTATAAGTTCTTTTAAAGGAAGTTGATTATCATGGTATGTATAATCTAGTGAAAGGCTTTCTAATAAAATTTTATTTTTATTTCTTCCTGCTTTCATTATAACATTTTGTAGACTTCTTTCGATACATAAAGAGGCAAATGTCTTAAATTTAACATTTCTTTCTTCATCAAATTTATCAACAGCATCATTAAAAGCAATCATTGCTTCTTGATATAAATCACTATATTCACATCCTAATTTGGTTGCTTTATAAATATATTTTTTAATGATTGTATCAATTAAGTATTTATATTTTTCAAATAATATTTCTTTTGCTTCTTCACTAGATTCACAGATTAAACTATATAATTCTTGTTCATTATATTCCATAATCCCTCCTAGTTCATTTCAAATATTAAAATGGCCGCGGCTACACTGGCATTTAAACTATTGATTTTTCCTCTCATTGGTATTGTTAATGTTTCATCAGCTACTTTTTTTATAAGTGGACTAACACCTTTTCCTTCATTGCCAATAATCAGAACTTTTTTATGATTATAATTTATGCTTTTATAATCGGTTCCTTCCATATCGGTTGCATAACAGAAAAAACCAGCTTCTTGTAATTTTATAATTGTTTGATGAATGTTTGTTACTTGAATAATATTTATTCTTGATAATGCTCCAGCACTTGTTTTCATTACTGTATCGTTGACTCGAACACTTCGGTCTTTTGGAATTATAATTGATTTTACTCCAGCTGCTTCACAAGTTCTAATAATTGCACCGAAATTATGAGGATCTTCTAAATGATCTAAAATTATAATGAATTCATCATCTAAAATATTATTTAGTTCTTTATATTCAAATTCATTAATGTCGATAACTACCCCTTGATGAAGACCTGTAACCATTTTATCTAAATCTTTTAATTCTCTAAATTCATGAGGTAAATGATTCTTTTTTATTAGATCAATTAGTTGACTATCTTTTATTTTTGGATTGATATATATTTTTTTAATTGTTTTATAATCCAGTTCTTTTAGTATGTTTTTTCCATATACTAGCATTTTATCACTCCCATAATTGCCTTTATTATACACTAGTTTTCTTTAATTGTGAACTAAAGGATTTTAGATATCTAAAAGCATTATTTATCAGATTCATTTATTTTTATTTTTAATTTAGCAATTTTTGTTTATTCATTGTTAAATAAATTCTAAATCATAAAAAAACAGGAACCTTATTTCGTTCCCATTTAGATATTAGTCTTCAATATTTTTAATACATATAATATTAAGTTCATATCGAAACTACTTGTGTACAACTAATACCTGTGTACACTAATATTATTATATTCTAGTCTAAAGTTTTTATTGTTCCTGTTTTTTCCAATTCGTCTTGGCTATTTATGGCAATTCCAACTGTAAAAATATAAGCAATTATATATAGCCAAACCATTAAAGTGACAATGTGCGTTAATCCTCCATAAAGAAGTGTATTTCTTGCAAAGGAATTGATATAAAGGGAATATACATAGGTAGCAATTACAAATCCAGTCGTTGCAAATAAAGCTCCTTTTGTAGTGTAATAACTTGGAAGATTTCGATCAGGAGCCATTGTATAAATAATCTTTATAATGAAAAAGATAATAAACCATGAGATTGGACCACTTATAAAACTCATGATTGAAACAATAATATTTGTGATATGACTGTTCATATTTACATATTCAACAATTTCTATGATTTTATTACCAAATACAGGAGCAAATAGAATAAATAGAATTAGTATTACCATGATAAATGCCATTAAAAAAGATTTTATTGTTCTTTTTATTGAAACTCCATTTTCTATTTTATAAACTGAGTTGCTTGTTATAATAATTGATTTAATTCCTTTACTTGCTAAATAAAATCCAATAATAATAGTAACGATTAATTGCCAACTATTATCAGTATTTGTGACCATTGGTAGTAATAATCCAGTTATTTCTGGGTTAAAGGCTTTTGACAAAAAGTTACTAATAAAATCAAACGAAATATGAAAGAAAGAGGCAATATAAGCAATAAGCGTAAAAGTGGGAACAATACCCAAAAGAAAAGAAAAAGCTAAATGTCCAGGAAGCACTTGCATTTCAGGTCTTTTTAAAATACTAGTAATTCTTGAAAATAGATTTTTAATTCTTTTCATTTTCATTTTCTTTCTTTTCTTCTTTTTGTTTTTTAAGTAATTCAACCGCTTCATTCATTGCATCTTCAATACTTTTTAGATTGTTTTCAATCATACTATAGCCAATAGAGGCTCCATATTCATAAGGTAATGATTTAAATTCTTTATTTAGTTTATAAATATAGCTTGTCACTTTTTTAGCATCATATCCAACTAAATAAATTAAAAATTCATTTCCATCTGTTCTTATAATATCAGAGTTGTCGATTTGGGTTTTGATTAGAATATTTGAAGTAGCTTTAATTTGATTGTCTCCTTCATCATATCCTAGAGTATCATTGATTTCTTGTAGCTTATTTAAGTCTATTACAATAACAGCTTGGGGATAAATTGTATTTTTATTCCAATTCGCTAAGTTTTCATTTAAATAATTTCGATTTTTTAATAATGTTAATTGATCAATAAATTTTATTTTGTCTTCCTTTTTGATTTTTTTAGCTAATCTAATTCGCTTTGAAGAACGGTATATCATAATAAAGATAACGGCAACAATTAATAACAGATAAAGAATATATTTTGCTAAGCCACCGACAAGTGTACCTCGTTTTAAAGTCACATTATAGTTATAAATCCCTTTATTAATTAAAGTATTTTCATCTAAAGTATTTAAGAATTTGGCAAATAATTTATTAAAAATATCACTTTGATTTGATTTGAAATGATATTCTGTGTTTAATGTTCCTGTGAATCTAACACTATAGTCATCTAAATCTCCTTTTAAAAGAAAGTTTGAGATTGTTTTATCCATGATGAGAATACCACCACTTTTTACTATTTTTTTCATTTCTGCATTCGTTTCATATGTTTTAATCTCAAATAAATTTAGTTTTGATAATTCTTGATAAAGAATTGTATTTGCTTCTATATATACGGTTTTTCCTTGTAAAGAATTAAGAGAAGAAATAACAGTACTTTCTTTAGTTGGATACAAAACATCATAATTAATCGTATAATTTGAACTAATTTTCTTATAAGAATCATCAATATTATAATAAGAAAAATAAATATCGACACTTTCTTTTTCTAAGCCTTTAGTAAACTTCTTATAATTATCATATTTTTTATAACTGAAGTCGACATCCGCAAAAGAACTAAATTCATTTAAAGTTTCGGCTATAATACCACCATAATTACCACCGCTTAGGAGTTCATAAGGAGCTGTGTTTATAAAACCATAATTATATTGAATACTTTGTAGTTTATCAATTTCAGTAGTAGTAATATTTAGTTTATTAACAAATAAATTAAATTTGTGAGTTTGTAATGATTCCTCTAAACTTTTCTTTTTCCATATTTCAAATTCCTTTTTCAAAATGGTTCCAAAAGTAGAATCATCTATTGATAGATAATAATAACGATATGCATCACTTAAATGATTTACAATGACATAATCTTTTTCTAAGATTAAATCAAGATATTCAGTCATTGGTAAAATAATAGCATTTATTTCAGAATTCTTTTCGAATTTTTCTAATAGATCTTCTTTTGATGCATAATTGATTACATTGTTTTCATATTGCGTAATATAACTTTTTAGATAATCATATTCGGTTCCAATTACTCCAATTTTATTTACGTTTTCATTGCTATTTTTCATAATTACAACATAATGATCTTCATAAAAAACAATATCATTATTACTAACATTATTACCAACATCTAAATAGATTCCTAACATTTTTGATCCACTGTTAAACGTTATATAATTAAAATCTAAACTATATTTCTTTTTTAAGTTTTTAAAAAAGTCATAGAATACACCATTTCCAGTGTTTCCAAAAATATTTACATTATTAACAATAGAAATATTTTGAATTGTAGATTTATTATTATTAATCCACTCTGTTTCTTCTACAGTTAATCTTGTTTCATCTTTTATATATTGATAAAGAAAGTAACCAGCTACTCCGCCTAGAATCAATATGATACTTAATGTGATTATTATTTTCTTTAGTTTACTCATGATTCACCTCTAGTCCGAAACGGTCATATTGCTCCAATAAAGACCTGTCCCATTCACGTTTTTAGCTCCCATTACTAAAAATCCATCTACTGTTTCTGTTTTTGCTTGTTCTATGGTGAAATTAATATCATATATTTTTAAATATTCTTCATCTAATTGATCAAGAGAAGCAGTAGCAATACTTTGAGCTTCCACTAAAGATGCTTTTTCTACGAATGTGATTTTAATATAGATGATACCTCCTGATACTGAAAAGTTAACTGTATCAACAAGTTCATTTTCTTCAATTTTTTCAAGATATCTATTTTTATCTTCATTCTTGACTGCCATCTTTTCTATTTCAACCAAACGATCTCCGTAGCTTGATTTACCAGTTCCAACAAAATAGCTTATCATGACTCCTAAAATGATTATGATACACACTATTACAATAATTCCTAAAACTATAATGACACGATTGTTTGCCCATGCCTTTTTTAATTTTTTCATTCTCCACCTCTTTAAAGTATTATAATTATACAATAATATCTTGTAAGTTTCAATTAAGATTGAAATCTAAAAAAATACATATATAAATATGTATTCATTATGTACGAATTAATGTATTATCTAGCTTTAAACGATCAGCTAAAGTTGCAATAAATTCCGAATTTGTTGGTTTTGCACGATCATAATCAACAGAATGTCCAAATATTTCTTCCATCAAGTCATAGTCGCCTCTTGACCAACTAACTTCAATGGCATGTCTAATTGCTCTTTCAACTCTTGACGCGGTTGTATCAAATCTTTCTGCAATTTCTGGATAAATTTCTTTTGTGATTCCACCAATCATTTCTTTAGAAGTATACATCATGAAGATGCTCTCTCTTATATATTGATATCCTTTGATGTGGGAAGGAACTCCTAGAGAATGTAATAGTTTTGAAATAGCCATTTGAATTTGATTTGATTCAGGTTTCTTTTCAACTATTATTTCTTCTCCATTGACCACTTCAACGATTCTTTTTTCAAGACTACTCATACTAAATGGTTTTAACATGTAGTAATCTACTCCATATTGATTTGTCATTCTTATACTATAATCTTTTTTATAGCTTGTTAACACTATTACGTGTTTATTAATATCAGAATTTTTCATTTCTTCAAGGATTTCTATTCCGTCTTTTTCAGGTATTAATAAATCCATAATAATGACATCAAATTCATCAGTGTGATTCTTGATAAAATCCATTGCTACATTTCCATCGTTAGCTTTTAAATTGATATTTATTACTGCGTTACTACTGAAATGTTCTTCGATCTTTTTGATAAGATTTTCATTATCATCGATCATTAGTACATTAATATTTTTCATTTTGTTTTCTCCCTTAGATTTTTATTTATACTACAAAACTACTATGTACATCAATTTACTTAATACCGCAATAACATCCTATTCTATAACTCGTTATCAGAAGATTTCCTGACCACAAATTCATTATAAAAAATATTTTAAGAAAATACTACATAATTTTATGTCGAGATGCGTAAACTTTTGTCAAAAAAAGTCGAAGTTATAACAGTGACATCAACTTTACGCTATTTTTTACTATTTTTTTTCTTTTTATGTCATTTTTTTCTTAAGTTTTTT
>Ga0153938_1000813_pt1 | contig 12673 bp, 13 predicted proteins | sample TSNY022MetaG_FD_104740 | JGI IMG/M metagenome (GOLD analysis project Ga0153938, IMG submission 104740) | Attine ant fungus gardens microbial communities from New Jersey, USA - TSNJ022 MetaG | ecosystem: Host-associated > Fungi > Mycelium > Unclassified | place: USA:New Jersey: Brendan T. Byrne... | reverse complement strand
GCGGCCAGACTGATTTCCTGCCGCGTTCTAGAAACCTCCTACCTGTGCCTAACACTCGTGCCTGAATGCACGGTGAAATGTGGTACTCTCAGTAACCGTCCATGAAACTGTTTATTTGATTGTGACAGGAAAAATACTGTAGTAAATCGTCTCATGGAGGCCACGGGTGAATGATAGTATCAATATTATCATGAGACCTAAACCTGAGGCGATGAAATCAAGAACACACTGCTGAAGCGGAACCTGTATGTTATTTTATTTCTTATGTGGTTACTTCTGATTTGGCGATCCTACTAAAGAATAAGGCTGTTACAAAGCCTCGAGAAAGAGCTCGTATCCAAGAAGTAGACCATTTTCCTATAGAATACTGCCCCCAGAAGTCCCCAACGGCTTAGGGCTGTGGGTTTAACACCATAGTAATTCCGAACGAACACAGTCTTTGGCATGTGCTTAAATTTATATGACAGATATCTGAAAATCATGTTTAGGGATCACAATGGAATCTCGGACCTCAAAATCAATTCAGATGATCGGTCCAAAACCCGCGAACTGATGGCAGTCTGTCACTGCGGATACTCAAGATGGTACCAATATTCACAATCTTTTGCGATCTCACACCCTTGGAATATGGTGGTTACAAGATTATGGTGTTTGAGAACGTCAAATTCCTGGATACGACTGAGACGCGTACGGATATGTTCGAGTACAAAGGTGGCATTTTCCCAAGATGATGACCAGGTATGAACGCTTCTTGTCCGATCATTCTATCATCATACGCAACATGATGCACCCGGATAACTGTGTCGAATTAGAAGACATGTCCATCATATTTCCTAAAGTTCATATCATACCGAAACCATATACAGTCACGCGCGATCCCTCAGTATACGCATTATGTCTCTCATATCAACCGCTGCTGACCGATCTCAAGGGTTTTTAGGACCTCACACCCCTTTTGAGTGGGATGTAGTTGCTGCACTCAACTCACTGAACAACTTCCCCTTGAGTTCGTCAACAAAATCCTTTGCGAAGCACAATATTGGCCCTGATAATATTCTAATCAAGGCCAAGTTCCTTATGCTGGCTCATGGGCACGGTTTGGTGCAGGGATTTTTGCACCTGGTGCTAACTGTAAATGACAGCCAGTCGGGACTTGGATCCCCGACTGCGTCACCGACCCTTGTCAAGCCAATGATGTACTCTCCAACGGATGAGTCACTTTTAGCTGCTGGCTATGTACGAATGACCCTCCTGCAGAAGCGGATGCTCGGTCTGAGAAATGTTGGGGCATTCAGCAGAATCGATGTGCCTCTGATGTCATCCAACGAAGTACAATCATCTGGCACGACGGAGGACTCATTGGTCAGGAGCATACTGGCGCTGATTCCCCCCATCTATGACCCCGTCAATGCCGCGAATCTTGTCTGAAAACGAGGATATATCTGTTCTGTATGGCTGTGGGAATGGGCTTATTGAGAAGGAGTGCCGCATCGGTCATGTTTTATCATTCCATTCTACTTCTCTTTCAATTTCAGACTTATACCAATTTGGATATCCTCTGCCTGCGCAGGTACTCGTTTGTTAGTTATACGTAGCACCACCTCATTCGTCCACATTCAAGTGACGTCTGAGGTGGGTACAAACGCACTCTAGATGTTTAGGCTCTTACTTATCAGTGTACCTAGCTTATCTTAACTTACTGTAGGTGATCACACGAGCAAAGGTACAGCCTCTCACCCCTCTCGCCTCTTTTTTGCTCGATTCTAACTCAAAATCTTCGATAGTACAGGTCACCATCACTGCGTATATCTACGTTGATTTGATATTTCAACAGTTTATGGTCTCATCAGATTATAAAATTTTCAAACACAAAAACGTTACAGCCCCACAAAGCTACTTAGAGCAGGAAACCGCTATCTTTCCAATATTTAATCCAGAGTTGTATGTCAGAAATTTGTAGAGGGCCGGCTACCTGCAATAATGGGCTGGATTCTTTCACCTTCTGAAATACCAATCTCGGCATAGCGCCAAGCTCCAGGACATCAGATCCTGAAACTTGACCCGCCTCTGACACATCCCGGAAAAAATCGATAAGCTTCAGAGCGGGCTATAAAATACTGGGTAAATATCGATTGACGTCCAGAAACTGTCAGCGTACGATGTTTTTCATGTGTTCAGGTGTAGCATCTTTCGAAGATAGATTGTCGACCCAATGAGAGAATGGTATCACCGGTATCTTGACAGGATCTACACCAACTATTTTAGCCAAGGCACTTTGAACGCCCTCGATGATACGGCTCCATTGAATAGGGTGAGGATGCACAATGTTAATTGCAAATGGGAGGCACTTTTCAGAAAGCGCCACATCAAGAACAGCCTGTGCGGCATAATCCATTGGAAGCCAGGAAACTAACTGATACTTCATCAGGACATATCTATCTTCAATTTCTTGACTCACGCCTGGAGTAGAAGGCGGTCCGCCTAAGCTAATGCTAGATTTGACTAGAATCGGAAACCAGTTCGTTGTGGCCCACATTCCTGTTGTTGTTGTTCCACTGAGCAGCGCAAGGCGGATTGAGCATGTATTTAAACCGCTGCTTTCCAGAATCTAGTCAATTGATATCAGGAGCTGAGTGGATTTGTCGAGAGAAAAGACAAACACGTTCTGCCACGTATTTGCTCTCACCATATCCTGTTCCAATTGAGTATTTTGACTGCCGCATGATGGTCTCAGGATACGGCTCTTCAGCCGAGTCCCAGAATTGGGCCACTGCAAACGATGACGTGAACACAAACCTCAAGGAAGAAAAATTCGGCCCCTGGCGAGCGAGATCAATGAGGTTTCGTACGCCTCTAATGTGCGGCTCAAAAGAGGCCAGTGGAAGACAGAAGTTGAGCTTCCAAGAAGTGTGTATGATCAACGTTACCGATTGTTGAATCTAAGAATAAATGAGAAAAACACACAAGTAAAATTGAGAGCCTCAACCTCGTTATATAACTCTTTTGAGAGACCTAAATTTCTTGCAGATAGATCACCCTCAATAAATCGAATTTTGTTTGATTTTAAATCATCGAAATCAAGCCCTGCGGCTCGGAATCGTTCTCGATGCCTCTCTTCTACTGACAGATTCTTGGGACGATTCAAGGCATAGATGCGATGAACAGCTGGATTCTTGGTAAGGCTAGCCAAAAGATGGCAACCCAGATGACCTGTGGAACCTGTCAAAAGTACAACAGATGGTCCCATAGATGGTCCAATAGAATACTGTGCTATCATTGCATCTATTTTTTTGCAGCGCTCCTTCTCATCAGGCTGGTTTTGGCGAATAACGATGCGAGAGAGATAGCAAGCGAGTCCTTCAATCGTAGGGTAAGCATAGACAATGTTTCGCAGGATAGTGGTAGAGATGGATGGAGAAAGGGATTTCAGGCAACTAGAGATGCGGGAATTCAGGACTGTGGCTGCCAAGCTGTGCCAACTTTTCAGCATTATATGCGACCATCAATGTGTATTCATACCTGTCACACCCCTGTACAAACAAATTCGTCGAAATTCTAAATGACTTGCCATGGAACATTTGCGATAATTGACCAATGAGCCATTCTTTGAGGGATGATATATCCCAACTCACGGGAGGCTTCACTTGATTACTTGATGAGGAACCAAAAACAAGCGCCTCGTAACTAAGAGTAACACTGAGTAGCTCATTTACAAGAAGGCGATAGAAGACATACAGGGTTTCAATGCCACTTGAGACAATCTCAAGTGATGGTTTACGCGTTGTAGTACCTTTGGGTGCATATGCGAGAGATTTGTCGGGTTTTGTGATAAGGATCATTTCCTCAGAAATCTGACTGTGTCTAGGTAAAATTTTGTTCGCTGCTTCGACACACGGCCTGTTTCACAATATTAATCAAATGTAGGAATTTTGTATTGATATAGTTACCAAAGGCGGTTTCGTAGTTGCTTCAGAGACGCACTGTCTCCAATACCGATGGTAAATTCCGGATGAACCTCGATCAAGATGCCTGCATTATCACGTCCACGGCTGAACACGACAGCCCTTCGCGCCCTGAATTGGATGAGTTGGTTTTGACAACAATGTAGATATTGCGCACAATAGACTACTGGCAATAATTTCCTCGACTGGACCCGGCAAGGTTTTTATTTCAGATGAATGAATGATCACATCGTCCTTCCGGCAAACACTACGGCTTAATGTGAGTATTTCATATATGAGCAATGGTATCATTGTACATCTTTCACAAATTGTCCTTTGTCGGATGCTTGATGAACAGATCCGAAAGAACCAAACCTTTCTCATCATTTCTATTTATAACCGCGGGCTCGTGCAGTTCTCCTTTCTATGTGCAAGTTGTAAAGTGGATTTCCACAGAAGACAAACTTCACAAACCATATAGTGACATTCATATGTTCCATTGCCTTGATAGAACCACTCTATGCTCATCTTGTGCCATATCTCTATCCACGCCCAATCGCTCCTAGGTGGAGTACCGTATCTGCTGATTGGACCAGTCTCCGTTGTACCGTACATTGATTGGAGGTTCACGCCAGCTGAAACAAGATTATCACCAACAGTGTCCGATATAAAGCCGCCGCTGAAGCACTTAGCAAGGCCTATTAGATTGCGCTTCAAGGATATCGTAATTTAGAAAATGACGAACGACAATATTGAGGCTGGCAAGGATGGTCACATCATCCTTGGATTGAGCCCATGCATTCAACAATGCGGGAATTGTCATCAGTGCTGTTGATTTGGTGCGCTTGATATGATCAAGGATGATATCAGGACTTGGTGTAAGTGGGAGCACACCAGCGACTGTATCAACTGGAGGTAGGATGGGAACAGGGATGCCATGATAGACGGGAAGTAGGGTAAACAGGAAAAAGCCGATGGTATGGAATGGGGGAAGACCCATACCGCTCATTCGAAGACGGGGATTATACATTCTCAAATCATGAACACCTATGAAAAGACTTGTACTGCTTATCCGGGATACAACTAGGTTTAAGTCTTACTGACTGACACCCATTGACACAGCCTCTTGTGTGTCTGAGGGATAGGCTTGGGAATCTCAATGGTTCCAGACGAATGAAGATAGAGGGCAAGCTCGTCCGGAGAAGGTGTTCGGCTTGATAGTGCAGATCGCTCAGGAAAATTGGTTTCACCGTCGAGAGTGGGCTTCCTGGAAACAAATTCAGATCTGGCATTTCCCAAAATCGCAGATGATAGTCATTGCTGTGCCGATTAATTTCCTCCTTTATTCCAAGGAAGAGACCCGATGGGAGGGTGGCTGAAGTAACGATTAAATCATGACATGAAGTAGCTCTCAGCAGATGGACGATAGTATCAGAACTGAGTTGAGGAGAAATCGGGAAGGGCTAATAGGATCAGTTTAGTCATTTATCAAGAATCTGTCGCGAACTTACTACAAAACCTGCTCTCATGAGACCGAGCAGGGTGACTTGATACTGAAGAACATCAGTGACAAGGATTACCCCAAAAACAGACAGAACTGGAGGGCTGGGATGAATTAACTGCGAAACCCAGTCACAAGCACGCCCAAATTCATGAAAGGTGATTTTTGTCGGCTCTTGTGCATTTTCTCCGGTGCTGAAAAGATAGATCGGCTCAACAGGATTATGTTGGCACTGGAAATCCAAAGCTTCAGGTACAGTAAATGTACCATCTACTGGAGGAAGAGGTATTTCAGGTTGATGATCGTTGCTCATCTTACGAAGTTTGTGGAACGATTTATGTAATATCACCGTTTACCTTACGTTGACTATACGCTTGTTCGGCTGCTGTTCCTTTGACAAGTCAGTCGGAATTCAGCCACTGGCTTAGGCCTTATTAGGTTAGGCAGGCTTCTTGCAGTTTGATCGGGTGACTTTCCATAAAAAGACTTGTTTAGGTGTGAATCATTTACAAGAGTGGACCTCCAGCAGATGAAGAGCCAGAATATGTTTTTTTTGGTTCATCCACATTTTCAACTGGCGAAAGACGCCAACTTTAGTTCTTCACTGGTATGATACCATTACCATCTACATTTGTCTCGACCTAGTCCTAGGAGTTCTCTATCCAGTGTAGCATATTTCAAATTTGAACTCTTGATCTGATATCGGGGTTCAAGATCACTGCTATAGAAGGCATCGGATGTCCGGTTTATGTTTATATTCTCCTCCTATTGCCTCCAGTGAATATATTTATGTTACCGTTATCAGTGTTCGAAGCGGACACTCTCCTTGGGTCACCAAGCCAATTTTCCTCGCGTGAACCAATGGGCAGTAGTACCTTATCAAGAGAAATATACCCTGCGCGTCGGCTGAAGTCAGGAAATGTGTGAGAGTGATCAGAAATTTCAGCAGTTTGCCCGGTATCTTTTTTTCCCATCCTTAGAGCGTCGTTTAATTGAGCCGCCTTGATGGTCTGGGACCGGCGGATCTACTGCTCGGTATCAATAGTTTGCGAGAATTGTGCGAATGCTGATTGGCCCACCACAACAGGTCCCTGAACAGTCAGCATTGTTAAGCCAGATAAACGTCTCTTGTTTTATCAGAGCGCGAGGGCTTGGATGGAACTGGGAGAGGGGGGGAGAGTAGCGGGAAGGAGAGCCAAAACGTACCTGCACCATTGTGATAGGTAAGAGTACTTGTATACCAGATCCTAACGTAGAATGATTGTTCCGAGAGTCGACTAAGCGATTGAATCTTTGGATAATAATGTGAATTGACAGTGTGAAGAAAATTATGGTCAGTTTTTGGTGTTGTGTGAGAAAAGTTGATGAACTTTCAGTCGGCGAGATGGTTGAGTTCGTAAGGGTATACTGCTCGATCGCGGATGCAATCGGGGTTGGAGTTCGAACCGCGTCTTGACTACTAGATGTTGCCTTGTCAAAGGCATTAATTCCACACAAAATGTGTGAAGAACAATTCAGCAGCTATTCCATAGCTCTGAATTGTTTTCGCTCTTCCTAAAGTCTCACATCTATATGGTCTGCCAAGGGCAAGTTATTTTTTTGGCCATGTTCAACCACAAATCTCATTTAAAACATCCTTCCTCTAGTTTGTGTCAAAGTGCATTGCGCTCAACTGAGTTTGACAGCACCGTGTCTCAAAAATTCAATCGCTCAGTCGACTCTCGGAACAATCATTCTACGTTAGGATCTGGTATACAAGTACTCTTACCTATCGCAATGGTGCAGGCATGTTTTGACCCTGATGTAGCACATCCAATAACGGATATTCGCTTATATCCCTACAAGGGGGGAGGGGGGGTGAATTACATGCAACGGATCGTTTTCTGAACGTCAAGGATTCTGCTTCACTTAGTAAAACCCGGGACCCCCCATCTCCGACCAGGAAAAGAGTATTAAATTAAGAAAGACGAAATTCGGCATCTTTAAGTAATGTCTGACAATGTCTATCTCATTTCGCTCTCAGACTCAAGGTAATGCTGCATTCAGAACTACACTTCTCTGTGCTGCAAACGTGTTATTGTATCCTTGATCATCATCACAGGGCATCTGTAATGATGGTCGCAGTTCGTGTCCTGTCGAACCAGAACCATATCACATGTCGGTGCTGTTCCTGCAGTTGTAATGGCAATGCTAGCTTTTGGGGCTGATTTTCTAACTCCAGGAAAACCCCTTATCCAAATCACATTGGGGCTGTCGACACTCTTGACCTCCCTTTCAATCTTGGTCAAAATATCATTGCGTGTACCTTCCATGCATGGACCATGGAGAGGGAGCTTGTCTCCCGTAAATGTATGTATCAAATCCTCCAGCTCTTTCTTGTCAGTGACTTTGCTATGTGCATCTCCATGATAAGATTTCGGTTGAATATATCCTTGGACGCATCAAGTTTGTCTCCCAGTCCAATTTTTTTCTCCTTTTGAGAGTCAACAAAGATGTACTTGACTGACACCAATTAATCAGTCTTGAACGCACTTAGTTTTCAGCCATTTCCGGATGAAGTCTTAAAATGCTGCCAGAACTATCAATAATGTTATTAACGTTGAAAAAGAAAAGGAGCCAACTTTATAAACAACCTGAATACAAGAGAATATAGGGTGCGCAACAGATTTCAGCTGCTTCAATATATGGGCATACTAGTCAAGGATCAACTACCTTGCTAGCTGTGGTCCCTAGATCAATCAACATTCCAGCAACATCGCTTGCAGAAGCATAACAGACTGTAATTTGTTCACTTCTACCAACAATTTCTTGATCTGTGGGTCTAGCGTGTTCAGATCAATGTCGCGAATTTACGATTGTTTGAAGAGGAAATCAACATGACAGCAGTAATGATAGCGTACCACGATGACTTCGAATGACTTGTACCGGAAACGGCTCGACCGGATTTTCCATTACTTCAGCTGTTGGAGAGTGGGTGGGAGGGATGTTATCAGGCGAAGAACAAAGTTGTGACACAGGAATGATCAAAACATTGTCCCAAGAATTGAACGGGTGGAAACTTGATACAGACATCAACACCCAGCGTAGAAAACCCAGTATAAGCGTCACTTGAATCAAGTAGCTGTACTAGTCCAGTTTGAGTATCTTCTATGATGAGATTTACCTTTTCAGATCACATGACAACGAACTATGTTCTTCATTTGACTGAGTCCCTCTTTGTGCACACAATCATGTCTAATCTACTTTGCACAGTCTGTCATCAGACAGCCTCCTATGACAAATTCTTAGCCCAACACTGCGGTACAGCAAACCTGTATTCAGCATGAAGTGGCGGACTAACTGATATGATAGGTCACGTATTCTGCCGAGATTGTATGATTCATCTAAACCGCGAACGAAAATGCCCCACATGTCGGCGCGAGTGGGGATCAACAGCTCCGTTTCGGGTGTACCTCAATTTTCCGGAATCCGACAGATTTGGCCAAACTCTTCATCACTTAGAGAACATAAACAAAAGCTCTTCGGCATTTCTCCTGGGGCGGATGAGTGGAGTCATCAAAGGCTTGGTGGAAAATCCTGAGAATATCATGGGTCATGACACAGCGGTGCGTATCTAGCCCAAGCCTATAGCAAATGGGTGCCAAACCAGAGCTCTCAATAAAGTTTACAGACTCATTTACTCGAGGCAGCGCTTCGACTCGAACAACGAGTCGTACCTATAGCTTCTGAACTTGAGGAAACTCGCCAGGAGAACGAGGCATTGCATCAAAAACTCAAGGACACGGGTGTACAACTCAAGTCCAAAGAAGTTTTTGGTGAAGCATTGTCCGCTAACCTGGAACGGTTGAATCGGACTGCCATGGCACACGAAGCCACTATCATTACTATGCGCAACGAACTGGCCCATGAAAAGCAGAAACGACAGTCTGAACAAGACACGAGTCGACGGCTTTCTCGTTCTCTCCACAAGAAGCAAGAAGAGGTCAAGACGAAGGCACACGAAGTACTCAGCCTTAAATCTGAGATCGAGGAACATAAGAAGCAGGTGCGTTTGACAGGTCTCCTTCATCAACAACTCACTTAGATCAAGTATTACAGATGCGTTTAATGAAATCCAAACTTCGCGTACTCACAAAGCTTACGAGGCCACGAGACATTACGGATGAAAGTGCAGACAACTCACTGATTGTTGAATGATCAGTAAGTTGCCATTTTCACTCGAATTGTATTTCGGGTTCCTGGAGATCTCAATATCCGAATTGAGCAGCTGCACCGGAGTCATAGGACACTTTCAATTCAAAAGCGCAGGAAGACTCATACATTTTCGGACCAACTCCTAATTGACCTCTATACATCACAGCTTAGGGTCCACATTGTGGATGAAAGCACCTACGACGCATACATTTTCTCGTTGTGCTGAGGCAACTTCCTAATGAGTAACTGGTCTCCGTTCAGGCGGACAGACAATCCTTTTCACTTGAAAATTTTCCACGGAGGAAAGAGGTTACCTGTCAGGTACTATGAGAGACGCTCGGAAAGCGTCATGATATCACCGTCCCACCCGACCAAGCATAGGCCGCAACTTGATATCACACGTTCTGGTTCTGAAAGTATGTCATCGAAGATCATGACCCCGAGAAGGTCACGCAAAGAAAAGAGATCCACTGGTTCAGGCCCTGGAAGACGTTCCTCATCGATCCACGTTACTTTCCTGTATTTTTCGGGATAGAAGAGCTTGTCGGTATTGTCTAAGAGTGTGGGTGAGAACAAACATGAAACTGTTATGGACGGGAATTGGAGCTGGTTGAACTAGCGACTATCGTACATTGACGTCGTCAATATAGTCAACACGCCCCTCACGAACGCCCGTAAAGACAACAGGTGATTCAATCCTAGGATCCAGTCCCCCGCTATAGGCAAAATTTTCTGTTCCAACGCCGGACAGTTCATATCAATCTCATTCGGAAGGAATACATTTGGTGCAACCAACATGCTGTTGTTCACATTGCATTCGTATAAATCTTGTATAAGATTCGGCTTCTCACCCCAAATGAAATATGGACGAGAGGGGTCCCATCTCGGGATTTTGAACAAAACAGGCAAACGTGTGGCCAAAGACAATGACACCACCCCTAAAAGCATAATCGACGAGTTCCTTCATGATCCAGATCCGTCGGACCTGGATCCGTCACAAAGACTCCGTGTAGATTAGGCGAAGATGAAACTTCCTTTGCCTTTGCTTCCGACGAAAATTTCCGATATCCATTTGAAAAGCCTCGATGTACGACTTACAGATGTTGTCAACAGTATTTTCGTACTCAAGTATGAACTGCATGATGAAACGTCCGTCTTGAGGTGGAACTGGCGTGGTGGTAAGCACCAGAAGTTTGGGGCGAAGGCAAATCCGACGGTGGGGAGACGATGGACAGTAGGCTCTTCTTTCTTCTTCGCATCGACTCTCATTGGAGCCGAGACCTGCAGGGGGTTCCTGAGAAATCTAGGCTCGAGACATGATGGATGCAGGCGGGGATGTACCTAACAGGCCTCGCATGGCTAGAATTTTTTTAGCCGAGCCATTTTCAGCGCTGACATAGAGCAGGTAAAAAGACGTCAGACTATATGTGCGATGATTCGTTCGCTTCGTATAATGTCGCTGTACATGTAATGTCTTCATGCTGTCACTATTGTGGCCATATCAAATCAATTTAACTGAGCTGGCCAGACTTACCAACCCTCAAGCCTCGGAAGTGAGAACTAGGATTGAAGATAGAATATGTTTCAAATACCTCTCTAACAATGCATTTGAACTGCCTATAGGACCTACTAGGTCTTGCAATCGTCACATATCAAGCCCAATGTTGACAGGTTCTCTTGGATAGCTCGTGACCTCAGGTATCCTGATATTTCATCTGAAACACGCAGTGTGTCACCCCAGGAATATGTTACAACAAGCTTCCGATTCAGAAACCGACCTACATTTTATGCCAAACAACGAAGCGAAAACATAAAGTTTTTTCGTCTAATCTACGCAGAACGCTGGTCCTATTGCGCAGAAAGAAGCGTGACGTCATGACTATGGACTCCTCCCTTACGACGCTTCAGTGTGTACTGAACTCCTCGAATGCATACAAGTTGTTGCGTTATCTGCTGTTTGAAATGTGAAATATACATTTATTGCAGATAAAAGGATACAAGATTTTCTGGTTCCCACAATACTAGCCGCTTGAGGATGCACAAACTAAAAAGGATAGACAGTTGATTTCGAGGACTTTGACGTCTCTTCTTGACTGTCATCCATTCTGATCGAGGTTGTGGTGCCATCCTTTTGATTAGCTTGATCCAGGTCCCTGGCTACTTTTTTGCAGGCCCTCGTAGTCCTGGATATCATCGCCATCTCGATGGTTTAGAACTTACACCGTCCCTCCTCCTCTTGAAAGGTAACACCGGATTCTCTAAAGACAGGGCGTGATGGATTTGGAGTCATGGAAAAATACGGTCATTTATACCCGGGTGCACTCATCATGCTTATTTGACGCGTTACTGGCTGAATGGCTCCGCTCGACCAGTTTGGACAGTAGCGTTCGGCTTGTGATCCTCTTCTTTCGCACGTACCTTGATCCTGATTGGAACCTATCCAATTCTTATAGACCTCTGTCCTTCACATATCCAGCTGGGGATACAAGGTGGAATGAACATGCAAGTCTACCGAAAGCTTATCTGGGTCATTTGATGTGCGGAGGTCCTCGTTAACTTAGACCTCTTGAGCATACGTAGCTTGAAGATGCATCAGCTGATTCTCAAGCTCTAATAGCTTTTGATCAAAGACTTGCTGTAAGCAACAGGAACACGAAAAGGATTTGCAATTCTCCTTGATTATCAGTCCGTAAAAGACAATACAATAACCAGAAATACTACTGGTCTGCTCAACGCGCCGCTGATTTAGTCCAGCTATCGAAGATATGAGGCGCGCAAGGGCTTCTGAGTGGAGCGTCAAGATACTAGAACGCGCCGGTTGATTTAGTACGGTCCTCGCTGTTCAGACTATATGAGACTTACACGTGTTCGGCCATCCTGAAGCCTAGATAAGTATAAGTATAAAATGCTCTTGACCCTCGTTGACTTTCACGTCGTTCTGCATAACGAGTCTCATCCAGACATCCCTTTTCCACTTCCGCGTGGATATCTTGTAATTGTTGTCTCCCGTTAACAATGGTCGGACGGAATAGGAATT
>Ga0153938_1000811_pt1 | contig 12676 bp, 12 predicted proteins | sample TSNY022MetaG_FD_104740 | JGI IMG/M metagenome (GOLD analysis project Ga0153938, IMG submission 104740) | Attine ant fungus gardens microbial communities from New Jersey, USA - TSNJ022 MetaG | ecosystem: Host-associated > Fungi > Mycelium > Unclassified | place: USA:New Jersey: Brendan T. Byrne... | reverse complement strand
CGGAATACAGTGGGAGAGGCCGCAGGGACTTAAAGCCGAAGCCCTCAATTGCACCGGTCACCGTGGCGCAGATAGCGAATGACGCCGCCATCCCCTGGAACAAGGTTGTGAAAAAGCCTATTATTCCCATAGAAAATCCAAGCTGCTGCTATTGTAGCTCCAAAGGTTTGTTTATATATCAGACAATGCATGGAAATATCGCAGAAGGTATTTTCATGCATTGTCTGGTACGTAAGGAATCGGCAAGGAAGAATTTCACGGATTGTGCCGTTGTAGTACTAAGATTTTTTCCTAAGTGCTTTCATTATCATCCACAGTATAATTCACATTTTCATTTGATATAAAACCATAACTTTCAATCAGTTCTTTATCCTTTTCCGTCAAAGTCGGCACTCCCCATACTAAAAGATATTTTGCCCTTGTACTAGCAACATAACCAATCCTTTTCTCTTCTCCCTCACCCTCAAGCCAATGCGCTTTCCAATGACCACCTTCACTTTTGGCGTTCTCGCTAGATATTATTAAGGTAGTATCGTACGTACATCCTTTACTTCCATGTATTGTCATTATAGGAATATTTGTAATAAACTTTTCTGCAAAAGCATTAATTACTAACTCTTTATAACCACTACTGACTTTAAAATTGTTTCCATTTACTATATCACTCATACCCCGTTCTTTGTTTTCATCATATTTTTTTATAATGTCATATTGACTTTCCAAAATACTATTTAATTCTTTCCTGGCATTTTCATGCCATTTTCCATATGTCTGGGTGAAGTTCATCAACGTCTTTGACTGTTCAATCGCATTAAGAACACTCATCAGATAAATACGCCATGCAAAAACAGAGTTTATTGCTTGCGGACAATAATTACTCTTTTTTCCGCTTCCACCACCAAACCATTTTGCAATTTGCAATCCAGCCAATTCCAGAGCTACAACCATCTGTCTTTGTATTTTCTCTTTCCATAATTGTACGGCTACAATAAGTGGTTCTTTTGTATCAACTTCATTTTGTGTGGATTTTTCTAACTGCTTACGCAATGCATTCTGTTTTACTAAGATTCTGTTGACATACTGGTCACACCCCAGATCTGCTAGTAACTTGACATACTTTTCTATTGCATCTTCTGGTGTCTTATACTCAATATAAACTAATGCTTGACTACCAAATTTACTTTCTACCTCCCGACTTGTACTCTCTGACTGATTAAGCAATTTCTCAGAAAAATTCACTATTTCTTTACAACTTCTAAAATTGTATTTTAAAACATATATCTTAAAATCTTGTATGTACTCTGCTACATTATCTGGGTTTACCCGTTTAAATTCATAAATACTTTGATTTAAGTCTCCTATAAAATGAATATGGCATCCCTTTGCTTTTAATTGACTCAGAACTTCTAATTCATTTCCAGCTAAATCTTGGCATTCATCAATATAAATAAACGGAAATCTCTTGGCGATTTCATCACCTATATTCTTCTTAAGAATAGAAACTGCCAAAAAGTTTAAATCATCAAAATTAGAAAAACCTTGTTCCCAGAACATTCTCTTACATTCAACAAAGCGGTCTGTTACGTACTTGAACTCCCAAAAATTGGGATTCCCCTTTCTTTTTTCACTAATAAACTGTTGCAGTTTCTCACTATCATAATAGTCTTTAAGCCAGACCCTAGCTTTTCCCAAATAAAAGTAGAAATCTTTCTTCCTAAAATCAAAACCAATTTGATGCGCATAAATAGGATCCCATCTCCCCTTTGAATTTAAAAAAGAAACAGAACATTTATAGTTTGTCAACCAATGATTTGAATATATGGACATTCCCTCTTCTACCAAGCGAAGGGAAAAATCCGAATTTCTCCCCTGAAATTTCACATATTTATATGCAAATGGTTGCACGATATAACTATGAATAAAGCTACTTAAAGTACCAATGTAATGTGGATAGGTTCCACTTTTTCCAACAAATCGCTCTACTCTATCCTTAATCACTTCTGTTGCATCATTCGTAAATGATAAAACCGCTATTCCTCTATTTTGATGTTTCCACTGTTTTATTTCATATGCTGCTTTCATTCCTACCACTTCTGTTTTTCCGCTTCCGGCACAAGCTCTTAAGAATGTATTTTGGGTAGCAGACAAAAGAACATACTCTAGCTGCTCTTCTGCTTTTTCTGATATTCTACAATGTTCAAAACCATTACATATCTGTTCCCTTGCCAGTTTGAAACATTCATCACATGTAATTCCATCCGCTTTTTCACAAATCACTTTCGCTACTTTCTCCTGATATTCCTCTTTCGTCATTATCCCCTCCACATGCCCAAATAATAGCCTTTTTAATATAATCCGGGACTTGAACTGCTTTTCCCTGCTCTATTTTTTCCAATAAAAGTTGCGAAAAAATTCCTTTCCCCAATTTATCACAATCAATATGTTCATATATGTATTTTGCATCTTGCCTTCTTTTTTCATCATCGTCATAGTTCTGAATTTCACTAATTTGTTTACATATGGCCTTTACTCCAGTTTTGTTCTCATCCCCTGTTTGCCATCCCTCCTTAATTACGTCAGCCATCAAGGCAAAGTTTCCAGACATAGCCAAATCATATTCAAATGTCTTTAACGACGCTACATATAACCTTGCTTGTGCTGTCGCTTTTAATGATTCTGCCAGACTAACCGCCTCATTTCCTCCTTCAACATCTTCCGATTCAATTGGATATTGTTCTTTCTTTGTCTTTTTGCCTTCGTCATCAGTTTCTTCTATGGCTCTTGGATCTTTATCTGTAATTCCGCTACAGCGAATAGGAAGTCTCTCATCTTCCCATCCTTCAGGATCACAAAATAACGGAAAGAAATATTTAAAATTAATACCATTTACATTGATAACAGATACTCCCGCCTCCTCTAACGAAGTTGGTATTTTATTATTTCTGTTTTCATTATATTCTGCTAGAACAGTAGTTGCTAATGCCGGCAATAACATTGCCTCACAAATACCCTCTACTAAAATTACTCCTCTGGAAAATAATAATGTGGATTTTGTAATATCCATCCAACGACCTAAATACTTTTTTATGCTATCATCTAAAGCAAAACTCAAGATCTTTTTTGAGATAATTCCATCTTCTGTTCCCTTTACATAAATAATAGAGTCCACGCCAACAGAAGATGCAATTACAGATGAGTGAGTTGTTAATATAATTTGCAGTTTTTTTGTAGAAGCCATCTTCTGTAGATACTTTATTAGTTTTGATTGAACTTGTGGATGCAAATGAGCTTCTGGCTCTTCAATTAATAACACTGTAAAAAGACTGTGATTTTTATTTACAACTTCCAATTCAGCAAATACCGTCGCAATATAAAGCAAATTATTATAGCCCAAACTATTTATTGCCACATCACGAAATTTCTTTTCATCAACTTCCCCAAGATGAGGAAAAAACACCATTTTAATGTTTTGCAAAATGGAAGAAAATGATAACTCCGAAAACTGTAAGTTTACACTCTGTCCAAATACATTTCCCATGGATTGCTCCATTGCAGTATTAATGTCATTCTTTGCCTGCTCTATTTCACTATAATTTTTATCCTCATTTCTCATAATAGATTGATTAAATTTACTAAATGCTTCAACCAGCTGCTCTTTTCTGCTATCTTCTCTATATTGATGTTTTAGCAGTAATGCCAGTCGCGATTTCTTTCCATTTGTCAGCTTTTCCTCAGCATTTCTAAGCGCAGGAAGATATATAGTATCAATATAATCAAATACTTCTTCCTCAAAAGCACTTGCTTTTGATTTTCCACCCCAAATACTTTTCTTAAAATATCCTTTTGGATTTGGTTCTTTTTCAATTTCCAAATGAAGTTCAGCTTCAAAATCTGCATTACACCAAGATAGAAATGTAATTCTTTCTTCTGGGCTTAACTGCCCTATTTTCAAATCAATTAAAATATTCTTTTTTTGCTCATCTTTTTCAAATGATCTGTAAAAATCTTCGTCTGTAATATATGCTTGCTCTGAATCCCTTAGTATCATTCGTACCGCATCAATAATAGTTGTTTTGCCAGATGCATTTTCTCCCACTAAAATATTCAGTCCTGGATTAAATGATATTATTGATTTCTTATTGCAATTTTTGTATCCATCAATTCTCAATTCTGAAATGTACATATAATTGATTTTCCTTTCAATAATCAAGCTTATTTAAAATTAAAAAAATTCCATATTTTTCATATTAATTATATTATACACTTCATTTAATCTCAATCCTTTTCCGAGATATGCTAATATCAGCTACATAATTATCCACATAATTTCAAATCACAAGCTGCAAGATACTTCAAGCACCTTGCAGCCGCCGTCAGTTAACTATCTCTTTTATTCATAAAAACCATGTTCCTCAATTCCCTTTTCCAGTATGCTATGTACCAACATATCCAGCTCCACACCATTGATTTCACTGATGACAATTAACTTTGCAAGGGTCTTTTTACGAACGGATACTGCATAGACTTCCTCATCGGCACAAAACTCATGAACACAGATACCCAATTCCGATGCAATCCGGCACATGGTTCCAAGATCTGGCTCCCTGATACCGGCCAGTATATCCATGATTGTGCTCTCTGCCACACCAGACGCTCTTGCAAGCCCCATAATACTGATTTCTTCCTCTTTCATCACATTTAATAATTTATCACCTGTTGTAAACATCTTTTTCCTGCCTCCATTAGTCTGCTTTTTTGTCAAAAGAAAAGCTGCTGATTTCCTGTTTTCTAACGGTAAACTTTCCCTTAATCGCCATAAGTCTGTCCTCGATCACAGAGAACATGGTTTCCACCTGTTCTTCTGTATACTCATAAGAATTGTGGTTTGACAGATTCTCCAGCCGGTTTATGGCTTCCACCGCCTTATTTACCCGGTACTCTCCCAAACGAATAAATCTATCCGGTTTGCTCTCATTCACGCTATTTTCGCTCATAAAACCTTCCTCCTCCGCAAAACTCGTGATTCCAGGGCTCTAAGCCCCAGAATTGCTACATTCTTCACGTGGGGTACATGTACCCCACGTAGTTACATTTGTTTATAAATCCATCTGTTAGGCTATTAAAATCTTGACTTCATGAACCGACTTGGTATGCTGATACAGGCCTGAGAACAGGCTTTGGCATCTAGCCAAAGCCTGTTGGCACTCTGTGCCAGCCTAGCATACCAGTTCCTAAAGTAAAGACATGAAAAGCCGTTAGCTGTCTTCACTCGTTTCGGATGTGCGTTGGATACGTGGGGGACACACCACGAGTTTAGTGTACCCCACGTGCTATATCCTCCTCGTCGGAGACGTCGGGGACACTGTTTTTACACCACGAGTTTTCTGCTCTTGGACATTGTGTCCAGAAGTTCTTACAACGTAAAAAAGGGCAGCTACAAACCTTGTTCTGGCTTATAACTGCCCTTACGCTGTGTATCTATCATTCATAAGTCAATATCAAAATATAAAAACTATTGGTAAAATAAACGATACCTTTATGCCCTATGACTTTTATCCATTATTAGTAGTAATTAGTAATTCCCTAATGCATTAACTTGAGATTTGTTAAATATCAATGATACAGTACACTAGGCCTGTTTATTCTTCGCTTCCTTACCCAAGCCCCATAAAACAAAATCAATTTTTTTAACACTCGTTAAGTTCGAATCCGGGTATAGTTCATCAAAAATACAGATAATGTCGTCTGCATTCTGAGTTTCTAAGAAATTTGCGTACCAAGAAACTATTTCCTTATATAAGAAAATAGTTTTAGGTAATCTACCTTTTTTGCTATAGAGGGATGCCGTCAAAGATAATTGCTCTAAAACAAGGGAATCCCACACAGGCATATCAGGGTTTATTGTAGCAAGTAATTTGCTTGAAAATGACGCTTCGTATCTATTTGTTTCTTTGTATATGTGACTAATTACATCGTCAAATGCGACAATATCTTTTTTGTGCTGTTCCATATATTCAAAATAAATCTGACAAAACTCGTCATTTCGCCGAACGCGATAAAACCCTTTATATTTCCTTTGAAATTCGATATCTTTTGATAAATCAGACTTATGCAGCATTCCCATTATGTATTGGTATTTTTCTAAGCCAGGTTTAATGTTTATTAATGCGCTTTGGACGCTTGAAATGTCAAATGTAAACATGCTCATAAATTCCTTTCTCCATAAATATAAATAATCTACAATTACAACTGCTTAACAAAATTCTTATTTGAGAGACATATCACCTGTTGTCATCGCAACATATATCATCCTGTTGTTACTCAAGAAATAAAATGTCTTCCTGTAAAATTGATTTGAGAAAATTATCATCCCATAGCCTAATGATATTGTTCTCTGTAATATACTGTAGTTTTCTAATTGTTCTGGATGGTCTATAAATATCTGTTTCTTCTACATAATATACTTCATTACTCTCTTCAAGACCTGTTGAATTAAAAATCGTAATCGCAGTTGTTTCCTCTTTTAACAGTTTCATGTAATTCTCATATAACTTCGGGCACCGCTCTGACAATAATTTGGGTAGAGCACCATATGCGTATTTAGAATCTATTGATTCAGCATAATATGGTGTTACTTTTCCATCATATGGATTCAGATAAATATGGTTAAGATAATCAATGTCAACGATACAACCGTGAATAAAGCCTGTCCCGCCAAAGGACTTCACTGCTTTTGCAATATGTTCCAAGGCTAAAATAGGTTTAGCCATTTTATTACAAACCTGAACTGCATACTGTTCTAAATTATCATAATAATAGTTGATATCCTGAATATGCAAATTTTTATTACTTCCACCATCCAAAAGATGTATTTCCCCAGTATCATAGCGCTTCTGAATAAAGCAATATATGCCGTTTCTCTTTAGCATATATATTTTAAAACCTGTCCTATTTAAAGTCATTTTAATTCCAAGCCCTTGATAGAATTTTTTATATTGTTCTTTCGTAATCTCATATATGCCATCCTCGTAAAACAAGAAAATATCATAACGAACCGATAAATAAAAACTTTTCAAACTAAAGACGGAATTGCGATGACCAGTCCCAATTTGATTATCAGCGTATAAAGTTACATTTTTATTGACAATCAAATTATTCATATGAGTATGCCCACTAACATAAACCCAATTCTTGTTAAACTTGCCAGGTAACCAATCATCTTTTAACATATGAGTTAAAACTATCACTTTTATCTTACCGAGAATCTTATCAACTTTCTTATAGAGAGTATTAAATCGGGTAGTTTGTTCCATATCCTCTTCAAAAGGAAGCATACGATATTTCTCATTATATGCTGTAAATCCGGTACTTCCTAGTATCGCGAATTGGGCATCACAGTGCTTCGATTTCAATTCTTTTTCACTTATTTCACGTAATTCTTTTTCTGTGATCTTAATTAAGTCATCACTTTTCTTGAGTAGTAACTCATTATGTAGAAAAGTAATACCCAGACTTTCAAACATATGTCGGTATACATCGATAGTCTCATCCACTGGATTACTAAGGCCAAGGCTAAACAATTCATGATTTCCAAGAATTGTAATAATACTATTTGGATTACCCCATTGCTCCACCAACTCCCTATAAAAAATTTCTACACAAGGATAACTGAGAGAAATAACATCTCCTGCAATCAACAGGTAGTCTTCTCCCCAGCCTCTCCTCCGGATTTTCTTTGACTGTACTAAATCTTTCACAATTCCACGAATAAAACAAACCGTTTCTGTCTCTGTAGCATGCTTAGGAAATTTCTTTTGTATTTTTTCTTCTAAATGAATGTCACTGATATAAAAAAACCTTGCATTCTCCTCACGAGAGGTAAAATCAACTTGTATAGAAACTTCTGACTTTGCCTTTGCAACCTGGTTACAATTCAATGTCTTAGCCCTTGAATCTTCCATGCAAGCGAGTATATTCTCTTTGTAAAATGAATCATCGTACAGTCCTGCTTTTTTTAAAACTGCTGCTGGAACCACTACATTGTCCAAATTATAAGCTGTTAAATCTACACCCTTAAACTTGTATTTAGATAAATCCGCATCTAAAAGTTCGCCCTGCAAGTAATTGTAGAACTCGTCGAACGAATCGAATTGCTTATATATCCTTTCATATTTATAAGCATTGATACAGAAAAACCCATCTACTAAAAATTTATCGCTCTCTTTATCATACCCCTTAAACCTTATCTCAATTGTACCGTATTTCCGCATTGCCTTGATTACTTTTTTTCTATTCCTGATACTTTCTGGTACGTACTTTGCAGCACATTTATTCTGCTTAATCGCCTCTATAGCAATCTCCTCAGTAATCATATTCTGTGGCACACATTGTATAGCTTTCCAATTTTGTTGCACCGCGGTAAGACACAACAAGTCTGTAATAAATCTTTCTGCTACATATGCTAATGCAAAACCATTATCTGTAACAGATTTTAAACACTGACAGTCTATTTGTTCGCCTGCTAGTGTAAATTGAGCTGGTATGTACTGATTTTCTATCTGATGGCTGTAGTTAAGTGAATCATCCCAAAACATCTTTATAGTGCCATCATCAGAAACTTCTTGCACATCCCCCTCAACTAGCACATACTCACTTGTATCTGTTTTAGTTAAAAGCTTACCACCAACCGTTTTATAGGCCTTTGATAAAAAAAGCTGTAACTCTCCCTGTGAGAAGTAACCATCACACACAAATTCCAGCTTCCCACCGCTCTCTTTTTCTCTTACAATGTATTCATTTCGATCATGCTTATTACGTTCATGGGTAATGAAACATTTATATACCTTTTTCATCTAATCTCTCCTACCAGCCAAACTCCAAAAATTCCAATTTGTTGTTTTAAACAAAATATTCATTCTTATTAACTTATTATAGCAGATTCTCACCTAAAAATATAGAACTGTGAATCTCCTATAAACACAAAAAGGCAGCTATAAATCCTGTTTGATTTATATAGCTACCCTTACGCTGTATTATATAATCTAATCCTTATTTCTCCACTACCAGATTCCACAAATTTCCTATAATGCGGATTACTATCACAAACAGCACAAAACCACCAATCAGACCACCCACAATAAAATTCAGTGCCAGAATTCCCATACTGCCTGCTATCCCAAAATTCCTTGGAAGTAATAACAGGAACATTTTGCGTATACCAAAAGGAAAACCTACCAGTATCCAGTACAGAACATAATCAAATCCTTTTGCTTTCCGACACACCGGATAACAGGTAATCAGCAACACGCCGATTGCCATGAGCGGCAGCACTGCTTTAAATAATACCCTTTTCACTCCATCCACCTCCATACATATCGTGCTGAACTTCCTGTTGAAAAAAATAATTTATGGTACTGGGTGCATTATAAAGTGTCGTAATCATAATAAGACCGGATATTGCCGATTTTCGTGGTTGTATTCTTCATGCACCACATGACATACTCAATATGGCTCTTGTTCAGTTTCAAAAACTTTGATTTTACCAGCTCGTAGGGATAGTCCTCTTTGCCGATCCGGATTATGCTACGTTTGACACACACCACATCACAAATAATCTGATACAGTGCTTCCACCAACTCCCTGGCCTTTCCCTCATCGTAGCTCATGTAATAATCGTATTCAATATTCTCCCGGATAAGCTGCATATAAGTATTTATCCCCCCATCATATCATTCGTATCGTCTTTTGCTGCCTGCAGCTCTGGTTCTGATTGATTGGTAGGATTGTTATAACTCAAATCGTTATAATTAGTATTGTTATAATTAGTGTCCATATTTTGAACTTCTGGAAGTTCAGCACTTGTAATTTCAGACTTCCAATTTTTAGACTTCTGGACTTCCGGTTTTTGGGCCTCCTGACATTCAGATATTGCACTATCTGAAATCGACACATTTTCACAGGTAATAAAATTCTTAACATAGATAATCGTAGGTTTCCCCTGTCCTCTTTTCTTACGCTCAATCAGCCCTATTCCTTTGCCGGTATCCAGTTCCGCTAAAAGCTTCACGCCCGTACCTTTGGAGCAGTTCAAATCCTCCAGAATGTCCTCCAGGGTGTAAATAATAACACCCTGTTCTCACCATCCAACCAGCCGTTTCTCATTGACATCGCCATTCATAAGGCCATACAAGAGTTTGGCATCACTGGACATGCCCTTAAATCGACTGTCCTTTATCAAAGCTCGTGGAATCTGGTGAAAAGAAAATTGATCCGCTTCAACACCATAATAGTAATCAAATCTGAATCTACTTTCCATGCTCCCTACTCCTTTCTACTGCCTGCTCTGCCAATCTTCAAGCAGCTCATAAATAATGCTTTCTATATCCTCGCTGCTATAATCTTTGGTAAAATACTGACTGATTTTATCTGCTTTAATCGTTACTTTACGTTCTTTCGGCTTTTTCTCCGACAAAAACAGTTCCACCATTGCTTTTGTCAGTTCACCCTTTTTACCATAATCTTTAAGTTGTGCAGATTGTGTGCTGCTTACATTCACGCTTTGCTCTTTAACAAATTCCTGCACCCATACCTGTTCCACTTCGGAAAGATAGGAAGTATCAACCCCCTGTACGTGTACGATCCCCAACTTCTTGTTATCTACCATATCCAGTAAGATATCCGTAAGACGTGATAACCAGATATATCTCTGCACAGTCTTTCCGCTCTCCCCAGCGGCTTTTCCGATCTCATCAAGGCTGTTCTTACCAGACACATCTTTTTTACTGCCTTGATGCTTCATGGCTTCAAATTTCATCTTGTAAGCCTTCGCCTTTTCACTGGGCAGAATATCTTCATGCTGAATGTTTGTATCCACCATGATAATTGTAGCTTCGTCATCGCTATAATTGCGTACAAACACAGGCATTTTGTTCTTTCCCGCAAGCTCGCTACCCCGTTTCCTCCGATGACCGGCGATTATCTCGTAGCCCCCCTCTGCCCGAGGTCTGGCAATCCCCGGCATCAATACACCATAACTCTTGGTGCTCTCAACTGTTTCTTTCATTTTGTCATCATCCAGAACCTTAAACGGGTGGTTCCTGAAGGGATATAGTTCGGCAAGTGGTACTTCAATCACCTGCTCTACTCCCCTTTCCTGTGATATGTCCGCACCGCCAAACAAATCATCAAACTTGTTTAGCTTAATTTTATCAGCACTATTCTGCTTCCTGCTGCTATTCATCACCCAGCACCTCCTCTGTCAAAGCTTGATAGGCAAATGCCGCCTTACCATCCGGATCATGTTGATAAATGCTAACGCCCTCCGCAGAAATTTCTGCTGCTCTGACCGACATGGGAATGAAATTGGTAAATACTCTGACCTTGCTGCCATAGCTCTCCTTCAGTAACATACAGATACCCTTTGCATAATTCGTTCGGCTGTCCACCATTGTCAGAAGAATTCCCTCTATTGTCAGGTTCGGATTGATTTGCCGCTTTACCCTGCCAATAGTCTTGATGATCTGTTCCAAACCTTTCAGCGGCAAATAAGCCGCCTGTACAGGTATTAAAATGCTGTCGGCACAGACAAAGGCATTTATGGTTATCATTCCAAGAAAAGGCATACAATCTATCAAAATGTAATCATACTGCTCCCTTACCACATCTATGTACATCTTCAATGCAAACTCCCAGCTCATTACATTTACGAGAGAAATCTCCAAACCCGAAAGTTCTATATTGCCAGGCATAAGATCAATACCCTCCTCATGCCTTAAAATCCCTTCTGATTCCTCTATTTGATTATCTTCAATAAGTTTAGCCAGTACCGTGGCAAGGGTAGTTTCCATCGTATCCGGTTCCTCATACCCCAGTCTTTGTGTAAGGTTGCCCTGTGCATCAGCATCTATCAGAGGCACACGTTTCCCCTGTCTTGCCAGTCCTATACCAAGATTACTTGTGGTAGTGGTCTTGCCCACTCCGCCCTTTTGATTTGCAACTGCGATTATTGTGCACATGCTAAATTCTCCTTTGTTTTCTACTATTTTTCTGTTACATTACTTTTCTTGACTTCCAAATAAGTTCTGTAATATTCCGTTGTCCCTTTATTGTGATATGAGTCTGAAACTTCCGTTACTTCGATTTTTGTATGACGCTGCATATTTTTTGAAACCAAGTTATATCGTTCTTCGTTCCCATCCATCTGATTTTTAACATCAATCCCATCCTCCTAATAAGGCATACAATTTCCGATTATCTCTGGTGTATTCTGGATAGCGAATCTGTATTGCTTGCCAAAAATATGGTGCATAACCACAGCAAAATAGTTCCTCTACACTATACCGTCTACACTCGGACACCTGTTCTTCCATATCCTCATAATCATTGACACTCTGTGTTCCATTACAGTATAGATTAAAGGCCATCCTCACTACCCTTATGCTTCCACTGGTCTGCCAGCCTTCGTGCAGGCATTCTGTCTTTACACAGCCTGTCTTAAAATTATAAATGCGATTAACATTTTTTCTTGTATCATCACTAATGCCAAGACAATAGCATAATGCTTCGTGATATGCATCTTGATACCTTACTTCTTTTAATTTCTCATAGTAGAATTTCTCATGTGCTTCACTGATAAAAATAACCTTAGCTTCCTTTACGGCTGCTGCTCTTAACGCTG
>Ga0153938_1000806_pt1 | contig 12715 bp, 18 predicted proteins | sample TSNY022MetaG_FD_104740 | JGI IMG/M metagenome (GOLD analysis project Ga0153938, IMG submission 104740) | Attine ant fungus gardens microbial communities from New Jersey, USA - TSNJ022 MetaG | ecosystem: Host-associated > Fungi > Mycelium > Unclassified | place: USA:New Jersey: Brendan T. Byrne... | reverse complement strand
ATTTCCAATCGGCCACACTGAAAACTCAGCCAGGATCTCGTCACACCGTTCAAAAGCCAGCTCTCGCGCCTCGTAGTCTAGTCGTCCAAACGCATTGTCCAACACGCTGGCCGTATACGCCGCACAGACCAAGCAAACAGCTCTCGTCGTCCGACACTGTACCCCTTCCACATCCAGCGCAGCACTGGGAACAGCTGATGTCGTTGAGGTTAGGAGAGAGATGATACGAGTTATTAGGCCCTCTTTCGTCCGTACATCAGCCACAGGATGAGTAGCCATATCAAACAGTAGAAAATTCCGTTTTTCAGTTCGTAAAACACCCTTATCCACCAGACCTTTGGCTAGTCTTTCTCGTACTTGTTTCAGTTGGAATCCAATTTTCATGACATTCCACGTTTCGCCTGAAGAGCAAGTATCGAGTCAACGCCGCGGCGAACAGACGACGACATACCCGACAGCAAGTCTATCCAGTTGTTTACCGCCAGTTTGTCCGTGTCCTGTTGCATTTTCATAAGCTTGAGTGCTTCATCAAGCAGGGTCTCCCCTGTTTGTCGCTCATCGATGACTTCCACTAACCGCTCAGGTAACGGTACCCGGCGACGACTTGGGTCCTTCACCAGCGCAATGCGTCGACGTAACGCGAGTTCAATTAATAGGCATCCGCGCAGCGCATAGGAAATATTGTCATTCCAGAACGACAAATACCCCTGTAAAGCTGTTTCAACTTCTCAACGGCTAGCAACATAATCACTTATTTGCAGACCTGTTTGTCTTTCAGACCCAGCAGCAGCACCTCCTCCATAATCGTCAATTTTGGCATCTTTCCTTTCAATCTCGCCTCATCCGTCGCATCCTGTACTCGGTCTCTGGGGTCATACGCGATTTTGCTCCCACCCTCAAAAGCAGAACCAGCGTGTAGGGCTGTGGGTGATGGGGCCAATCCTTTCGGTGAGTCATCGTCATCAGTACACTGTGCTACACGTCTCCGTGAGAGTCCCCCCGACGACGACATAGCTCGAGTCTTTTCCAAATCGCAAACAAATTCATGGTCTGCTGTCAGTCTCGTGATCTCCCACGCAGTAATATACTAATATAAATATCTATCTGTTTGCCCCCTCCCTTTTTCTCCTTACATGGTTTTAATTGTTTTCAACAAATTCCTCAGGAAAACATACACACATATTTTTTTGTGTGTATGTGTATGCATCCACTGCACCCTTGTTTATCGATAAACAGGGCTATCAAAATGTGACCCAATCACGGTCGAAAAAACAAGACATTCAAATCAACAATACATCAGGTATCGTTCTAAAGAACACCCTATTACCTCACTTTTCAAGTTATATCAGAGAGATTCCTCTGATTTAGGGAGATTCAAACTGGTTCCTCTACCCTGAAACTCGATATCACTATCAACTCGGGTTTCGCTCTCCCTGAAAATGGCAACAGCTATGTTCGGTGTGATACTGTGCCCAATCTGATGAGGTGGAAGTCTTGAGTGAGTCCTTTTGTATTCTCCACGACTTTTTTGGCTGGCGCTCGATTCATCTTGGTCCCAGACGCTTGAATGACGATTATTCAACATCATGATGAATGAGTTGCTGTACCTATAAAAGATCATTGCATCGTTTGGATTGTACAAGTATTATATCGTTGCTCACAGTTTGCTTAAGACGTATCCTCTTCATATTGTTAGTAGATGACCCCATTTAGCTGGACTGGATGCTTACGGACACAAGAAGTAGCTAGTCCGCTGATAAGAATATGTTGGCATTTAGGTTATTATGTTAAAGCACGTTGTGACTTACGGGTGGTGCAATGGGTTTTAGTACAGTGGTAAGAAATACTGCCGAGGCAACCAGAGCTTTGTTGATATCATTATTACCATATCCGTTTGGTGTGAATGATGATACTCACCACTAGCCAAGTTTGTCTCGATCACCAGACGTATCAGCTTCGTCACTGTCTTGGATGAATTGAAAGAAGTTGCTGAGACAAGCTAATATTTCCAGTCGTTTGATATTTTCAGTACAATACCAGAGGAAAGGCATACGAGGAAAACCATGATTCCTGCAATCAGTGTATCGGTTATAGCATTGCAAACAGACCAGAGCTACTGGAGGAGTTATTCCAAAAAGAGATTGCGGTAGAGGAATACAGACGATCATGAAAACGTTGTCCCTGTCGTCCCAGTTAGCAATGGTTCCAAGTTTCTGATTCTATTGATTTCCTGTACTTTTAGTGAAGAGACAGTGAAGGAGACATTACGTACCGCAATACCAATACCAAATCCCCCAATGACTTGACAACATGAAGTCTTTTGTTGTAATTGAGCCGTTTGGATCGATTCTCACGAAGGCATCACTCACAAACACAATAACGAAAGGAGAAATCTTCCAACGACTCAGATGGCGTATCCGCCAGCAATATACACCTTGAGAAATAAATGCGATAATAGAACTCATGATCGGTGAATCGAAATTCGCCAGATAATATTCTCCCAGTTTCTTTGTGTTTCCATAGCCATAGACAAACCAATGAAAACCATCGGCTACGCTCATAACAGTCTGTGCAGTTTCCAAAAGAAATTGTATATGAACTTTGAACGTCAGCACTTGATGAAAATCGATCAGAATGAGATTTACCAATGTTCCTAAGCCAGGTTGCGTCGCTTCTGAACTTTGAGATATAATGATCTTGAATCTACATCAGGACAAGGGCTAGCCAATGTAGTTAGTTACTCTTACAATATTGCAGCGTCAATATACCAAAGAAGTAACCATTGAGGACGATCCCCAAAAACTATCATATAGGTCTTCCATTTCAATTTCACTCGGTAGTTGATATGAAATATCAACGACAAACCGGAGGGCCTGTGCTGTTCCAAACTTCAACAACGCATCCAAGCAGAGAGCTGATATATTGTCTCACTGGTTGCCAATGTGGAGAGGACTTTGGTCTGCCATCGGGGCCAAGGAAAGTCGAGGAGACAGCAAGCGTCTAATCTGCATTTGATTGTCTTATATCATCAGCGACTAAAGCTTCCGCTTCGCGTAGGATAATCGTTCCGAATGTGTAGGACCCAAACCTGAGGATGGCCTGAGGATGTTGATGTGGTAAGAGAAACCATCTCCATTTTTGGATATGCCATGCGAAGACATTGATCTACTTTCATTGGCAGTCATCTTTTATTGTAGAAGCAAAACAGTAACTAAAATACAATAGTATTACGATGATAGTGTTCATGCACAACAACGAGAATGATATAAGAAGGTAGAAAGTGATAGAGGGAGAATAGTTTTAGTGGAAAGGTTCTGTTTTAGTCTTACAAAGTTAGTGTCCGATGATAAAAAGACATGTAGGAATTGCTATGAACAGTCGGTCTAACTTTTCCTTCTCCTTATTTATTGTATGACAAATTTTTTCCCCCTATCTGTTGAAACCGATTTTTAATGGGAGGACTAAATTCATGTAATAGATAGATAAAATAACTCGTCAATAACATGTCGATGTACACACCATAGGCCAGCTAAGTCTGCTAGTCATGTCCGAGTACCAGATTGCTAAATTGTCTCAACATGAGTGGTTGTACTCCATAATTTAATGACATCATTAGACATGACGTAGAGTACCCCTCCTTTAAAATACCGATTCCTGTAGTTTCATCGGTAAAACCACCATGTCCCTTCCACCCGCAAAGAAAGACATCAGCGACAACCCTGCAAAGAATGCTGTCACGGTTCCTGTCGACGCAACCCTCCGTGATCAGGATATCAACCGCAAGGTCCTTGTACAGTCTCTCCATTCAGCTGGCTGGTTCTTACTTCGTCTCTCAGGTCCGTCTTTTTGGCGCCATTGAAGCCTTCCGACACGGCCGTCTTCCCACCAACAAGCAGCTCGATAGAAGTCTTGAATATGTTCGGGATCACTCTCCTCTCGACATCGACCAGCTTTCTCCCCAGGGTCGCAAGCTCATCCAAGATCTCCGCGAGATCATTAACACCACCCGTCTCGTCCTACAAGACAAAAATGCAGATGAACTGTTGCAGAACTTTATTTGGCATACGCGAGACATTGACCGAGACATCATCGCTCCCGGTGACCCTGCAGAGCGCCTTCCCCTCGACCGAGAAACCGCTAGATCTGATAGCGAGAAAGGTTCAAAATTGTATACTCAATCTTGAGAATCTGATCTGACCATTTCATTATAGCTGCTCGACATTTACGCACTCTCCTTCACATTATCCTTACCAATTCTGAGGCCCGCAAACTGTTTTCTGACTTTTCAGTCATTGGGCGAGATCTCCTTTCCAAAACTGCCGCGAAAGCATCTGAAACCATAGCTCCATCGGAAGAAGAGCTGCGGCGTGCCGATGAAGTCGCTCCAGAAGATCAGTTTATGTCTGCAGGTGGTCGACGTGTGGGACTTGACACGACACCCACTTTCGAAGCTTCCATTCCTGGTACAAGGTCCACCATTCAGAGCCACCCCAATGACCATGGAGCTCGTCTTTATTCTCAGGAAGGAGCTCCTCGTCCGATCGGTGACGTTCAGGAAGGGATGTACCGTGTTAGATCAGCAGGGGAAGAAGTAGCTCGAGAGGTTGGTGGCCGTGCCCATGGTCATGCACAAGACATCCGCGCATCAGACGCACCTGATCAAGAGGTGCATGCCAAAAAGGCTGGCTTTATGGGTAAAATGAAGGATGTCACTGTGCGTTGATATTTTCATGACCTGGCAACCATTGATTGACACTTTGAATAGCAAAATCTTTCTGATCGTATCCCTTCGCAACATAGAGATCGTGCTCAAGAACAGTTCGATCGCGGACGCCACTTTCTCACCGAAGAGTACTTTCCTCCAGGGAGACGCGAGCAATTCATCTTTCGGGCCAAAAAAGTTGTTTTAGAGTGCCAAAAACACGACGACTACCAAACGTCCATTCGATGGCTCCTTGACTACATTCAAAACTATGTCAAGCACGGTCGCCAGGTGACAGATCAACAAATGTCCCGAAGTGCCTTTACGGTATGTCCATTTTTGGCCGCATACATTCGACGGCTGAAAAATCGTAAAGGACGAGCACGTACATCTTTCTCTACGCGAGCTCCGAACCTTGCTGGAGCGTTTTGCGAACAATACCTCTTTGGATGGTATAATAGATGCTGTCAACGTCATGATTGACGACTCCAGACGAGACCCTCATCTTCGTCGTTGGTTCCAAGACGTCAATATATACATCCGTAGGGTATGGGAACGGCCACGTTTATTGTTGTTGCGCTCAATCTTCTATTTAGATTCTTTTGGAACCAGGCTATGTTTTAGAAGAACATTGTAGTCATCGTGGCAATGAGTTGCGCGAGTCCGGTCGACAGTTCTATGATGTCAGGTATCGAAAGCAGTTCGATGACCTATTTGGAAGCATCAGTTCATGGTTCAAGGCCATGGGTGAAGATCCAGTGAGTAGACTCATCAGTAAAGCACTATGAAGATACCTAATCACCGACAGCTCAACAAGCAATTTGGGGAAGATTGGGCTCGGCTCACCAAGGATCTCCTATTCGACAGCGAGGGCAGTCTGAAGTTCAAGCCCGAGCTGTGGAACGATATTCGTAAAGTTATCCTGCCGCAGCTTACTGAACAGGTGGGTTTGATATGCTTCGTCTAATCCCATTGTTCACCATCTCCTTTCAGGTTGGCTATATCCCCATTCCTCGTATTGAATACACCGACGACAACTTGGACCTTGTCGTGGAGAATCTTGCTTTGCAAGGTCGCAACCTGCTTCCAAATATTATCTCACTCGAAGCGAACAATTATATCAAATTCTCACCATATGATGCGATTACAGGTGATAATCGACACCGCATTACACTGCATTTGGAACAGATGCAGGCTGACTTACGGGATGTCGCGTTCTACTATAGATTGAAGGGTGGGTTAAAGATGACGGATTCCGGATTGGCGGATGTGCTGCTTGGTGGACGTGGGTTAAGCGTGAGTGCGTTCCTTATCTATTGCATCCGAATTCATACCTTGTGAATCTAGTCAAACATCGTTCTCCGCTCCACCACTCGCGATAAGTCCTCCGTTTTCAAAGTTGATTCGGTCCATGTCAAAGTCGATTCGCTGAAGTTTTCAATCCGTGATGCCAAGCACAGTTTTTTGTACAAGACGTTGCGACCCTTGGCTACGGGCTTAATCAAGAAACAGATTGAAAAGGCCGTTAGAGATGCGTTGACCACTGGACTGGAATATTGTGATGGACAATTGGTTGCCGTTAGGGACAAAATGGAGACCGCGAAACAAACAGAGGGACACAAGAGAACTGATGTATTGAAAGATGTGTGTTGATCTTATGCTATTAATTCTGATTACTCATTCTCCTCAGTTATTCCAGCAAAAGAAAAACGAAGTCAAATCGAAAGATGAAAAGGAAAAATCGTCTCAGTTCAAGATTGTGGCCAACAAACGTGACTCAATTCTGGCGCCTGTGGGACATCCTAAAGGTTGGGTGAATCTAACCGAGGAGAGGGAACGGGCGGCTGTACATGGAACAGAATGGCGATCAGAAGCGTGAGTGGTATTATTGGATCGTTTTTCCCATTGACCTGACACTGTACTCGTCGCAGGTTTGATCTTGTTCATGGCGCAGCCGCTAGTTCCAGTGGTGCTCCCGATCCAACTTTGGGTGGAACACATTATCGGTCATCATATAGCGCACCACAGACCGTGGAACCGTCAGCGCCTGGTGTTCGTGGACATCCTGGTCATGTTTATACTGAGGACATAGAACGTCATGGAACGCAGATGATGCTGTCGGGAGAACGGCCAGAGGTAGTACCTGTTTGACCCACCCATGTCAACTGAGGACTTTGAGATAGAATACCGCATTAATAGTGTCCTAATATGTAATGTTAATTATTATGTAAAACATCAGCGCATTTGTGTCACTGTATCTGTGCACATGAATTAATTGCACATGAATTACGCCTATGGTTTTCCAGATCAAGGCCCTGATCCCAATTCTCCAGGGACATTCAAGCAAAACCTTCAGATAACTCTTGAATATATCGCAACTCTGCGTGAACATGTTCGACAAGCTCTCGCAGGAATGTATGCTCAATGGCTAGGCTAGGCTTCGAGAATGCCCACTGATGTATTGTAGACAAAACGCGTATCACATCGGTAGAAACCCTTCGCAAACACAAGGTGTGTAGATCGTGATGATTCCTTTATCAGCTGCTTGACTATCTTAGATGACATCGCAGCTGCAAAACAAACATTAGATATTATCATCGATCTGATGGAGAGAAGTGGTGTTGGAGCTCTTCCTCTTCTTGACATTGATACTTCTGGGAGAGCGAAGATTCCTACGGAAGAACAATTGGTAGAGACGGCCACAAAACGAGTCCAAGTCAACTTCGAAAAACTGAAGAGAGCACAAGAGAGTGCTGCTGTTGTTACTAATCTGCTGACGACGGAACATCGTCCTCAAAAAAATGCTTCTGCGTGCGTTTTTTTTTTACCGCTGAATGCAAGTTGGTTGAATGCTTTTATGTTGATAGCCTTTGATGAATCCAAAATGAATCGCAACCGCACCTTGATAATGTATACGAAGAAAACAAGGATCATTTGAAAATAATTTCTAGTACATCTTGCCGAGTCTCCAATTTACAGAAAAACTTGATCTTCTATGTTCTCTCTCCTATGCTTTGCGGATGGGAATAAGATGATTCTGGGGCGGTTAGCAAGGACATATAGGAAGCGGTTGGATCTTGAATGCCGTGCGCCCAGGAACTGCGCACGGAAAGTGGAAGTCTTATCTTGCCTCAAGCTTATTCTTGCCTTCGGATGTCCTGAGTCAACCTCCGAAGTTTTTGCCGATTACCGATCGTTATCCGCCCATGTGATGGATAGCCACAGTGGTGCAGTGGTGAGACACATTGACTCGATGACAAAAATGTACGGAAGCATCCAAATTAGTTTCTCAATGAAGGAGCAAATCCATGGAATAAATCTCAATCACCTCGGAATTAATGACACAAGTGATCAACTGTATAGAAGTGAATACCGCGTATGTATGACTGAACACCCATCATCAGTAGCTGTAAATGGGTAGGTTCGGAGGCTAACTTGAAATGCCCTCAAGATGACGAGTTTTGACCTGGATGAATGCTATGTCCTTCGCCGATCAACAGGGACGATTGATAGGGCGGAATGGAATGGAATCACTCGTGATAAACAGATTTGATCTAAGAATTCATCTAAACTGGTCAAAAATTTACATTCGACTAGCAAAAATTTGGGACTAGGAAACGGCGAATAATAGTTAGGCTATTTCTTGATTCCACATTGGCAATTGCCGGGTTCACATTTACAGCTGGCGAATTTTACTGTTAGGTGATTAATATGCGATAATGAGATCTACGCACTTCTCGCCGCATTCGCAGTCGGAGTTACCACAATGATAAATGACAGGCACGTCGATAATCTTGAGAACATAAGCACAACAATACATCACCCCGTCAAATGGATGTACATACAGCAAACATCAGTATTCGTAGAGTGATCGGAGGGAAACAACTCCTTGGGTGGACAGCTTGGTTATAACCCTACCATTGGAGCGAAGTGGAGACTATGAGGTAATGATAGACCTCAGTCCTAGAGCCACAATTACAGTACAGAGAGGTGTCCGAGTGAGACATCGGGCTGGCTAGGCTTGAAACCAATGCCACAGGCAAGGGTACCGGATACAAAAAGGCCGCGCAATAACTTTGAAGCACCCGCATGGGTAAGAGGCCGAACCTGTGAGAGCGATCGAAATGAGGAATAATGATTATAAGAGATGCTGTGCAGGGCCAAATTTTTTTCGATTACTTTTCGATCATGGCAACGCGTTCAGACCTGGCGGGCCCCGCGGGTTATTGCCAAGGCTCAAGTAACGAAAGTGTATACGCAACAGACAATGCACGACTCGAACGACTCGACGGAAAGGAGAGTGGATGTGTGAGCGGAAAACAAAGAATGTGATAGGTATATACTGCCGAGGTCATCGACAATATCATATTTAGAAGTCCGACCCACGTGGAGAAGAAGGACCATTTAACAGAGCGTCCGATCTCGAAGCGCTCAACGGCTTTTGTTGATACCCCCAGCTCAAGGCTAAAATATTATACCCACTTGCTTACGTTCATTCTTCACCGTTGTCTTGTTTCCTTGCTACGACAATGCACGTTTCTCCCCAAGACACAGACATCGTCCCTTCTGTCAACTTCCACGAGCTCAGACGCGACGATGTTTGGTTTGACGATGGGAACCTCATCCTCCAGACAGACAATGCCCTTTTCCGGGTTTACAGCGGTCTTCTTGCTGCTCGGTCTTCCGTCATCAAAGACATGCTTGCCTTCCCTCCACCTCCAGAAGGCAACCTTACTCACGACAATTGTCCGGTTGTGCGAATTTACGATTCAACGAAGGATGTGCACTTTTTCTTGAACGCAATATTCAACTCGGAGTAAGCCAAGCTCAGACAACCGTTCCACAATTGGTATTGATCCTCACACGCCCCAGGTATTTTGAACCCCCTCCCTCCCAAACAGAATTCCTCATTGTGGCAGGAGTGCTTCGTTTGAGTACAAAATACGATGTCCAATACCTCCGGCGGCGAGCCCTGCAACATCTTGCCGCCACCTTCCCAACTACCCTAGACGCATGGCATCAACGTGATAAGACACGTACCATACCTCCCGTCAACAATACACCCTTCGCTGCCCTTCAACTTGCACGAGAATTCGACCTCGGATGGATTATTCCTTCCATAATGTATTGTATCAGCAGCCACCCCTTGATCAAGTCGATCGAAGGTACTGACTTTTGCGGCGAAAAGCTCCACATGTCTTTTGAAGACCAGCGATGCGCTCTTCTGGGTCGGGAGAAACTCTTAATGTTGCAAAATCGGTATTCTCTCAGCCTTTCCATGAATATGTCAGATGATCATTTCGAGACTGAAGAGACCTGTGAAGGGCATGGAAAGTGTATGATGACGAGACAAAAGATACCCGACATTATTACTGGATGGACCGTGGCATGTTACCTCGACTTTTATCGCGAACACCAGGGCCTCATTGACAACGGTTTTTGTAAAACTTGCCGTCCTGCTTTTCTACGTCGCCAGCAGCAGTTTGGTGAGGAAATGTGGTCAGCACTGCCTTTCATTTTTAGATTAGATGCTTGGACAGATCTGGATAGACAAAAGGAGAAATCTTGGGTATAATTTAATGTGGTCTGTATATCTGATGATATAGCTATGAGGTCAGCACGAGGTCATTTATGTTGACACCTAGAGTATCGGCTACAGGTGTATGATCGCTCGTGAATGGATCTGTTCCTGAACGATCGAGCTCAATCAGCGAAACGAGTTCCTTAGTCCCGTCATCAATGAGAAGCACAATTGCCGTTCGTTCGGCTGCATTCACAGACTGAGCAACCACGTTGTTTGTTACATCATCCACTTTCCACAAGGCATATTGACTGGGCCTATTTTCACATGAGGATCTATGGAGTGTCCAGAAGTAAGTGGGTATCAACACTCACCAACATTCATGCTCGTCTGAATTCAGCTGAGGAAGTAGGTCCCGGGATAACAATGTCTCTGTCACTCCGTCCTGCCATATGATATCCACCTCCACCTCCGTTTCCGTCTCCACAATCCCATATGTGTTCACTGTATAAGATCCGTGCCCCCTTTTGCCTGGGCCATGCTGAGTAACAAATGCACCAATGTCACTTTTCAGACGTACACGATCGCCGACTGACGGTTCCAAGTCCGAGGGTAATGTCAACATCGCAAGCTTATGCAATTCTTTTCCAGCCCAGAACCGTTGAGGACGCTGTCGTTCCTCAATTGTATCAGGATGAAGCTTCACCACGAAAGGGGTTGTGAGCACTATATTGAAAGTTCGAGGGAAGTGACTGACTCACTGATTGATCAATTGCCAACCTTGCAATGGCATAGACAATGTGTACAACTCCAATGACAGTATCCGTATGATTCAACAAACTGGATGACTGTAGATATAAAGCCCTGCAGCATGGAGTCAACATTCACGATAAGATAATTGTTAGGAAAGCTTAGCTCACCGATATGCAACCCCGAACCCAGTTGGTTTAAGCCTCAAACGAGATACAAAACCGTGTCCCAGGGGCCTCCACTTACAGAAGAGACCTTACTGGCTGATTGCCATAACGATTAATCTGGTATATCGATATCGGGACCGGCACCCTCCTATTCTGAGTCAGTAGTGAAAATAGCCCAAGGTCTACCTTTTTTCGAAGAGCTGGATACATTGAAATGAACCTGGTATAACTAAGAAAAGGAGACGCGAGGGATGATAAGTAGTACTAACATGACCTTCTCACTGACAAAAAGAGCACAGTTAGGCGCTTGGAGGGTACCAACAACTAATCCATATGGTTCAAAATCCAAGGATCGCGAAAATGTCGGTGTGCCACCTACTCAGAAAGAGTTCTTCACGTTGGATCTGGTGTTGGCCACCGAAGATCTTCATAATAGCATCCACATTGGCCTTGAACCATTGCTTAGGTAAATCCAGCTGTCCACCTTGCCCAAAGATCAAGTAGCGATATTCAGTCACTTCTGCACAGAGGAAAGCTAACCTGTGGCCAGTTTTTAGCGGAAACGAATAACAACGGCTAACTTGTTGACTAATACCAATTAGTTTCGGTAAATGTTTCTAGCAAGTGAGCACGATGCAACATACGGGAAAGTGTCAGCGTCCTGTTTCTTCAGTGTGAGGAAGCCCATGATGGTGTCAATTAAGTGGTTCCGCTTCGAGACCCGTCTACTACCACTATTCACCTGCCCATATCCAAGGTAAAGCCCGAACGGTACTCAGAGAACACATATTGGGATGAAGAGCACTGAACAAAGCAATAAATTCGCCTCGGGGTTTGGACAGATATCCAACAGCCCCCAGGTCAACATGGGATGGCTCCCACAAAGGTAAAACAACTGCGAATCGATGAATTTGGTTCTATGAAAGAGATAATGTGCCAACTCACGTGAAGGATAGTAGTCATGGGTGAGAATCATTTGGTATCTTCTCTGGTTTCGTATTTTGGCAATGATATTGCTGTCTGGTGGAGGAGAGGCGTGGTTATTTTGAATGAGAGCCGAAGTGTTCTGGCTGCTTCTCTTAGGATTCTCTAAGGAAGGCGAGACAATCCCAGAGGACTACCCGTCACCAACTGTGGAGACCTTTCGCCATGCGAAACTATACCTTGGATACTTCCACTCGGACCCTCGCTGCTAAGATTACCTCCGCAGAAATGGTATTGACTGAGTTTATAGGTGAAACCAAGCTTTCCCTTATGAAGATGACGGAAGAAAAGACCCAGTTAGAGAAAGATGAGGTTGCAACCAGATCGTATATATGTCCTGCCTGCCAACTCCCAGCAAAATTGTTGCGGGAAATTTTTCTGTAGCATCTTGAGGGCCACGAGGCCTGTACATAGGTACTTGTAGCTGTATGTTCTTCGTGGAGAAGTCTGTTGGAATATCAAGCCAAAGTTATGATCTGGCCAAAGGTCCAAGAACCTTCTAGAATGTTTTATTAATATATAAGCTTCATAGTTCGTTGTATGCACTCACTGGTTTGCAAAGGAATATATTTTGTTCCAAGCCAAACCAAT
>Ga0153938_1000805_pt1 | contig 12744 bp, 10 predicted proteins | sample TSNY022MetaG_FD_104740 | JGI IMG/M metagenome (GOLD analysis project Ga0153938, IMG submission 104740) | Attine ant fungus gardens microbial communities from New Jersey, USA - TSNJ022 MetaG | ecosystem: Host-associated > Fungi > Mycelium > Unclassified | place: USA:New Jersey: Brendan T. Byrne... | reverse complement strand
TCTGATACCAATGGAGAACTATACCAGGAGCTTTTAAGTGGATTATCGAACCGGAAACGTCAGAGAAGTGGCGGGGATCAGAATGGTGTCATACAGAAACGGATCATGTTGATGTAAGTCGAAATCAGATATGATTGAAAGGATTTTCGAGAATCTTATCCGGAATTCTCTGTGAACTTTTACTAAAAGTATCCGAGGCAGCAGAAGCCGACTGAATATAACTCATATTCAGTAACTCCTTGGGAGTTAGTTGTGGCAATAGATTGTAAACTAAAATAAGCACAAAGCAAAAGTTTTACATAACGTTTTGTGTTTCGAGCGAAGCGAAAGGAATAGATATAATTATGGATGGATTTATTTGTGAAAGCATGCGTGTACATAGTAAAGTACATATAAAGCAGATTTTACAATTGAATATTTCCGCAAGGGTAAATGAACATGCGTCTATGATTATTAAAGGGATTATAGATGATCATATAAGTGTGGATTCTTTATGTGGAGAAGAAATCTCATTATCATATTATAATGAGAAAAATATTATGTTGTTTAATGGATATATTCAAACATACAAAATAAATAGAGATTCTGGATATCGAATGATAGAGATAAATAGTATTTCTATAAGTGGAAAAATTGATGAATATAAGCATAGTAAGTCATTTCAAAATGTAAATCAAAAGTATAGTGAGCTTTTGGCAGAGGTTATAGGATTAAATGGTAAAATACTTGTAGATAGAAAATATGATCAGAAAACAGGACAGTTTTTGTTGCAATATAATGAAACGGATTGGGAGTTTATAAAACGTGTTGCCAATCGAATGAAAGCATTTATCATACCAGATATTAAAAATACAGGCATAAAGTTGCTAATGGGTGAAAATAGGGGATTGACAAAGAGGATTTCACAGTGGGTTGATTATACGGCCACATATGATATAGAAGGTTATCGAGTAAAAAAAGCTGCTTGGAGTATTGACGAACTGAAAAATTATTGGATTCAAAGTTATGATGACTATGATTTAGGAGATGAAGTATTATTCCAGGAAGAGTTATGGACAATACTTGAGAAAAATGTTCTGTTAATTAATGGGTTGTATTCGCTGAAATATAGATTATGTAAAAAAGGCAGATATATACATGATGAGTACCATAATAAAAATATTCAAGGCTTGCATTTGTTTGGACGTGTATTAAAAACTGAACATGAAACAATTAAAGTAAAACTGGATATAGATGAATCGCAGAGTGTAACTACAGCACATGAATTTTTATATTGCCCAGTTACTGGGAATATAATGTATTCAATGCCGGAACCAGGTGCACGGGTTACATTATATTTTCCGGATTATAATGAAAATTCTGCTTTGATTATTAATAGTTTTCTGGATAATAATACCTTTAACAAAAGCTTAAGAGGTATAGAGATATTGAAAAAAAAGAGATTAATTCTAGGTAGTGGTGCCATAAGAATTTCATCTCAGAAAAGTCAAATAGCGCTCTCCGATGATAATGGGGTTCTACTAGACTCTATTGGAAACATAAAAATTAATTCCTGTGAGAGATTAAGCGTAAGATGTGCTGGGATATGTGCTATTGAAGGTGTAAAGGGTATTAATGTTAGTAACAAGAATGGAAAAGAAGCAATAACGATTAATGGCATGGAGATGGTGTTGGAAAGTGCTGAGTATATTACTAGCGGATTACCTTTTAAGGGGATCTCGGAGCGAGTACCGAAAGAACAAATTGTAGATAATCAGAAGAAAATCACTGATGAATTAGCAAATAGAGTTCATAGTGGAATACCAATAGGTGCGGGAAATGATATTGAGAGACTAGTTCTTGGCATGCTGCCACGTTATAAGAATCCGGCAAAATCAGCAGGAGCAGAAATAGATAGAGTAATGATAAAATATTAAGGAAGGAGAAAGTTAGTGCACCCAATTACCACTATTCCTGTACTTAATACATGGAAATATCCATAGCTGTGGCACGTTTGAGGAGGTATAGAAACTAAAAAACTTGACTATATGACGGAGGTTAAATATGGCAGAAGGCAATATTGTATTAAATGGAGCATTAGTGCAATGTTCTATGTATCCGAAACCCAATTATGATAAGACTGACTCCAGAAGTTTTCCGTATTATGAATATGTTCTTGCCGATGAGAATGCAAAAGAAGCCAGATTACATAGTGCTTATCAGGGGCGAAATTTAATTCTTAATGAAAAGGATATTTTTATTACACCATTCTTTGAATGTCGCTCACCTTATTATGGAGGGGCAGTGGGTGATGTTATAAATGAGTATAAAATTCGATTAAACAAAGCAACAGGTGATGAAAAGAAAACGCTAGAGAATTTAATCAATACATTAAATTATGCATTAACTCAATCAGAGAAAGATTCCGGAGCACATGCATGTGCAATGCTGGTTCTGGACAAGTGGTTTCAAGCAAGCAGTGCTAACTACGTTGACAGTTATTATTCAGAGGTGACAGAGGTATGCGAAAGCTTATATACAATTGTAAATAAAATTGATCAAAGCATAGAAAACTTGCGCAAACAATATAAAGCAGATTTGCCTAGTGTGTGGGAATGCATTGGAAAGGGTATTTCTTCCGCTTCACTTTCTGATTTGGATAATTTTAAAGTTGATAAATATTTTGCTTATCCTGATATACATAAAATGAACCAAAAATTCAGTTCTGAAGCGAACTACAGAAGTGCTTGTTTGGATGGTTTTGATAATAAAAGAAAAGACTTTAGAACAGCGAGGATGGAGCTGTCTCGAGCAATGTCTTGGCTGAGTTGTGATGGTGAGTATTTACAGGAAGTTGGGGATAATGTCGATTTTTCAGCGGTAACTACAGCTATAGATGGCCTGCTGGCCTTTGAAGAAGTATTTGCTCCATATGGAATTAATGATGATTTTAATAAATATATAGCTGAACTGAAAGATGCAAAAAAAACAATAAATTCACTAAAAACGATGTTAAATAGTTTTGAAACCACTAAAGTTTCTCTTTTAACGATGGATTCTAAACTAGTATGTAGATGTGGTGGGGTAATTAAAATTGTTTTTAACGGGAGTTGGATTGATGAAAGTAAAGGAAAGGCAATGGATAACCTCTGCAACTTATTAAAAAAAGTTGAAGAAGATTTGTACAAACAAATAGTTGCAATTGTTATTGATACCAGTATACCTGACTCGTACCCATCAAAAAATTGGCCAAATAAATCGAAACGACATTCTCTAATAGGCGGATTTCAATTGATACATGACATTTTAAAGGAATTAAGAGGCAATAGCGATTATGATGATTGTCCTTTACTTAAAGAAAAAGGAGCTATTTCAGCGGTTGATATTAGTATAACGCCGCAAAGTGTTATAGAAGAAAGTGCAGCAAGACAATCAGGGGTAATAAACTTAATGGGAGCAATACCTTTTTATCACGTTGGAGATATTGTGACAATAATTTCAGCGGTCAATTCAATTAGTAGTGGAGAAGCTGGGTTTGGACCTGTTAAGGATGTCTTTGTAGAATTATTAGTGGCATCAGATCTTGCTAACAAAGGGTCTTCAGCAGCATTGAACTCGCTTGCAAGCAGTGCTGGAAATATTAACTCATTATATGCTTTTTTTCTTGCAGTTAGTGATTTTGCTTATGTTTCAAAAGCTGATTATACTGGGGTAATAACAATTGTTGTTAAAATGCCTAACTATAAATATAGTTATAAAGAAACATATAATATATATGGAGATGTTTTAGCATATGAAAATCCTGAATATAAATATATTGGAGGACCTCGTGATCAAATTTACTGGGCCAGGGGATTAGATAATAGGGGGAAAATTAAGTGTGAGTTTCGAGCAGCTGGTATTAGTGAAGTTGGTGAAGTTACAATTGATCGTTCAGAGTGAGGAAAAAAATGAAGTTAAAAAAGAAGAAATCACTTATTATATTCATATTATTGCTAATATGTAGTTTTTTATTTCTTTTTTTGAAAAAAAATTCTGAAAAAGAAATAAAAGTGGAATTTGACAAAAATTTATATCTCTCTGCGGGCTATGGGATTTTTTTGTTAGACGAGACTGAAAAAGTAATTAATAGTGAAGAAATTGCTAAACAGTTTAATAATGGAGAATATGAAACGGCTTCTAAATTATTGCAATCATTGCTTAATCAAAGTAAAGTAAATGAAATGCCAGCACAAAAATTAGAGATAATAAATGCACTGGCAATAATTAAAACTTTTGAAGGTAAACTGGATGAAGCACGACAGCTTTATGATGAAGCACAAGAAATATTAGATAGTAATGTTGAACTATACAATAAATGTATCTCTGCAAAGGTATATAATAATCTGTCACTTTTTTACTATGTGAATTTCGAAAGGGAAAAGGCACAGGAGTACCTCACGAAAACGTTAGAAAATCCGATGCTTATACAAGATCCTTTAGCAGAAATGGTAGTTAATTTTAATCTGATGGTAGTTGAGTCGGGCATGGATAATCCTATGGGAGCGCCCCGGTACGATTATTTAGATAAAGCAAAAAACATGTTAAACAGTGAAAAGAAACTTTTAGGAAGTAATCAGTTTATTGGCGCACAGGTTTACATTTTTTTGGGAGATAGTTATATATCAATATACAATAATAAAAAGGCAAAAGAATGCTATGATAAAGCTGAGCAAATAATTGAACGGGGTGGTGAATGGTACACGATAATTTGGTTCAGAATGCAGATTTCTCTGGGAGTGTTATATGTAAATGAAAAAGATTATACAGGAGCACTATATGAATGTGAGAAGGCACTGGACATAGCAGAACCACTTTTAGGAGAAGAAAATTTTATAGTAGCTAATCTAAACAGAAATATTGGAGGAATTTACTTGCATATGGATGAAGACTGGCAGGGAATTGAATATTCAATTAAGGCGTTAAAAGGGTATAAGAATAATGCTAGTCGTTGTGGTCTATGGGGTAATATCGCAACTGCATATACTTCATTAGAAGAATATGATCTCGCAAAAGAGTATGCGTTTAAATCCTATAAGGTTTCATTAGATTCTAAATATGAGTCAGAAGAAAAATATAAATTGCTTCTAAAATATATTTATAACGGAATAAATCCTTCAGAAGATTTTGAAGTATGGATTGAAGAAGAAGTGGCAAAGATAGAAGATTAAATAAAAAAGAATGGTATTAATTTTTGAAGGAGGCAAACATGGTTTATGAAGATGAGTTAATTGCATTGCGCAGATATGAAGAAAAAAAACAAAAATATTATAATACAAAAACAGGCATGTACGCAGGAGAAAGATTAATTACTTTTAAATACGTACCATTATTTGATAATAAAGTTAAAATTATGCTTCCAGATGACTTTGAAGATATGGAATTTCCAATAGCTAAAAAGAAATATTCTTCTGAAGAGAAGGCGGATATAATCAAAACCAATAAAGAGGGAACTGTTGATTTTACATTTACTTTGTTGGAAGGTAAGTATAGCATACATGAGTTGAGGCAAACAACAGATAAACTTAAAAATATACTTAAGGGTGTATTGCCATCGGAAATTTTTGGCGAAAAAGGAGCGTTTGAATCGGAAATCAAAGAGGGATGTTGGTTTACTTTTCAAAGCTTTTCTTTAAATGGGGCTATTTATAATTTTCTCTGTATAAGCACAGCGGGAAATATATCAATTCTAAATATGTTTAATTGTGAATTTGAGCATGCAGGGCAATGGAAGCCTATATTTGAAAAAGTAGCAGAGACAATTGATACGTATGAGTAGAAAGAGGTGACGGAATATGAAAGCACAAAAGATGATAATTGAGCCATTTCAAGATATGATAATAAATAGATGCAACATTATTAAAATGATAAACCAGCATATAAAAGTAGAATTTGAAGGGATAATTTCGGACAAAGAGATTCAGATGATTTCTACATTTAGTGGAGAAACTCAAATAGTAATCTGTGTTTTTGATGAGGAAGACACAAGAAAAATAGTATTTAGGGGATACCTGGAGTATATATCAATAAATAGCCAAGGCGGTATACATAAGATTTTTGTAAAAGGAAAATCTGCTACTTGCTTATTGGATGAAAAAGAAAAGGTTAGGACTTTTCAAAATCAAAAGCAGACATATAAAGATATTATAAATGCTATTTGTATGAAAAATAAAAAAACCTCCGTTATTTATATGGAAGGTAAAAGTCAAAAAGCTGGTGAACTAATTGTTCAATATCATGAGACAGACTGGGAATTCTTTAAAAGAATGGCATCTCATCTCAATACAGCATTGGTTCCAGATTGTTCAAATGAAAGTATATGTTTTTACTTTGGAATACCGGAGAAGATGCAGTTGAAGGAGTTAGATGGTATAGAATGTACAGAATGTTTTTGTAATGGCGGCAGTGAATATATTGTGAAAAGTAGGGAGGTTCATGAGCTTTGCGAGGTGGTTTCCTTTGGTGATAAAAATCTTCTTATTTATAAAATAGAAAGTTATTTTGAGAAAGAGGAATTTGTTCATGATTACTACTTGTGTTCCAAAGGGAGATTAAAAGTAAGGCGATGTGAAAATAAAAAGATTATGGGCGCCTCAATTATGGGTACAGTTTTAAGTGTAAAAGATGATCTTGTACAAGTTAATATGTTTTGTGAAGAGGAGTTATCTAATAAAAATAAAAAGTGGTTTCCTTATGCATCGGTTTATTCTTCGCCAGATGGAACAGGATGGTACTGTATGCCGGAAAAGGGTGATAAGGTGAGAATCTGTTTTCCGGATTTTGAAGAAGACCATGCATTTGTAAGTTCAGCCTATCACTGTTCACAAGATAATAGTTTGAGGGATGATCCGGATAAGAAGTTTTTAAGAACTATTCATAATAAAGAAGTAAGGTTTACCCCTAATAATATTTTACTGACCAATCATCAGGGTATTTCTGTGGAATTAGATGATGATAAGGGGATATCTATTAAAAGTAATAAATCAATATTAATTGAATCTGAGACTGATATTAAGTTAAAAAGCCAGGAACAAGTAAGAATAGAAGCAAATGAGGGTGTGCTGCTGATACAAGATGGCAATAGCATTGTTTTACGAAATGGAATCCGTCAGAATGGAATTAGTGTTCGGTATAAATAAAGAGGAGTTAAATAGCGTGGATTATTTCTGGATATATCAAAATAGAAAAATTTCAGATACGCCTCATATATCAAATTTTTCAAAGGATTTTAAAAGAAGAGATTTTAGTTATGGTAATCAATATAAAATACCAGACCTTAATGTGGTTTTTACTAAATCAGAAAAGCCTCTGCATTACGTAAATATATTGGATAAACAATTATTCTTGATAAGCGAGGCGGTAAAGAAAGTATTTGATATGTATGACAGAACTATTCAATATAAAGCTTTTTGCACACTAAATAACCGCCTGGGACAGTATAATTATTACTATGCGCCTATTTTTAAAAAGATAGATTGTCTTTTGCCGAGCAGCTACAGTAGTTTAAATAACCACAGCTTAGAGCAAGTTATTATTAATGAAAGTAAAATAAATGGTTTTTGTATTTGCAATGTATCTGACTCAGATAAAGAAGTTGTAATCGTAAGTCTTGATGTAATTGAAAGTATACTGAGACGGGGATTATATGATTTTAGTTATGAGAAAGTTCATATAGGGTAGATGAAAAATGAATGGTAGAATAAATATAGAGCATATAAAAAATGAACTGGTTAACGAACTAAAAGCATATGTTGATTTGGAGTTTGACATAGCAAAAACGGAGTTATACAAAGAATTTGATAGTCAAAAACCAGATATTTGGGAGATTTTGTATAGTAAAATGGAAGAGATCCGGGTTGGCTATGAAGAAAAGAAAAAAAACAACGAATGTGGTGAATTGTGTTATATTTACATATCGTATTTAAGAACGAGCATTGTGACCGGAAATCCATATTATAAGATTGAATTTTATGATAAGAGAGATCGCTATAGTGATTTGGGAGGGGAAGGAGAATGGAGTTTTTCATATGTGTATTCCTACTTTTTGAAAATACGAGAGCATATAAAATCCGTAGTATATTCACAAAATATAATCAAATTATATGAAGTAGAGCCAATTATATATGAATTAGGTGAACGGTTTCATGAAGAAAGCAAGCAACTGCTATTTATGCTATTCACATATGGTTTAGAAGAGAATAGAGCAACTACCTACGGTAAAATTAGTATTTATTTGGGTGAGTATATGGATCGTGCAGAGTTATTTGTTAAAGAAAAGAACGTCCCTATCATGAAATGTTGAAGTGCAAGCTGTTTGTTACCATTCGAGCATAGAAAGAATAGGCAGTGACCTCAGCCAAAGTTCCGCTAAGGAGTCTTTAAAAGAGTAACTATTAACCATATAGATATGAAATGGAATTATCAGCAATGAAAAGAACCTTATAAAAAGAATAAGTCCATAGCTTATTTTACCTAGCTATAAACTTATTATACGAGCAGTCTGGAGGAACGGATTATAGAATTGGCTTATGACGTGAATCAGTATTTGATTAAAATGGAAATGTTGAGCGGGATTATCTGGATTCGACCCATCATTTTATGATTGCGAAGCGGGATGATGTTTTGGCCAAGGAGATCCGCCAGACAATTAATACTTACTTTTCGTACCAATACCAAAGAAACCTGGATTGTTAGAGATTTGATGAGGGTGATTTTTGCAACTATTTGATGGTATGTCATCTATGTTTGGAAGTCAAGGCTTTCCTCAAACGGCTAAAGGGCTTGACTTCCAAACATAGATGACATGAGAAATAGTCAGGCGGCAAAAGAAATGATGGGAATGCAAATGACAGACCTGTATCAAGGGCTTTTAAATATACTTAGAGTAAGAACAACAAGAAAAAGTAGCAAAAGCGGAGATAATCAAGGAATAAAAAGTATTATGCTTTTAATGTATCTTTGATGAAGTGGAGAAGATTACCGAAAGGTGGGAATAACATGGAAAAAATAATAGTTTCAGGGGATATAAATTTACAGCAGTTGACGCAGCTTCATATTAGCGCATCAGTTAATGAACATGCGCATGCTTTTTTCTCTGGAATAATACCAGCAGAGGCTAGTAAAGAGATTTTAAAAAAAGGAGTTAAGTCAATAACACTTTGTCATGAAAATGAGACGAGAAAATTAATATTGTTTTCCGGAAAGATTAAAAAATATAAGGTGAAGAAAGAACGGGGAATCTCCTATATTGAGGCAGAATGTATATCGGCAAGTGTGGAATTTGACAAGAAAAAGAACTGTCAGTCCTTTCAAGATATGAGGATGACATATGGAGACGTTTTTCGACAAATAGCAGGAGACAATAAAGTTATTTTACCAATAAAAGGTGATAGTAAAAAAATCCCATATCCTATTATTCAATATGATGAGAGCGATTGGGAATTTTTGAAGAGAATGGCGGGGCAATTGGAGACGGTTGTGGTTCCAGACTATTGTTACATATATCCACGGGTTGCAGTTGGTACGCTCAATGGAAAGAAACACAAAAATTATAAAATGGATAAGCTGGAGATAGAGAAAGACTTCCAACCAACAGACAATAGATTATCTCTAAAAATACAGGGAGAACTGGAGATGAATTTATGTGATAAGATTTCATATAGTAACATCCAGTTTATGGTTTTAAAAAAAGAGGTGTGGTTTTCACAGGGAATGCTGGAATGCAGATGCTGGATTGGAAAAGAATCCTCCCAAACAGTTGGTAGCAATTTCAATACGAATCTCTGCGGTTTGCGTTTACCTGGAAAAGTGGAGGAAGCATCAGGTATACAACTTAAGCTTAGGCTTACTATTGATAAACAGAACAAGGAACAGGTGCTTTTTCCGTACACTTATTTGCCAGTTACCGGAAATGGGATGTATGCCATGCCTGAAATAGGAAGTACTGCGTATTTATATTTTCCGGATAACAACGAAAGAAATGCTTTTGTAATTGACTGCTTGCCGCTAGAGAAAACAATAGAAGCAGTTCCGGACTTGCGATATTTGAAAACAGTAGAAGAAAAAGAGCTGGAGCTGTCTTTGTCAGAGATAAACCTAAAGACAGGCAGTAATGAAATGAGAATACTTGATAAGACGGATATCAGTTTTCGTTCAGGCAATCAGATCTGTATTTTTGCAGAGGGTGAGCTACTGATTAAAAATGGTGGAATTTCACGTTTACATGCAAGGGAGTCTGTTCATATGGAATATAAATCCGGAAATAGTAATTATATTCATGTAGAAGGTGTGGAATGTACAGTGAAGACAAATAAGTTTCGGACTAGTGATTTGGGATGTAAAGTAGAACGGTTAAAAAAGCATAACCCGATGATGACATGGAGAGCTGCTGAAACAGCTAAAAATATGATGCCTAAAGTAATGGGGGCAATCCCTTCATCCTCGGTAGATGGCATCGGTGGAAAAGTTCTTGGAGGGATTCCGGGTTACGAAAATGGTAAAATGGACATCGATATCTTGAAGGTGGCCGGAGTAAAAATGGGGGAGGACTAAATATGAGTAACACAGTAAAAGCACCGGCATTGATTCACTGCAATTGCACAACTGGAATAACAGGCAATAAAGCAGATGAATCCAATTTTGAAATTTATCGCTACTTAGATGTGGACGAAGACGGGGATCGCAATATATTTTGTGGAGATCAGCCGTTTCTGTTTTCTGATGACTGCAAACCTTATATCAATATTAAAAAAGGGTTTCCCTGCTGCAAATCAAAATATTATGGAACTGCGCTTGAAAGTTTGATAGCATGTTTGGAGAATAAGCAGGTGAGACTTATAAAAGAGAGAGCCAGTGAATCGGAAATATTAGATGTTGGAATCGAGTTAACTTCGCTATATGGACCTCTTTCCTCCTATATTGATAAAAAGACTTTAAAAGATAAATACAAATCTTATACCTGCCTTCTTCAGGTGGTCGATCGTTGGTTCAGGACAAGCACTAAAGCAATAGTTAATGATCATTTTTCCGGCTCACAGAAAATGTTAGGGGAGATAGAATTACTAGATAAGAATTTTCGGCAAATTGTGAAATCGGCAAGAGAAAATACGCGTTCACTTAAAACTTGGAATGATGTGGGGGATGGGCTCACAGAAGTGCGAAATCGAATGAGTAAATTGTCAGTGTTTCATACTTTTTCTTTTGCAAATAAAAGGTTTTCATCCTTTTTTATTGTATGGGAGACTGAAAAAAAACTAAAATGGTTTAATGAAAGAATGGATGAATTAGAAGAGGTATTGGAAAAATGCGAGGAGATGCTTCATGATGAAGCGTTTTTCGCTACAAGCCAGGCATTTACCGATAGTCGTATGGATGACATTAAAGCGTTGTTTTTTATATTTTATGATGCAATGGCAAAATTAACATATGAAGATAAGGTTAAATATAAAGATTCATTGAATAGTTTAAAACTGCGACTAATGTATTCTTCATCAAATGAAGACAGATTTCAGGAAAAAGAATTTTTACAGGACAATTCTTTTCTTGTATGCCGTTGTGGAGGAATTATTAGTATTGTATATGATGGGGAACAACTAAGACAATATACGGATAAAATATATCCGAATATTGTAAAACTGTTAAAGCAGGCAGAGAAGGAACTACATGAACGCCTTTTTAATTATGATCTGGAACCAGTCTTGGAAATTATGCTATCGCTAATTGATGGATTCAATTTTGTAAGAAATGCCTTGCTGGAACTGGGGGAAGATAGCCAATATGAGCAACCTCTTGTCCCGGTAGCCAATGGCAAAATACAGACTGGATTCGGCACGAATATGATAATAGGAATGCGGTCAAGAAGTGAAATAAATAAAAAGGCACATAATAAGGCAGCGAGAAATATAATATATGAGTTTGCTTTTGACAAAGCTTTAGGCGGACTCGGAAAAGTTGGTACAGCTATTTCAATAGCCATAACAGGGGCAAAAGCGGTAATAGAGCCAAATGCAGAGAATATTACATCAGCTACTGGTAAAGGAGTTGAAGTGTATGGCGCTGCAGCTGAAAATACTGTAGCTGAAAGTGCAGGAAAAGTTGTGGGTGCATTATTAGACATCAAAAGTATAGTAGAAGTTATAGGGCATTTATCCTATTTTTCAGTAGCCGATTATATTGGTGAGATACAAATTACCTTGCAGGTAGGTACACATGATATCATATATACAGGAAGCTATGATATCGAAGGAACCCAAATTAATGATGATGCAAAGCCTAATTATATTGAGAATTCAAGCCCGATCGTACATAGAGACAACCAGGGATTGGCGTATACCGAAGGGAAAAAGTGGAACACAAAAGAATATGAAAACAAAATCAATCTGGATTATTCGCTAATAGTAAATGGCAAGAAGTTCAAAGGAAAGGTATCAGATGTTGACCTTAAAGAATGGGTGGAAAATGAATTGGAACAGATGAACACAGAAGTGGAAGACTGAAGTAAATAGAGGAATTGGAGATATAGATGAAAAATAAAATTTGTTTTCTCATATGCTGTATAATGTGGATATTATTTATCCCAGGATGCCAAAGCAGACAAGTGGATATTCCACCAGAATATGTTGTGGATAAATCACTTTACCTGTCAGATGGAGATGGAATATATGCTTTTATTGAAAACGAAGCAGTCAATCATGAAATAATCGGGACAGAACTAAGTAATGGAAATGC
>Ga0153938_1000799_pt1 | contig 12771 bp, 15 predicted proteins | sample TSNY022MetaG_FD_104740 | JGI IMG/M metagenome (GOLD analysis project Ga0153938, IMG submission 104740) | Attine ant fungus gardens microbial communities from New Jersey, USA - TSNJ022 MetaG | ecosystem: Host-associated > Fungi > Mycelium > Unclassified | place: USA:New Jersey: Brendan T. Byrne... | reverse complement strand
ATTAGTTACTGAATTCTGTAAGAGAATTACAAGAGCATCTTATGAAGAAATTAAGAAAGATAAACAATAAAATAGTATATAATAAGAAATTTTAATTTTCTTTCAGACCGTTGATATAATGTTGTTTTGTAAACTACGTTTGTTATGCGGTCTTTCATATTTTTCAAATAATCAGCATTTATGGTTATCGTTATCAAAATAAATTCATATCTTTAGTAAATAAGAAATACTAAAGATAGGAGAAGATAGCCATGTTTAAAAATTTTGATAATCTCCCAAATGATTATTTGGGCAGTGAATATACATGTTTACTTCATGAAATTGAAGAAGGTATTATTTATGATGATGTTGATGGTGAAGAAATTTATTTAGGAGCAGAAATAATTAAAATAGATGGTAAAGTATTTAAAGCAGAGAACTTGCTAAGTTATATGCGTTTTGAACATCCAGAAGTGTTTAGTATTCTTGATGCTACTACGAAACGATCGTAATTTTTATCTTGACTGTAGTGACAAGTAGAATATCTACTCTCTTTACTTAAATTATGCAGATAATTTCTTTATTTGAAAAAAGTAGGACTTAAAAAACTGTACTATATAAATTATCTTAGTTAAATAAGAATTATAAGCAACTGTATACATTTAGGCAATAATCTTATATCAATAGTATAGTATGCTTAAGAAAGAGTATTTGTTTTATATTCATTATATTTATATAGTGTTTTAAGTAAACTTATTTGGATATATTGATTTTCTTATTTAGAATATATTTTTTGTCAATTCATGCTATAATACTTTTGTTAGGAGTGTGATTAAATGAAAAAGAATTATAAAATATTTAAATTAGATAATGACTCTTTTGAATATATGGTTTTACGATTGTTTGCTCATGATGCTAAAAGACAGTGGGCGAATATAGAAGAAGAATTAATTGAAATGAAAGTGAATGGTTGGATATTATTAGATAATTTATTTAGAGGTGGAAATATCTCAACACGTTTTACTAAAGTTTATTTTGATAGAGGTTTTAGTGAGGATATTTTTTTCTGTGACTTAATCGATGATACTATCTATCGTCAATTAAGTGCTACATATATAAAAGAAAATAAATTAGCTAAAGGAAGTATATTAACGGAAGAAGAAATTGCATTAATAGAAGCTGGTCAAACTATTTAAGAGGAGTGGTAATCAATGAGCTTTATCATAATATTATTGTTGTTCTTTGCTTACTCTTTTCTTGGATGGGTGTGTGAATGTATATATTGTTCAATACCAAAAAGAAAATGGATTAATCGTGGAATGCTTAGTGGTCCATATTGTCCAATATATGGCTTTGGCTCTATATTTATAGTTTTATTATTGTATCCTTACAAAAACAAGCCTTTTTTGATTTTTGTTTTAGCAATACTAATTACAAGCCTATTAGAATATGTGACTAGTTATGTATTGGAAGTGTTATTTCATACTAAGTGGTGGGATTATACAGGATATTTTATGAATATTCATGGTAGAGTATGTTTAAGAAATTCATTGTTATTTGGTATTTTAGGACTAGCTGTTATGTACTTAATAAATCCTGTTATTGTAGATTTATTTAGATTAATACCTAGTACTTTCGCACTTATTATCGTGTGTTGTATCGTTTACTACTTTACTTGGGATGTATTTACTGTAGTAAAAGGATTACTTAAGGATAACCGTGAATGGGCTGAATTGGAAGCAATTGTTTCGCACTATTTTAGTAATAAGAGATATGATAATAAAGGTTCATTGAAAGAGGATTTGCAGCGAATGATCGAACTTTTACCATTTGATATACAGGGAACGGAAGTATTCTCTGAGATTAAAAGACGTTACAATGAATTCATTAAGCAGACCACAAAAACTAGGAGGCATTTAAGAAAGGCATATCCAAATGCAATATTTGGAAGAAATAATAAATCATCAATTATTAGAATGATTATTGATGAATTTAAAAATGATAACAAACAACAAAAAAAAGAAAACGAAACTGAAAATAACTAAATTCGGTTTCTTTTTTTATGTTACAATAATAACAGAGGTGATTCTATGAATTTTGTAGCCATTGATATCGGTGGAGCATATATAAAATATGCTTTACTCGACCAAGAAGGAAATATTATAAAGCAAGATAAGAAAAAAACAATCAAAGATAGTAAAGAAAATTTGTATCAAATGATCAAAGAGTTGGTAAAGGGTTTTGATATCAAAATTGATGGTATAGCAATTAGTTGTCCAGGTATTATTCATAGTAAGCAAGGATATATTGAGTTGGTATCATTATTGCCCTATCTAAATAAAACGTATATAAAAAAAGAATTAGAAGCATTATTACAGGTTCCAGTAAGTATTGAAAATGATGCAAATTGTGCAGCTTATGGTGAACTATGGAAAGGAAGTTTACAAGATGTTTCTACTGGGGCAATGATTGTATTAGGCAGTGGTGTAGGAGGAGCATTTGTGATTAATGGAATGTTACATACTGGTAAAAATAATAGAGCTGGAGAAATTGGCGGTTTATTATGTGATTTAAATTATCAAGAACATAAGGCTACATCATTTGGTAGAAAATATTCATCTGTATGGTTAATTAGAGATATTGCAAAGGCAACAGGACTTGATGAAGAAGATGGAAATCAAATATTTGGATTAATTAAAAGAAGAGACAAGGTTGCTTATGCAATATTTGAAGAGTACTGCTTTGGTATTGCCAAATTAATTTATAATATCGATTATTTGTTAGATTTGGAAGTAGTGACGATTGGTGGTGGAATTAGTGAACAAGATATTTTAATTACAACAATTAAAGAATGCTATCATAAACTAAGAGATATTTTTGAACCTAATGATTACGTTCGATTACGTATTACTGCTAACCAATTTAAGAATGATGCTAATTTGTTAGGTGCATTATATTATTTTTTTAAGCAATAAGGATGGTGTAATTATGAGTTTTGTTACAATTGAAACGGCTAGAATGATTCTTAGAGATCATTATGTAGAAGATTTAGATAGCCATCATTTATTATTATCTGATGCAGAAGTGATGTATTATTTAGAAGATATTCATACGAAGACTTTGAAGGAAAGCCAAGAAAACTTAATAAATTCTATTACAGCAATAGAAAAGGAAAACAGAGATTTCTTTTTCTTTCGAATGATTCACAAAGAATTAAATCAACATATTGGAGAAATTGGATTTCATGTAGTCAATCAAAATAGTAAAGGAAAGCATGTTCATTTAGGATACTTTAGTCATAAGTTGTTTTGGGGGAATGGTTTTATTAGTGAAGCTATCAAAGCGATTGTGGAATTTGCTTTTGTTAATGATGTCTATTTGATTACGAGTGGTTGTTTAGATGAGCATCAGGCAAGTAAAAGAGTATTAGAAAAAAATGGCTTTGTGACTAGCTTACTAGGTGAAAAAGAGGAATGGCATCAAGGATATAAAAAAAGTAGAGTTAACTATGAATTATATAAAGATTGTTATGATAAGGAGAAGCTGAAATTATGAAGTTATTTAAGATATTTAGTAAGAAAAGTGATTTTGAAACAGAAATAGAAGAATACAGTAAATAGTGAAAAAAGAAAAACAACATTGAATAATGGTGATTATTTCGAAATGATAATTCAAGATGTTTTTACTATTACTGGTAGGGGAGTAGTAGTTACCGGTCAAGTTAGTGCTGGGGCACTATCCGTTGGTGATGATATCATTGTAAAAAGACATGAGAAAGAAGATATTCATACAAGAGTAAAGGGTATTGAAGTTTACAGGAAGTTAATAAACGAAGCTAAAAAAGTGATAATATAGGAATATTATTTGCTGGTACTATCAATCGTGAAGAAGTTCAAAGAGGAGATAAAGTGATAAAATAAATAAGCAAGTATTTCTATTTTCTGAAATACTTTTTTATATACTATGCTAATTGTTGACAGATAAAAAGAAATATTGTATTATATTCTTATACCCACAGGGGGTGTAAGGGGTGAAATGATGAAACAAAAATATAATGTCTATGGTATGACATGTAGTGCTTGTAGTTCTCATGTAGATAAAAGTGTTAGAAAATTAGAAGGAGTTTTTGAAGTGAATGTTCAATTATTACAGAATTCTATGGTGGTTGAATATGATGAAACAAAAGTAACGACTACTGATATTATAAATGCTGTAAGTTCTAGTGGTTATCAAGCAGAGGTAGTAGGAAATCAAAAGAAGGAAGAAATATCCTCGAATCATAAAGTAGAAGAAAATCATCAATCTATGAAAAGAAAAGTAATTGTGTCTTTTGGGATATTGCTTCCTTTAATGTATATTACGATGGGGCATATGGTAAATTTACCCGAGATATCATTCTTAGCAGGTACTAAGAATGCAGTTGCTTTTGCTTTAACACAAATGTTACTAACGCTCATTATTATGTATACGAATCGTCATTATTTTACAAATGGATTTAAAGCATTATGGAATAAAGCTCCTACCATGGATTCCTTAATAGCATTAGGAAGTAGTGCGGCTTTTCTTTATAGTGTTTATGCCACCTATCAAATTGGTTATGGAGTAGGGCATATGAACCATGCAATTGTTCATAAATATATGCATGATCTATATTTTGAAAGTGCAGCAACGATTTTAACGTTGATTAGTTTTGGTAAATATTTAGAAGCTAGATCAAAAGGTAAAACAACAGATGCGATTGCTAGATTAATCAAATTAGCACCAGAAACTGCTATAGTTTTAAAAGATAATCAAGAAGTTGAGGTTGCTATTGAGGATATTCAAGTTGATGATATTATTCTAATTAAACCTGGTAATCAAATACCCGTAGATGGTATTCTAATTAGTGGCGAAAGTTATATTGATGAATCAGCTCTGACTGGTGAAAGTATACCTGTTAAAAAAGAAATAGGAGATAACATCATAAGTGCAACTCTAAATAAACAGGGAAGCTTTACATATAAAGCAACATTAGTAGGAGAAGATACAACATTATCTAAAATCATTCAATTAGTAGAAGAAGCTAGTTCTTCAAAAGCACCAATTGCCAAACTGGCAGATAAAGTTAGTGCTGTATTTGTACCAGTCGTTATTTGTATCGCAATACTCACAGCGATTGTTTGGTTATTATTAGGGCAGACCTTTAGCTTTGCATTATCAAATGGGATAGCGGTATTAGTTATTTCTTGTCCATGTGCATTAGGTTTAGCAACGCCAACTGCAATTATGGTTGGTACTGGAAAAGCTGCTGAATATGGTATTTTAATTAAATCAGCAGAAAGTTTAGAGATAGCTCATTCTATTGATACAGTTGTGTTCGATAAAACAGGAACAATTACAGAAGGAAAAATGAGTGTTAGTGATATTATTTTATTAACGACAAACATTGATGAAACTACCTTCTTGCGTTATGCAGCCAGTATTGAAGCTTTATCAGAACATCCTTTAGCACAAGCAATTGTTGAGAAAGCCAAAAATGAAAACTGCGAAATATATCAAGTAGAAGAATTTGAAGCAGTTGCAGGATTGGGAGTTAAGGCTATTTTGGCTGGGAAGCCACTTTTAGCAGGAAATAAGAAGATGCTGAATGAACATGGTATTAATACGTTGCTATTTGATGCGAAAGCAAATCAATTAGCTTCAAATGGGAAAACTCCTATCTATTTTAGTTATGATAATGAGGTAATTGGTTTTGTTGCAGTTGCAGATCAAATTAAGGAAACTAGTAAGCAAGCGATTAACCAATTAAAAGAATTAGGTATTAACGTTATGATGTTGACAGGAGATCATCAGAAAAATGCAGAAGCTATTCAAAAAGAAGTAAAGATTGATCAAGTGTATGCTGAGATATTACCGCAAGATAAAGAGAGAATTGTAAGGCAATTAGTCGAAAGTGGGCATACAGTTGCAATGGTTGGTGATGGAATTAATGACGCTCCTGCCTTAGTTAGTGCTAGTGTTGGTATCGCAATAGGAGCTGGCAGTGATATAGCGTTAGAGTCAAGTGATATTGTCTTAATGAAGAATGATTTATTAGATGTTGTAACAGCGATTCAATTAAGTGATAGTGTCATTCGAAATATTAAGCAAAATTTATTTTGGGCATTTTTTTATAACACACTTGGGATACCATTAGCCGCTGGTCTTTTCTATCCATTGTTTGGATGGAGATTAGACCCAATGTTTGGGGCAGCCGCTATGTCATTTTCATCTGTGAGTGTTGTAAGTAATGCACTACGGTTACGTTTTTTTAAACCAAAGTTATCAAATATTAGAGCAATTCATAAAAAAGAAATTAGAAATAATAAGAAAGATGAGGAAAAAAGTATGGAAAAAACAATAGTAATAGAGGGTATGATGTGTCAAAATTGTGTCAAACATGTACAGAAAGCAATTGATAGTGTAAAAGGAGTTAGTGGAACTGTTCATTTAGATAGCAATAGTGCAACATTAACGTATCAAGATCAATCGGTTATTTCTTTAGTGAAAGAAGCAATTAAAGAAGCGGGCTATCAAGTTATCGGAGAAAAATAATGCAAGCTGATAAAATAAAAGTCAATCGTTTATTAAAAACGGCTAAGGGACAAATTGATGGTATATTAAAAATGATTGAAGAGGAGCGTTATTGCATTGATGTTTCAAATCAATTATTAGCAACACAAGCAATTTTAAAAAAAGTCAATCAAGAAGTTTTATCTGCTCATTTACAGCATTGTGTTAAGAGTGCAATTGGTGAAGAAGATATAAATGAGAAGATGGAAGAATTAGATAAGATAATTAAGAAGTTATAGGCATTGAAATAATGCCTATTTTTATTTGACAACATCATCGATAAGTGATATAGTAATTATACATATAATATGTATACACATTAAATATGGGAGGAAGATGATAATGAAAGCAATTCAAGATTCATTAGGATATTTATTGAATAGTAGTGCAAGAATGATAAAGAGAAAGTTAGATGAACAATTAAAAAAATATAATCTTACAACAAGTCAATGGGCAGTTTTGAAATTATTATCGGTGGAAGATAGCTTATCACAAGCAGAAATTGCAGAAAAATTGAATGCGGATCGTGCAACTGGTGGAGTGGTTATCGATAAATTAATTAAAAAAGGATTGGTAGTAAAAGAATTATCTATGTGTGATCGAAGAAGCTATCAAGTTAAAATAACTAAGAATGCATTGAAAATAGTAGATGAAGCTACTCAGGAAGCGATTGATACAAATCAATTAGCTTTTAAAGGAATATCTGAAAATGATATGACTATTTTTAATCATTGTTTAGAAACGATATTAGTTAATCTTGGGGGAAGAAAAGAATGAGTTGGAAAGTTGAAATAATAAGAGCTTTTTTTGTAGCTTTTGGAGCTTTTGAAGTAATAGCAAATGTATCATATTTACGCAAAGAAAATGGTTTAGTCTTAGCAAGGAAACAACATAGAGAGTTACCAGATACAATTACAGATTTACAAATTAAAACGAAAACGATATGTATGTTTGCGTTTGGTTGCCTTCTTTTGTTTGTTGGGATGTTCTCTTATATTACTCATAGTTATAACGAATTATTATTTGTTGGTGTTTTAGGATTGTATATGATATATGCGTTTATTGAGTTTGCATATTATAAGTTTTATAGAACATTTGGGGCATTTGTCTTATCATTGGTTTTACTATTGGTCGTGTTTTTTCTTTAGAGGATAATAGAAGTAATCATTGTTCCAAATTATGTTATACTATAATAAATATATGAAATGGAGGTGTGCATGATGAAAACATATGTATTAAAAAATGGTGAAACCATCCTTATACGAGAACCAAGAGTTGAGGATGCCAAAGCTATTATTGATTTAATTAAACAAGCAGATATAGAAACAAATTTTTTAGCAAGAAATTCAGGAGAGTTTATGGTAAGTATTGAAAAGGAAAAGAGCATCATTACCTCTATGTTAGAGAGTGATCAAAAACAATGGTATGTTGTTGAATATGATGGTAAAATTGTTGGTCAAGCAAGTGTTGGAGTAATTAGAGGATATCGTAGATATCTTCATCGAGGAGAAGTAGGTTTTGTTGTTTTAAAAGAGTATTGTGATTTAGGAATTGGTGGGAAGTTGATGTTGGAATGTATCAAGTGGGCAAAAGAAAACAATTTAGAAAAACTAGAACTGGAAGTAGTAGCAAATAACCAAAGAGCTCTTAGCATGTATCAAGGATTTGGATTTCAAATAGTTGGTACAATCAGCCACGCATTAAAATATGATGATGGAAGTTATGCAGATGAGTATGCAATGGAATTATTTTTCTAATACAGATATATGTAACGTTATATAATTTATTTGGAGGAGTATCTAATGAGAATAGCTGTACTAAGTGATATCCATAGCAATAATGAAGCATTAAAATCTTGTTATGAATATATTAAACAACATCAAGTAAATCATGTTATATTTTTAGGAGATTATGTAACAGATTATCCAAATCCTCAGCTTACTATGAAGTTAATAAAAGAAATTAAGAAATCATATCCATGTACTTTCATTAAAGGAAATCGAGAAGATTACATGATTGATTATGTTAATGGTCTAAAGAATTGGACAAATAGTTCAAAAGACGGAGCGTTATTACATAATTTTAAAAATCTTACGAAAGAAGATATTGCATTTTTTGAATCCTTGTCAATCTATAAGGAAATGGAATTTAAAGGATGCACTCCATTTTTAATCATGCATGGTAGCTATGAAAGAAATAACCATTTACTAGGTCCTAATTGGGATGAAACTGCATTAGCGGAAATGTATCGCATTATCGAAGAAAGCAAGTATAACCTAATGATAGGTGGTCATTGTCATTATCAGTTTATATGTGTTCATAAAGGAAAACGTTTAATTAATGCTGGAGCAGTCGGTGGGCAAAGTGATGGTGATCCTAGAGCTAAAATGCTATTCCTAGATTGGATTGATAACGATTGGAAAGAAACACTTTTAGCGATTGACTATAATTATGATGCCATGAATCAACAAATCATAGATACTGATTATTTTAATCAAGCTAGATGGTGGGCGATTGCTTGTAGTAAGAATTTATATACTGGACAAAATAGTGCTTATAAGTTATTATTAACTGCTATTACCCTAGCAAAAGAAGATGATCAAGAACTAAGTGAGTTGTATTTTGAAAAAGCAGCAAAACAATTAAAACTAGATGAATGGAAAGAGCAATATGGTTTATAGCTATATTGTTTTTAATTATTAATAATTGTTATCTCTAATAAATCATTAGAAACAATCAAAATTTAATTGAAATATACCAACTTTTTTGTTTAGATATGGTAGAATGAAGATAAGGAAGAAATTACTAATTTTATGAATGGAGGGATGTAATGAACAATAAAATGAAAGGCGGAATTTATGGATTATTAGTTGGTAATGCAGTAGGTGTTCCATATCAGCTGTATAGTCCAGAATATATGCTAGGCTTAGAATATATTGATATGATGCCTCCTCCTGGGCATAAAAAAACATATAAAGATGTTAGATTAGGAACTTATTCTGATGATGGGGCATTGTCTCTTTGTTTACTACATTCTTTAATCGAATGTGAAGGATTAGATTTAGAAAATTTGATGACTGCATTTCAAAATTTTAGAAAACAAGGAATGTACGCAGTTGATCATTATGTGTTTGATATTGAAAGACAAACAGCTTTAGCGTTAGTAGCTTATGAAAGAGGAGAAGATTTATTAGAATGTGGTAAAATCATTCCTAGTGGTAAAGGAAATGGAGCTTTAATGCGTATGCTTCCATTAGCTATTTTTTATCATGACTTAAAAGATGATGAGTTTATCAAAAAAGCACATTCACAAGCAAGTTTAACACATGCTCATCCTATTAATGGTATTTGTTGTTCCTTATATGGTCTTTGGGCTAGAAATATTCTACATAAAGAAAACGATCCTTTTAATAAAGCAGTTATGACATTAAGTGGTATCTATAATGAGAAAGGTAATCAAATTTTACATGAACAGATTTTGAATTTTACTGATATTCAAGGAACTAGTTATATTGTTGATACGCTAATGAGTGCAAGATATATGATTGAAAATTATCATAATTATCATGATGTCATCGTAGAATCAGTTCGTTTAGGTAATGATACGAATACAACAGCTTGTGTCGCTGGTGGGGTGGCAGGTTTACAATACGGATATGTAGGAATACCGAAAGTTTGGTTAGATTTATTACAAGGAAAAGAAGCTGTCGAAATCTTATTAAAGAAATTTAGCATTTTATTTGAAGATGAATAAAAAGGAGATTATCAAGATGACATTTGATTATAAAAAAGAATATAAAGAATTTTACTTACCTAAAAATAAACCATCAATTATAGAGATTCCTAGTATGAATTTTATTGCAGTATCTGGAAAAGGAGATCCTAATGAGGAAGATGGTGAATATAAAAAAGCTATCGAATTATTATATGGGATTGCCTATACCATAAAAATGAGTCCTAAAACAAATTATTCGATTGATGGATATTTTCCATATGTAGTACCACCATTAGAAGGCTTTTGGTGGCAAGAAGGAATAAAAGGTGTTGACTATTCTAGAAAAGATACCTTTGAATGGATATCATTCATTCGTTTACCTGATTTTGTTACAAAAAAAGATTTTGATTGGGCTAAGCAAGAAGCTACCCACAAGAAAAAGAAAGATTTCTCTAACGTAAATTTTTTAACATATACTGAGGGACTTGTTGTTCAATGTATGCATATTGGCTCTTATGATGATGAACCAGCAACCATCGCTTTAATGGATGATTTTGCAGATAGTCAGGGCTACGTTATTGATATTAATGAGGAACGTTATCATCATGAAATTTATTTATCTGATCCTAGGCGAGTGGATGAATCAAAATTAAAAACAGTCATACGACATCCAATAAAAAGTAAATAAATAAGGAGAATTACATGGAAGAATATATGTTAGCAATTGATCAGGGAACAACCAGCACAAGAGCGATATTATTTAATCGTTTAGGAGAAAATGTTCATCAATGTCAACGAGAGTTTCGTCAATATTATCCAAAAGCTGGTTGGGTAGAACATGATCCTAATGAGATTTGGGCAAGTGTACTAGAAGTTGTTGCTTCTATTTTTGTGGAAACGAATATTAAAGCTTCGCAAATTAAAGGTATAGGAATTACAAATCAAAGAGAAACAACCGTTATATGGGATAAAGAAACAGGACAACCAATCTATCCTGCTATTGTCTGGCAATCTAGACAATCTGATCAAATCTGTCAAGATTGGATTTCCAAAGGATATGATCAGATTATTTTTGAAAAAACAGGATTATTAATTAATTCTTATTTTTCAGCAAGTAAAATACGTTGGATTTTAGATAATGTCAAAGAAGCAAAAGAAAGACAAGAAAACTTGTTGTTTGGTACAATTGACACTTGGTTAATATGGAAATTAACTGCTGGGAAATCACATGTTACAGATTATACAAATGCTTCTAGAACGATGCTATACAACATTTATGATTTATCTTGGGATCAAGAATTGCTAAAATATTTCAATATTTCTGCATCAATGCTTCCAACGGTATTACCTTCTAGTGGTATTTTTGGCTATACAGATGAAACTCAAATTTCAGGGGTGCATTTTAAAGCACCAATTTGTGGAGTAGCGGGAGATCAACAAGCTTCTTTATTTGGTCAAACATGTTTTGATGTTGGCGATGTCAAAAATACATATGGTACTGGATGTTTTGCTTTAATGAATACAGGAAAAGCAGCAATTAAATCAAATACAGGTCTACTAACGACGATTGCATGGGGATTAAATAATCAAGTGACGTATGCTCTAGAGGGTTCTGTTTTCATTGGAGGAAGTGTCATTCAATGGTTAAGGGATGAAATGAAATTATTAGATAATGCGAAAGAAAGTGAATATTATGCAACTTCTGTGAGCGATAATAATGGTGTTTATATTGTTCCAGCCTTTGTAGGATTAGGAACTCCTTATTGGGATAGTGATGCTAGAGGAAGTGTATTTGGATTAACTAGAGGAGCAAATAAAAATCATTTAATACGAGCTGCTTTAGAATCAATAGCATATCAAAGTAAAGATGTTATTGAAGTAATGAAGAAGGAAGCAAACGTAAGTTTTAAAAGATTAGCTGTTGATGGGGGAGCGACTAGTAATCAATTTTTAATGCAGTTTCAAAGTGACATGTTAGATTGTGAAATTGTCTGTCCAAAAGTATTAGAAACGACAGCTCTTGGAGCTGCTTATTTAGCAGGACTGGCTATCGGCTTTTGGAAAGATACGAAAGAGATTAAGCAATTACATGGTATTGATCAACAATATTTTCCTGCCATGGATGAAGAATCTAGAAACAAATTGTATGCTGGATGGAAGAAAGCAGTAGAAGCTACGATGGTATTTAAGTAGTAAAAGGATAATAATAATGAGTAGTTATATTATGAAGAGGCAGATGCTAAGATGTAGAGCCGATGAATTTGTGAAGAGAAGTATCACAGGTCATCGGTTTTTGAATCCACGCGTAAAAGGAGGCATTGTCAATTGAAAGACAAAACAAGTTTATCACACACGCGATAGAACTTTTTTACTTTAGTTAAGTTAAAATTTAGCTTTGCGTTATTGACAAAGCTACCGAACGGTAGTATAATTTAACTACCGTTCGGTAGGGAGGCGTTTAAAATAAAAACAAGAGAAAAAATACT
>Ga0153938_1000793_pt1 | contig 12842 bp, 14 predicted proteins | sample TSNY022MetaG_FD_104740 | JGI IMG/M metagenome (GOLD analysis project Ga0153938, IMG submission 104740) | Attine ant fungus gardens microbial communities from New Jersey, USA - TSNJ022 MetaG | ecosystem: Host-associated > Fungi > Mycelium > Unclassified | place: USA:New Jersey: Brendan T. Byrne... | reverse complement strand
TATTATCTTTATTTTTTTTATTTTTTTTATTTTTTTTTTTTATTTTAATTTATATATAATAAATAATATTAATTTATTTTTTTATGTTTTTTTTTTTTTTTTTTTTTTTTTTTTTGGTTTTTTTTTTTTTTTTTTTTTTTTGTGTTGTTTTGTTTTTTTTATATCTATATATATATCGTAACCTTGGTATTATCGTACCTGGTGATTCCCCTTTATTTTTTTGTGTTATTTAGATTGTTTTATTTTTCTTGACGTGCATATATTTTCTTTTTTGTTGATCAACTGCAGACATACACACACACGTACCTCTCTCCTTTCCTTTATTGTGCCTCTTCCTTTTTAATGAGTAGATTATGTTTCGTTTTCTATTTATGAGGCTCTTGTGTTGATGAAATGCACATCTTCTCCTCTTGCAAGTTTATATTATTTATATTATTTGGGCATGTGCACGTTTGTCTCTCTCTCTCTCTTTGAGAATACCGATACACTTCTGCAAAAGTTAAAAAACAAAAAATTGACGGTAGAATCAACAATACTCTCTCTTCGAGATCTGAAAAAGCCGCTTCATCACATCCTTGGCGTCGTCTCGAATCCCATCGTGAAAGAGTTGATTGGTGATGTATTGTTCGGTGCTTTTGATCTCGGACGCTGTCACTTGCGCAAATCCAAATTCGACATACCTAAGGGGAGGGAAAACAAGTCCCGTTCAACACAACTTTTTGTTTTTCAAAAAAAAGACAGAAACGAACATGTCATCAAAGTATCTGAAAAAAGATAATTCAAAACCTCGTATACGATTTTTTTTTCAATGGAGGAGGAGACTCACGTCACGGCGGATACTTTGACTTGATTTCGCGCTAATTGTTCGAGGTCATAAAGAGGTTGCCATACCTCCTGCGCCAACAACTCTGCTGCTTTTTTCCAGGGACGTAAATTCACGTAATCATTGAACATCTCGGAAAAAATCTATCACCACCCCCCATCAGCGTTACACACGTCAATAGATGTTAGGGGGGAAAAAAACACTTACCATCTCTCCAGTGAAAAAGAGGGGTTCGTCGTCCCTCAAGCCTTTGACGAGCGACCACGAAAACGGGGCATGTTGCGATATCATTCTCTCAGCAGACCAGCGCGACGCGCGTCTTGAAAAAAAAAAACATAGAAAAAAACCTCGTTTTAAGTAAAGACGGAAAGGCTGGTTAGAGAGTCCAGTATACCCCTGACAATATATCGCCTCGTGGAGAATGGCATACAGCGGATTCCCATCAAGGCTTTGTGCTTGTTGAATCAATTGTAATGTCTTGTATCCGATTTTTCCTATAGTTTCGAGTTCTTTGGACGCCCGAAAGACCAGCTCTGCAATTTTTTTATTAAAAAAAAACTGCGATCAGAGACCATTACACTTTTTTCAGATCCTCCCACTCACGATGCACCCTATCAATTCCACCTAAAAAAGACTCGACTCGTGGGCACAGAGACACACACACACAAAAAAAAAAGTTTGAGGTGACACTGACCGCTCATACCGAAATCGATCCCGAGATGTTGCCATCTGCCTGGAGTGAGATGTCCGCCGTTTGGAAGGATGACTTGATGATGTTCGAGGTAGGCGACGATATCACGGACCTGAGAATTTCTGTTCAGCGAATCCTTTCTTCTTAGAAAGCATCACCCGTACCCGCTTCACGTCTTTAGGATACTTTGCATAATAGATCTCATTCCGCTTGACAACGTGTGCTGAAAAAAAAAAAAGAGGGAGATATATCTTGCTTTGATCAGATATGGATCAAGTCAGCCTACTCACGTATGATGGCAGCATAGACTGCATCCGGGTCATCAACAAGAGGCGCCAAACCCCCCGTTATAAACACCTCCTTGATCCCTTGGCTAAAAAACGAGAGATAAGTAATGATGCAAAAACCACCAAAACTTTGACCGAGGAGCGTCCACTTCTGGTCTTCAGGTCTCTCCTTGTGCCCTAAGACGACGTGTCGTATGACTTCACAGTCCCTGACTGGAAAGATCTGAACTAAGCTTCCTGATGCACGAAACACGAGCTTACCTATGTTATCTTGCCGGAAATGCTTCAGATAGGCTGCGATTTCCTTGTCTGTCTTGACGTGTGCTGGGAGTGTATCAGGTGTAAGGGGCGTGCTGAGGCCTGTACCTCGTTGGTCGAGCCAAAGAATCTATGGTTGAAAACTTGAAACTTTGTCGTCCCTGAATTGGAATCATCAATTTACTTGATAGCCCTCTTGATAAATCTTCTCATGGGTCAATCAATTTTTTTTTCATCTTTCGCACTGAAAAAAGACAGACCTCCGCAGCGTATCCGGAATTTCTCTGTAATGCAACCTCCTGACCCGGGCCCCCTATGCAATCACGTCTATCAACATATATATCTTTTGTACAAGAGAGAATATGTGTGTGCCTTGCAGATACAACACTGTATGTTTGACCTCAATCTTAAACCTGCGATCATGAACAGTGTACACGCACTGATTGGAAGCTTCTCTTGTTCCTCACTTGTCTTTGTCTTGCTAATTGGAATTGTTTGCCTCGCGAAGACTGTGATCTTCTCTCCCGACGGATCAGAGTAGTCAAGCGGGACTCTGAAAAACCGCTCAATCACCCTCAATCCCTCTGAGGGAACCAAGTGTACTACCATTCAGAGGCATCGTCATCACTCTCGTATAGATCAATCACCTTTGATTGTGTACGTTTCTTGGCTGTCTGGATTGAGTTCAGTCGCCATCCTCTCTAGGTGCGTGTTTTCAGTAGCGAAGCTGTCGTAGCAGAGATGCAACCCTCTCCTGAATTGAGGTGATCAATATTCTCAGGACTTGCACACAGAGCGGATATGTGATCTGCTTCGATCAGTCACTCTAGTTGCATACAAACATACTACAATAGAGATACTGATTATCAGTAATTTAATAACCCGATAGCAGAAAGCGCCTAAAGTACAATCAAACCTGGTATCATCGCCCTCCTTGTATAAGCCTAGCTCCTGTAATTTCGTCTTCACTCGTGTCTTGTTCGAGATCATCAAGAGTCTGAGTAGGAGCTGAGGCCAAGTCCAATGGGTCATCACCACACCCGCAATCGTACTCGGTCGACAGATTTGCACAATCAAATTCAGCCTTCTTGAGGCGCTTATTGATTTCATTATGCACTCTACACAGCCTTGCGTAGGCTTGGTGAGCAAAAAAAATGGATATGATAAATGTGGATACCATAATGAAGCAGCCCGGCGAGAAGAAGTCTATGAGACGTGCCAGTCATTTTTCGAGAGTGCGATAGAACATTAGGTCGCTTACTTGAGGAGGGAATTGCTTCAATAGCTCTTGGAACTCCTCTGCACACTCTCCGCATGGGTATAAGCGTGATGTCAAGCGGAAATAACTATCCAATGCCTCGCGTTCGTCCCTGGTAGGATGCTGGAGCAGAAGATGTATTGCATGTCCGATAACCACAATATAGATAATTACCTCAGGGAAGCGTAAAGTCACTGTATGTCTAACAAAAGAATATTGGGTTTAGTATGAGTATGTGAAGAGTGACGCACAAGAATTTCCACGTAGCACGCCCTAGCGCTGCTCTATGAACCTGTCAATACAGAAATCTGATTGGCGCAGGTAAGAAACAATACTTGGCCGTTTCATTTCCCAGCTTGGTCATGATTACTCCACCTTCCACTCCAACTATTGGTTTCGGTATAGCGTCGTTCCCTGATAGATGCAAAGACTTCAATGTCTTCTCTACACCTCCCTCGCCAAAGAGTTGGCCTGTCCATGGATCAATGTACGCTCGGGACGGTGGATGTAACATGGTCAGCATTGCCAATAAAAACTGAAACAACAAGTCAACAATGTGAATGTACCAACTTACTCGAAAACCTACAATGGCAAGAACAATAATAAATAGCGATTTAGCAAAGCGGGAAATCATACTAGCTTAGAGTTCAGGCTCAGACCTCGAGGACATAACATCACTATTTGGTTATGCTTGGCCACTACCTATATATTGACTGCTCTAATTAATTTGAATCATAGCTTTATTATGAAATGCAGGCAGGCACTAGGTAAAGTAATTTTTATCACAGTAAAGATAGTGCTGACACCTATCAAAATTTAACTCAGGCTGATGAATACAGAACTAATTTATTGTGACGTACCTGTCAAAAAATTCATTTAGTATAATAATTGTCAATGCAATGAAAAAAAAACTATTTACCTCAGTCTGGCGGATACAGAACCGAAGAAACTAAGGCCTACACTAGTACAAAGCAACAAATTGCTAAGAGTGATGAGGAGATGAAAAAAATACAATGGTAGTTCAAAGATTAGTAAAACCTCATATGCACAACACCTAAAACAGCCTTCAGCAATACCTGATATCTTAAACAGGTCAGAGTCCAGTGGTTGCAAATGCAAACACAGATCTGACCATATCAGAACTAGGGATAGTGGCTCAAGCCAAGCATAACCAAATAGTGATGTTGTGTCCTAAATTTCAACAAGATATCGTGGGAATCTTGATTACATATCCACTCTTGACGATGGCTCGTCGAGGTTCTCCATCGACTCGTCATGGTAAGTTTTCTCGTTTGCATTAGCATCTTTGAATATATCAACACTCTATTATCAGCTGCCACTGTCCCTTCTAAATGCTGCCCAGAACAAGCCCATGGTTAGAACATAATCTTCGACAGCACCCACTCTTCGAACTCAAGCTGTGACTTTCCAGTTAGTCGAACTCAAGAACGGCGAAACGTTTAACGGACATCTGGTCAACTGTGACAATTACATGAATATCACATTACGAGAAGTGTATCAAACGAACTCTGATGGAGACAAGTTCTGGAAATTGAAAGAATGCTACATTCGAGGTAGTACGGTATGTCATTTTTTTTGTGAATCAGATAGTCAGAGAGTTTCTGTAGAGATGTTGGATGATCTTTGCTTCTCATGTCATTTGGCACCGCTTCTCAGAGCAGAACTCGAAAAGTTTTTTCCCTAACACTGATGACCTAATTCAATTAGATAAAATATCTTCGAGTTCCTGATACCCTTCTGGATCAAGTAAAAGAAGAGCAGAGTCGTGCCCGTGAAGCCAATAGAACTCGTGGAGGTCATGCTGGGTCGAATAGAAGTGCGTCACTCTTCAAGCTTTCTCTGAATATGCTTAATCATCTATCAGGCGGTCGCGGCGCACCAAGAGGTATTGTGTTAGGTTTACCGTTTCAACTTTTCAGATCTCTGAATGATTTTCTCTAGGTGGTCGAGGTGGTGGTCGAGGTGGTCCCATACGCGGAGGCAGAGGTCGCGGTCGTGGACTATGATATGACAGACATTCACCACATGTCATGCATGTCTTCCCCTCAAAAGTCGCTGCCCTTTAGAATTCTCAGGTGGTCTAGTGATGTTCGTAGCGCTGAGCATGTCTCTTCCTTTAAAACTCTACATTGAAATTATAGACCGTGACCATTAGTATTTCCATCATAACGCAACAGCAATATTCCGAAGACTTGCAATCATATTTGCACATCTAATCGGTTTGTTTGAGTCATGAATTTTACTTGACTTCCTCCCTTCGTCCACAATTCTCGTTCACTTTTTAAGAAGCTACCTGATAAGATGTCAGCCAATCAAACACATTCTACACTTGACCACTGTCCCCTGTGGCTGTGTCCAGCTTTATCATCGTTGTTCCGACCACTAGCTATTCAATGAATATAATATTGGACAGCAATCTATTCCTACCAGCTCAATTGATGTCACGTCTTGTCATGCAAGTCCTGACCAGATTCCAATTCAGTTGATACCTGTCGAAGTAATGCAATGGGTGGAAATGTGTGCAATCTGTCAACCTTGAGGAATTCTGCAAGAGGAAGCCATGGAAGGATTACAGATAACTTTACATTTCCATACATCGATCGTTTGACGTTAGAGCCACGAGAGCCATCTTGGGACACGCCCCCATAGGCGAGTATAGAGCAAGATTCTTCCCGAACAAACCTGCTGCTTGTCCCTGTGGCGAAGCAGCTTTAGAAACATAACTACACATCCTCATTCACTACCCCAGAATCTGCCCCATTTTACAGTTCAAGACTCAGTAGTCAACAGTAGCAATTGAGGACTATCTACCTTTTGCAGTTTAAGACTAAAAGACGGACATGTTAAATACATGACATGAAACTCTGATAAGACAAACCTCACCTCAGTATATTAACTGATGACTGAGGTGGAATGAACAAACGGAGTGGATATATATAAGGACACACGACTAGCTCGACTGGTGAGGTACCGATGACGCCAATGATGGCTCCACCTATGTACCAAGGTGGTATGTCTGCGGCGGTCCTCTTCAACACCCCATATTCATCAAGGACTGTATAACGAGCCGAACACCACACTTCAAGGACTTCATTCAATTCCTTTCATTCAACCCACCTGCCTTCGCTTTTTTTCCGGTCAGGAAATCACCATGAGCTAAATAAACATCAGAACAAGTGCTCCTCTCCAAGCACGATTGAACCGCTTGTGTCCTGCCTGTTGGATTCTCCCCTTAGACATCCATTTTACTCTCGTGCTAAATTACACAACTAGCTGCCTCAATCTCTCACATGTTCCTTTTTTTCTGTTCCTTTTCTTATGTGCATTCAAGGGGGGTCCTCGAACTCCAGTAGTCAGTAGACTACCGCGGACTGTCTACGTACACCGCGTAATAAATTTCTGAATTAAAAAAAAGATGGCTTGACGTTGATGTATCTAGAGTAGAATGATGTCCCTGCGATCGACATTGAGTGACCAACAAACTGTAGAATTTCATTGACAGAGAGGTCACGGACTTAGCAAAATCCCCACCAGTGAGAAGAATAACATCAGCCGTATTTCTGATATCAACTATAAATATTATAAACCATTGTCCCAGTCAGCAACCGCACCGAAGAAGGAACTTCCTGACCAGCAACACGGAGAAGCTACCCCGACGTACGCGAAGGGAACTTCACCTTGGGCACTCCATCTCCCTGTGCGCGAGAGCCGCCAGGGCAATCCTGAACCATACCCCAATGGGCGAGTATAAAGCCACGCTTTTCCCTCAGGAAACATCTGCATGCTCATGTGGTCAATCAGATGTCGAAAATAGATTCTACGTCCTCACCGAATATCCAAGACTCGCAAAAGACCGAGTTACCCTTCCATCTGCATGGGCAACTTCATCACTTCCAATTCGTCTGCTTTTGCCTTCCCAGCACCCAGGGAACCTCCATACCCACGACGATCACCCCATGTATCCCCTGAGACACCAGAACGAACCAGCCAGGACCCGAGCGAAATACATGTACTCACAGCTCTTCGCTTTCCATTCCTTCGCATCTATGCCCAGTCTCTTCTCGTAGTACAGAACCTGGCCTAATTGTGTCCGATAGTACTAGTTAAGATCCTGTGCCTGAGTAGTCAGTAGGCTACTGCGGACTGTGTAATAGATTGCTGAGTTATAAAAAAAAAGTCGGCAACCGCACTACAAATTGTTGGGATGACAGATAGAAGGGTGACAATGGTCTGATTATTCTTAGGATCGATGTGGGAAGCACAAGTGATGGCTGCTGTCAAGTCATTCCAGATTTTGATGGACGATGTGAAGGATTAAAATATACATTTTTCATCGATTGAGGAGGTTTCCGTCAAAGCCCCAACAGGAAAAGCCACGCCCACGGACGCCGAAATGTTCTCGATTCGTCTAGCCATCAACAAGGCAACTTCCACAGGGTGCAAGAATCTCGCCGTCTTCACGGACTGCCTCCCGGCGGCCAAAAGAGCACTTGACACATCCATTCACCCGGGACAAGAGCCTTCCATTGCTGTATCAAAACTCCCAAGAACCCACTTCCTGTCAAATCTGGAAGGGGATATACACCTCTAGGACTGCCCCACTGATGCCAAATGGTTCATACAAAGCAAAGCACAAAATGAGACAACCAAGGCGATGTACCCAGTCGAAGAGCGAGCGCGAGAGACATATGATGCCATACGCCAGGACAATAGCAAAGTCCAACTAATTGACTGGACAAAAGCATTCACTCAAGGCAGCGCCCGAGGTCGTAACTTCCTCAGCACCAACATCGACGAGTCCCAACGTACACGAAAGCGGGAACATAGATGTCACAAATCGGTCACTCCATGAGATTTTGTGCCACGCCCCTATAGGCAAAGCGAAATTCTTCCCAGGTGAACTTGTTGCAATGAACCGCCGCGGCCAGGGACCTTCGCAGTCAAAGATTGGAGCCACATCAAAGGTACCACACCAGTCGACACTCATATTCAACTACACCTCCTCAGTCGTCAATGCACAGTAACCACTGAGGTGAGATTAATCTTACATCGTCTCCCTGCCATGTATCTACAACTGTGTTTTAGTATCATTTGTAAAAGGTAAAGTCGTCAACAGTGTTGACTACAGAGTCTGGTTTGTAAAACATGCTTCCGCGGCGAAATAGAAAAATACACATCGGAATACTCCGGATACACCAAAGACCAAATAACGAGTCAAGTCCCGACCCTAAAGGATCTTCTCCAGTTCCTCTCCTCTAACCCGCCTGCCTACACCTAGGGAACCCCTCTCAGTGTTAAAACGCTCGCATAAACAAACACCAAGCATGGCTGCATGACTTAATCGTACGCTTTTTGTCTCCACTTCTGGAAGCTCTGTCCTCTTGCTAGACCATTAAGTTAACTCTCTTGTCCTCTTTCTATCATCCTCTATTTTCTCTCTATTTATTTAAACGAGGCCTCGAGCCTCAGTAGTCGGTAGGCTACCATAGACTGTGTATATACACCACATAAATAAATTGCTGAAATCAAAAAATCGATTAAGGAGGTGTTGTGTAATAACAATACAGTAAGATATCAGGAAGCGAGGTAGCTTTTGAGCATGAGACTTGGGCGCAGTGTGTCACATGGTGACTATTTTGAGAAGCATATGCAACCACAAATGGGGCTTGCAGTTTCTTGTTAAATTTTGTCTTTTTCAATGTGCAAATAATCTATCCTTAGTAAACTTAGGAGAGTCAAGAGTCCTTATTCTTATCCTCTTGTCAACATCCCAAAAGTATAACTTGCCTTCAGTAAACCATAGTATCTGTCCCTTGATCCTGATCTTCAGAGATCTTGATCAGTAGTTACTACTGATGTCAGCCAATCATAATTAATATCATCAAGAAGTAGACTTCTAGGTATGATTGCAAAGTAGTTCAGAGCTGTAGTAGTGAGCTGAAAGCCCTGTTCAAGCCTCATGCTCCGACTGAGCCACCCTGCCTCATCACACCATACTTCCTCAATTGATGAAAGCTGTATATTTTAGTCCTTCACATCGTCTATCAAATCTGGAGTGGCTTGACAACCACCATCACCTATACTTCCCATATCAATAATCAGACCATTGTCCCAATCAGACTACAATAAAACTTGTTGTGATGACAGACAGATGACAGGAGAGCTGCTTGAGCTTCAAAAATGAACAAAGATGACTTCCCGCGGAGGATTCTAGAACTTCTGATGAGCAAAAATAGTTTAGCAACGTTTACGTCACTCCCGTAGGAAATCTAGGTACATGCATGGTGTGACATGATGTCAATCATATGAGAATCACTCTTTGCCAAGTAGACTTTCTCTGAGCATGATACTTCAATGACTGTCCATATCAGCAACCAAATGTCATCAAAGCCGCTCTAGAAATTGTGGATTAACTTCTTGATACCTCCCCGTTCCTGAGAGAAATGCTGCATCAGGTTTAGACATATTCATTAAAATTTTGTGTAGCAAGTAATTGGATGAAAAAATGCACATGGGAAAGCAAGGAGCACAAGGGTCGTTTCCCTTTGCCAAGCCTTGTAGTTGAATTGACAAAATCAGAAAAGATCAATAATCGAATCGTTTCTGCGTGATGATGACGAAGTGTGTCAATCAAAGATTTCCTTTTCTGGAAATAACATATTAAGTGAAGACACAATGGCTCGGGTAGGCTCGACCTATCTAGTAAGAGGTCTAGACTCGGAATGTCATCCGGAAATTGATTGCTCATATCTCCGCACGATAACGGGATAGATTTCACCCTTTGAGTTAAACATCAATCTTCCATTTGTTGGGCGTTCATGCTGTTCGGAACTTTCCAGGTGGATTTGTACTAGGAATACAATCATTCCATTACAAAGTGTTTTATAACAACATAACAACGCGTAATCCGTTCACTTATGATGTGGTACATTGGATCAGAAGTCATGCTGTCCAAGGATCATGGGATGATTATTGTCAGAAATGCTATTAAAGGTGGCGGCTCAATGGTTGAAAGCTTCTAAGACATTGTCAAATCTCACATTCAGCTTTACTCAGATGACGACCGCTGCAACAGATGTCCGTCACGACGATTATTATATACGAGGTGGTGATATGCACTTCAGAGTAGGCGTAAACACGAACAATTGTCGATTAACACTGACGAACTTGGATCTTGACAGGTCCATGGAACCCGTTTCAGGGTTCACTCATTTTTGATGATGCGCGCATCTGGGTATTGGAGAACGCATTTCACTAGTCCAGGAGACCAGTACACTCATGAATCTACTGCACCCGTCATATATGAGGACCTCGAAGACGTCGTGGCTTTCCTATGGGTAATCTACAATCCGTGCGTCTCATATCTTCAACAAATATCTCTCGTTGAAATGGAATCCAGGAGATATAATATCTTTCATGCGCCGTTGCATCGATGGATCAGGATTCTCCGAATGGCTTCACACTGGGAGGGTCCCGAGATTGGCGAATTTGCTGTGTCAAAAATTAATGGGATAAATATGGATGTCTTAGAGAGAATCCAGTTGTATCAAAATCATCGAGTAGAACGCAGGCTCATCCTACCGTTTTATCTCGAATTAGCAAGACGAGAAGAAATGCTAGGTCCAGCAGAGGTCCATGTCCTCAACGCGGATGCATTGGTTTCTATCATCAGGGCACGAGAGATGCTTCGTGCCCCATATGCAGCTGGGGCTGATATAAATTTATTGAGCAGCCCTCTCCAGGAACATGAGGAGGAAGAGCAGCTCGACATCCTTGCGACTGCCTTCCAACTTCCCGTTGCATCGATCCAGGGGCCCAGCACCATAGGTAGGAGGAATCTCTGCAGCAGTCTCAAATTCCCAATCTGATTATGCAAGGCTTAGGACAGGCTCCTGGTAACTGATAATTGAAGGCCGAGTTGAATGCATATGGATTCTGAGGTTTTGTTAGTAAAATACGTCTGCAAGATTGAAATCTAGCGTTGTTACGACTTTCATATTAAGGAGTGATTGGGATCAAAATCGTTGTGGGACTCGATACCCATTGCAAAAGGTCGTTTTAAAGATTGCATCGCTTGATCAAAGGCTTGGAAAGAGCCCCGAGCTGACGATATCTGCGCATCTACAATGATATACCACCTGGTCTGAGGATGTAGAACTTGCTGGTGATATTCATGTCCTAGAGGCTTCCTTTTGAGGTCGTTTAAGAATTTACTGCAAGCTCAGCGAAAGCTCAGCAACTGATGGAACGACAGATGGAACCCGCACACGTGTAGATCAGGTGTTCGAATGATTGTTTTCGGGAGAATTCAAGGCTTGAATGCCGAACTCGGGGCGTAGTATTCTGATCATCCTTTTTGTGAGTGAATGGCAGATATCCAAGAAAGGGTCATGGGTTGTATGGGGTTCCCATATGAGATAAAAGGGATGAATCAAATAGCTCACCCTGTCTCCCCCTTCATTTTATCCCCGCAATATCGATCCTCGCTTAGACATGTCCGGGAAACCCAATCAGTCCGGGGAAAATGACTCTTCGCTTGTCACTCATAGGAATTATTGGATCAAGGGCGGCGATCTTCATTTATTGGTGTGTATTGCACCGTATGTCCCGCTATGTTCTAATGATGTTCCTCAGTTGGGTCAAACATTGTATCGAATCCACTCTCATTTCTTCCTCCGAGAATCGAAATACTGGAAGACCAAGTTGATTGGTTCTAATGATGGACCACTTCTCCAGGGCAGCACGAGTATCAATGCTCTCGTCCTCGAAGAGAAGCCTGCGGATTTTGAGTGCTTGCTTGAAATCTTTTATAACCGGTGTGTCTGGTGTGTCTGAGAGATTGCTCTTTGTGCTAAGCGGCCTATTACAACATAGTCGATTCGGTGACTACTCTCACCTGGAACTCGCGCAGTGGATAGCTGTGTTCGGTTATTCCATAAAGTGGGAGTTTCCCCAAGTCAAAGAGCTTGCTATTCGATACATCGTCGCTTTTGAGATGGACACGATCGAGCGTATCGTCCTTTACCGAGATACCAGGCTTCCTAAAAAATACCTCCTTCCCTTGTATATGCAGATTGCGTCTCGTGAAGAACTACTCAATTTGGAAGAATCCAAAAGGTTGGGTTTCGATACCCTTGTTTGCATCCATCAAGCTCGTGAACGCCTCCGGTCTCAAGTGCCAATAAACAACCGACTGTTGAGCCCTGTCAGGACAGACCTCAAGCGCACCGAAGTCATTAATATTGTAGCGTCAACCTTCAACATATCGCTTACAGATGCGAGCTTTGATTCCGGTAACACAACTCTATCTTCTCCAAACAATTATCATTTGGTTAACTTTGGCTTTGTAGGTTCCGATTCCAACGCTTAACTTAGTGACCCCGCCAGCAGTAACAACGCCGGTGGACCTATCAGGGGGAGGAAATGAAGTGAAGGGGATATTCATTGTGATTTGACGATGGACCTGATGATGAATGGGATCCTGACACGTTTCAAAAACTTTGT
>Ga0153938_1000791_pt1 | contig 12878 bp, 16 predicted proteins | sample TSNY022MetaG_FD_104740 | JGI IMG/M metagenome (GOLD analysis project Ga0153938, IMG submission 104740) | Attine ant fungus gardens microbial communities from New Jersey, USA - TSNJ022 MetaG | ecosystem: Host-associated > Fungi > Mycelium > Unclassified | place: USA:New Jersey: Brendan T. Byrne... | reverse complement strand
GTCTGTGCTACTAACCCTAACCTACTAATGATCTAATAGAATCTACTAGAATGTGACTATGTGATGTAACTGATATTGTGACCAATTGTGACAACTGTGACATATCATGTGATCCTGATCATGTGACTCCCCTGTTATCTAATTAAAAGAAAAGTAAAGTAAAAGATAAAAGAGATAAAGAAATAAAAGTTATTATGGCCAAGGCAGCTCATAACAGGAGGAGACAATAACTCCTGAGTCCTAAATAGGAATAAATAGAAAAGGAGGAGGCCCTATTTATTAAAGAGAGAGCAGTTTATGATACAACTCCAATCTGCTGAAAACACAGGAGCAAGGGGTCCTTTCACGATATTATTGTTGATTTTGGAATGTATAGGATGTTAGGAAAAGAAGGAGTTCAAGTTGAGAAGATAAGTTTTATAGGAGTAAGGAGTAGAGGACAGAAATGCAATAGTAGATGTTAATCTACAGACTGGAGAACTACAAGGAAACTACTTAGTATTTATACAATGTTAGGAATATGAGAAAGACATTCTACATTGTGATCCTACAGAAGTAGATAATTAGGAGCACAGAAATAGGAGAAATGATAAATGATAATAAAATAAAAAATGAAAAGAAAATAAAGAATATGTAATACTGTACCTAGTATATGATAGGAGTACAGATGTCAGGAACACAGAGAGGGAATAGAATATTAAATAGTCAGCAACTCCAGAGTCCATCAGAATATAAGATAAGGAGATGGAAAACTATTTAATAATAAAAGAGAAATATACATGATGCCTCTCACGGTCTGCCACCGAGCCCCGTGTAATAAATCGTTGAATTAAAGAAATATACATGATGCCTCTGTGAGAAGTAAGACCCACCTACAAAGGTGATGCATCGACGTAGAGTGGGGATCTTAGCACGTCGCGTTGATCCGATAGCTCGGATGCAGCAGTCCACTTCAAGAACAGCCAAATATTGAGCATTTTTATGGGGTCAATCCTGAGAAAATTAGGTAGTTGAGCGTGATTGTCTAACGGTCCAAATCAGGTGGGAAGTAGGTCTTTATAAATTGTTGATATCACTTGTCTACTAGTAAATTTGAAATGAAGAATTAAGGATGCTGGAAAGAAATGTGGCAATGAGTGGAAAGTTCCATCCGCTCATGTTGTTGGAAGGAAGCAACGTGGACTAGCTCAGGGTGCAATAATATTAGTTTGATTATTCTGAGTAGTAGTTAATATGGTAGTATTTGCTTGCCTCGTGAGCTCATCGAAATTAGTTTATTTAACTTTCAACATGGGTGCATAGTAGTGATACAGTATGTTTACGTATCCACTCCGATTCCGTTGCCTCGGTCAAACATCGAGTTGCAAGCAGCTTGCAGGTAAGTTCATCCCATGAAAGGGACTTAGGTTCAGACCTCATTGCTATCCGCCAGAGCAAGGTAGCACAATTCAACCATGTCGTGTATGAGAGCGCATCTATCAAAGGTTCATGAATGGAGTGGCCAGGGAACATGTCGTACGCAGAGCATGCGTTGGTTTCCCTCATCGTGGTGCTGTCCAGTTGATTTTCAAGAGTTCTTAGGGCTTGGGTTGCTAGCTGGACACATTCTTCGGCTTTGGGGATATACGTATTAGCCGACTGATCCAACCTGAACATGATAATGACAACGACGGGCAAAGTGGCGTACGCATTCGCTAACGGCAACAATCAATTTCAGCATCAGGATACCATCCCGAATAAAACTTACATCTACCAAGGAGCATAGATACGCAACGATAGATACCGTTTCGCCAAGAGTATCTGTATATTGAGTCGAGTTTGTGATGATCGACGGTGAGAACAATGTTGACCAACAGTTTGGCCCATTGCAATTGTTCATCATCATTTTGTTGCTGCTGAACCTGGATCTCTAGCCACGCCAGGAAAGAAGTTCGGAAGATCATGTTACTTAGAGCTCGCTTGTTGCATGTCAGATTAGCCAAAATCTATGAGTGACAATTTATTCAATGGATGAATATGCCAAAATGCTTCACATACCTCAAAGATCCCCTTGCGCAATCCGAAATCTGACCCAGTGCATTGAAAAAGACTGGCGAGAAGATCCCAACCATGACGTCTTTTCAGAACTCGCCAATCATCAGAGCTGACCATACCGTCAGCTAAGAATCTAATCATCCACCTTCTCTCTTTTTTCCAATTGTCTGTGTTGCTGTACAACATAGCGTAAAGCATGGGAACATCATGAGGATCCAGCTCTGGTCTTTGAAGGAGGAACCGTGCAGTCAGAGGATAGATAAAATTAGAGGGATAAAAAACACCGCGCAGAGCATGAACGAGAATAAGGGTGGTGTACGAAGGTAATCGAGGCGGGTCATCAGACGACGGCAAGAGGTCTCGGAGAAGATTGAAGATGTACATGGCATGTGCCTTTTCCTGAAATACGAGGTTCTGCAATCCAGATCATACGTAAGTGTGGGATTATCGAGAGACAAAAGGACCAACCTCGATAGATTTATATAAACCAGCGAGAAGCGACAGGGCCAAGGAACGTAGCGGGGGGTCTTTCGACGAAACAGTCAAGACACAAAGTCCCACTATGTTCGTTCTAAATAGCTCAATCCAACCCAATGGGGTGGGTGGCGGATGTTGAGAAAATATGCAGTTTAAAAGGAGGAGTAGGAATACGGGATCGTATAATTGTCGATCCTGACTATTTATCCGAGTCGTAATGTCCGTCTGAAACCTTCTCCATTTCGGAAAATGCAATGTGGTGCGAAATACGAGAGCAGGGTCGAGACTCTGTATAGCCTCCAAAGGAGAGGAGCACGCAATCCCGCTTGAGAAAGACCAATGATTGAACAGCGACGCTAGTGAGATTTTGCGTTGAATCTCAAAAAGCTGAAAGATGGACAAGATGAGAAGATCTGGCTCGGCGAGTGTCCCATAGTAGATCGACAGAAGAGGCTCGACCTGTGTTATCTGGCATGTATTTGATGGATGTAGTTCAAAAAATGTGTGAAGAATGCGTATTATATACGAGCGTGAATCAGACTCTGAGCTGGCCAGTTTCGAGAATTGTGGATGATGTAGTATGTTTTGCAGATACCGATTTACTACAACCGGCTGTCATGCAAATATGAGGCAGAACTCGCATTCAAACGTCGAGGACATACCTTCAAATTTACCTTAGCAACACAAATATTTGCAAGCTCCACGGCATAGATGTCGTGCAAACGATGCTGAGCAACGACTCCTAGGAGCGTTTCGACTCGATGTGGTTTGATGTCGGATACCTGCGCCAACAACACTTGAGCAATTCGTCAGCAATACCTCTGATCTGATTGTCTGTATTACATACTCGTTTCCTGGGTAATCCGTTGCGTTTGTGCAGGCATGGATGAACTATTTGCCGAATGCCTGATCAGCCAATAAAGGGCCCAATCTAGTATAGATGTTGATAATTCCAATGAGTGGACTCCCATCCGGATGCATTCCACTGTGGGTTGATGAGCGAGGTTTTGGTCTACATGCTCGATCACCAGATGAATCAGATCTTCTCGGTGACTGAGAAATGCCTTTGATGCCAAAGCTAAACATGAGCTCGCTCTCTGACGCACAGAGGATGGGATATCATGATTAAAAATGAGAGAAATAATGTTCCTCAGGTGCGGTATCCACACAGTCGGATTCACCAAATCCATGCCATGTGCACAATGACATATATCTAGAGCAGCATGAATGACGGTTACCAAGTCCTTGGAAGAGCAACGGGTCGAATGTCCTGACTTCAACCAGGTCTCAAACATCGCAAGATCGATACCGTTTTTGTAAGCGATACTCGCTACCACCTTAGCAGTTGAAGGTAACCAAGGATCCGAATCGAGGATGTTCACGAGAGAAATATCGGGACCTAGCTGAAGCGATCTTCTGCGCCAGCGTGCCGAAGCTTGCTGCATCTGCACACTCAAAGGCGGGTCTCCACCAGAACCAAGGTCAAAACCATCACCAGAAATCCCCATGGGAAGTGTTGATTCGATGGCAGCTAGGATAAGTTCTTCCAGCTCGGATGATGCATTGAGTTGTTGTCGTATACGCCAAAGTTGTGGGACGCGTTCCGAGATGGCATGCAGGATATCTTCATCTTGCAACATGGAAGACCGGAGCACACATAGAACCGGCTGGATAATAGGACTAAGATGGGGGATTGACCCTGTTGAAATCAGCTTGTCAAGCAGGTGGAGTAATTGCGAAGGAGGAAGATATCTGATCCAGAGAGAACTCTTATCCATCTATCCGCTGAAGCGATTAGGTCCGAGAAGTCATCGAGTTTGTACAGACACTCACATCGAGATCACCACGATCCAATTGGTCCAGAAGAAAGGCAAGCCAATGAGCACTGACCTGGGACAAAATGCATCTGTCCACTAGAGACGTGGGCTTGAAAGAGCTTTGCAATAATTCTTCAAGGACAGCATAGACCCTGTTATCAACGTTATGTGCAAGAGCCAAGCGTTTCAAAATGCCAGAGTCAGCGAATAAGAGTTGTTTCATAAACCCGATTTCCCGGTTATCAAACACCGATCGAGCTTCACTGAAAAGGGCAGCAAGAACAGACAAGAGCCCAGGAGCTACAAGTGTACCCGCAGTGTCTAATCGATGTCCGATTTGTCTCACCAGGGTAAGACATGACTGTACGTCGGGCTTGGTCGAGAAAAGGGCGGCGATCAAGCATCTTCGATAATCAGAGTCAAGGAGCTGCTCATCTGATGCGTTCAAGAAAAGCCACTTGATAGGAAGTCTTTACAAACCGATCAGAGTCGGCACATATATGTAGACCCAGTATAACTTACGGTTTTCCAATATCGGTTCCTACCAGGACGTGATTCTTCCGTAGTGAACCGCTATGAGGGAAGAGATATTGTACCAGCTCCTTTAGGGCTGGAGCGTAGTATGCTTGAACGGCTGATATTATGCGTTCGGCGTCCTCAGGCGAGAAGGGCTGATCCAAAAAGCGAATACAATCGATAACCTTATGTGCAAGGAGTCTCCGGTGATGCATTTGTTGGCCTCAAACAATTGATCAGCACATGGACAGTGCACAAAGATAACGGGATGCATACCAGAGGATGAAGACTCAATCCACTCCAGTTGACCCTGCAGGCTCGAATTTGGCATGGCTGGAACCTCGACCGGTTGCTGAGGTTTGATTGCAGCGTGCATCATATTCACTTCCGTTCTGACAGCCATTGCTATTGCAGGATGATCGGATTGCCATCGTTGCCTCTCAGAAAGTACGCGATCGACACGGGCAACCAGAAATTCCAGGAAAATCAAACTTTGGGTTCGTCCCATGAGTTGAAACACCAACTTGCGTACGAAAGAGGATATGGCTAGGACATCAGAAGGCGCTAGGAGGTCAGCTTTGGTCTTCGCATCAAGTTGTTCTAGCACTGTCATGATCAGAGGACTCGGATATGTATCAGTGTTGGAGCTGGGAGAAGTGATCAATGCAAGGCTACCACGCATTTCTTCGATATATCTGTAAGGAGTCTTGAGGCACCGCTGGATGCAATCGTCGAGAAACACTACAACACTCTCAGCTTCATCTGTGAGGCTCGCGTTATCCGGTGATGTGGTATTCGAAGCACGCAGTAGGCAAGGAAGAGAAATAAACCAAAGACTAGGTTCAGTGGGGTTTTCTTCAAATAAGATGCAGGAGGAGAGAAGAGATGAAAGGAGGTCAAGAAGGATGTCTTTCAGAGCCGGAATGCAGGTAACCACGTATGATTTGAGGATAGCATAGAGATATGTCCGGGAAGATGCTGAGGATAGGATTAGCTCATTGCAAGAAAAGGTGGAGAAAACTCAGTACGAGTTTTGCCAGTCCAGGTGAATTGATCGCTCTCCTTAAGTGTGCGAAACACATGCAATCTTTGGATCAAGTGGAGCTTTTTAGTAGCCTCAGGAATACTGCTATCTTCATCTGCATCGTCGACCACAGACACATCAAAGCTGGCAAGAACTTTACCAACATCAAAACGCGCCTCTGCGACGACCTCGGGCAGATATTTGTGGTACAACAGCAGCAACCTTTGTGCACTCTCCTGCAAAAGAGCAGTACGAACGGGATTCGACGCCTGTGCTTTGGGCACTGAAGCGACCTTTTGCTGACAGAACCCCAGAATGACTTGAAATTCTGGCACCCTCTTTCGGACCTCCTTTTCCACCTCCCTTCTACGTTTTCCCCAGAGTCCAACCTCAGTACCCTTTACCTCTAGCGCACTTTCAACTTGCTCCAAGTTCTTCAATACACTTGCGTATTTCTGAAGGCATTTCACCAGTGTGAACGCTGTACAATGTTGCACAAGGCCCGAGGAAGACAAAAGCCCTTTTGTAAATATGCTTCTGGGTGACACATGAGAGGGGAGTACGTTGGAAAGGATACTCTGGAGTGGAGGTGGAGTGGGATCATATAGATTTGTATTGGGAAGGTAAAATGTCAATCTGGGTACGGGAAGAGATATTATGGTCCCAAGAAAGGCAATATTGGCAATCCATTTTGTCGAAAGTCGGGGTTCGAGCGTCAATTGTGCAGAGGACCAGTATCTGATAATGATGAGTTCTGTAGAAGCCTTGCATTATTGATGCTAGAATACGTACCCCGCAACAAGCTCAGGACAAGCTTCGAGTATTTTCCGTGCCAATTCCTGCTGCCTTGCACTCTCGTTGACTTTCAAGGTTTTGAGAATGTTTGCGAGGATCTTGTTGTAGATCTTCCCTCCCCTCTCATCTTCAACGTCATCCCGAGGATACCAGCCGCGATCCTTGAAACAAATTCCAACTCCGGATCGCGTCATAATTGCAAGTAGGAAGTGATGGACGAGATCAGCAGGGATATAGTCTGAGTTTTCATCATTTGAGCTCGTACGCTCGTAAATCTTCAACAGCTAACCAATGCTACGTGTCAGATAAATCTGAGATTCTATACGAGGGACATACATGGGAGATGGTCTGTTCGTTGAAAAGTCCAATTTTCACAGTTCTCTTGAGTTTCTGATCGGAAAAGAGGTTGGTCCAGATAGCCTCCAGGACATGTCGAATCAAGAGATAGTGATCCTGTGGAAGCCCTTTAAAAACACCGAGAAAGGCATTCCGGTGCTGCTCCAGGAATACAATCTTCACTTGGGTCTGACTGTCAAGGAATGAGAGAAGGAAGAGGATGTATAACGTTCGTATATCTGTCGACGCGCAATCAATCACAAAGTACTGATTCAAGGAGGTTAATCTACCAGGTCGCGACAGAGGGTTGTAGTCGAGTGTACCTTTTCTCCGGAGGTTCAATAATTTAGGCAAGCTCTAGTGAATATGAGAAGATGGGGAATGGCGATATACGAGGACACGGCTTGCCTTAATCTCCCATTGAAAAACCTCCAAGAGTGTCTTCTTCTCTCGGCCTCCCGCATACCCAGAGACTGCATTCAGAAGTTTGAGAGTCACAAGAATGAGTTCATTATGTGTCCCTCCCACGAAGGAGTTCAGCTTCCTCATCCACTGTGAACTTAAGAGATTCTTGACGATAGGATACCCAAGCGCATGATAGGTATAGTGCGATGACAAGAGCGGAAGGAGAGCAGCTAAAAGAGATACTATAGCCACTGAGAGATTAGTTTGCCTCTTTGAAGAATATCATCGTTTTTTTTCTTGCAGAGAAGAGTAATATACATACAGGATCTGTGTGTTCCCATAACCCGAAAATATCTTGAGCCCCCTGATCCCCCCCTAACCATTGCTGGACAAGTAGTAAACGTTCGTCTTGAGCTGTTATTTTTTCTTCTTCAAACTCTATTGTAACCTGATTCCGGAGTTGATTCAAGGCTGGTAAAAATGTTGAAAAATATTACTTGAGGAAGAAACTTGTACAACTCTACCTTTGACGACGACATCGGGGTTTTGGGCCCTTAAGCTTTTCCGAATGTCTTCTGGGTCAGTAAATTGACTATAGTGTTCTAGCTTTCTTTTCTTGTTTTGCTGTTTGGACATTTGTTTTAGTTTAGGATGGACAGATTTAGTAGCTGCTGCAATTGATTATTAAGCCATTGTATGTTGCCTATCAAAAACACGTGGAAATGCGCATGAACTAAAATTTATCAATAGTATGTTCTCCGTCTTCTGACGTGCTCTTCGCATCAATCCTGTCTTGCAATAGCCTTGTAGCTGAATTCTAGACCACTCATGCTCCGTCATACCGATTGGACCATGTCTTTAACCAAGTTACCGAACTAGAAACGCCGCAGATGCGACTTCAGTGGTGTCTGCACCAGGGATTTTCCGCTAAAAAGTACTCCTCTGTCATCGCCCACGAACCTGCAGTAACGCTCACATGTAATTTCAGACGTTTATAATCTGATCAAAATCTCTTGAAAGGATCATGCAAGGAGTGCGTAAAAACGTGGATTCTACATGTCATATTTAGCGGTGCTTTCTAGTCATCGTCTGTCAGCACCGCGGGTCTTTCCTGATGTGATTTGTATTAACAGTGGAGCCCAGGAGCTGTACGTCAAGTTTTAGCCATCTCTGCATGATTCGCGCCGACTATTGACGCTCAGTCCACCCGTTTAGAGCGGAGCAGAACTTGTATAAATACTCGTGTCCACAAGTGGGAGTGTAAGCAGTACGAACAACGTCAAGAAAGATGAAGACCTACTTGAACTCTTTCTTCATCCTTGTAACAATCATTGCTGGTGCCCAGGCAGACCATTCATGTATGTCTGCTGGACTTCTCGAAAAAAGTATATGACTAACACTGGTAATATTCACCTCCTCGGATTATGGCTACTGCCAGTCACTTTCAGAAACAATTGCGGGGGAAATGTGCAGCCGGTAATCGCCAACGTCAATTGTGGCTACTCTCCCCGCTGTGATACCCCTGGCTCAGGCGGAGTGGTATTTGATATAAACAAGGACTCTGTTGCCACTCAACTGACCGCTTCCAATAGCCCAATCCCGCAATATCGTATACGGGCCCCCAGCCGGGAAGCCTTGGGCCTGGTGGAAGTCAGACCTTGACAATTAATCGCCAGGTATGAATACTATGCCTCACGATTTGTATGATGGGCTAAGTAATGTGTGATCAGTGGAACGGGCGCATCTTTTCCCAAAATGGGGCCTGTGGCGCCAAAGGCGAAGAGTGTACAATGACAGAGTTCAATCTTGATACCGGTAATAACTTCACCCCACAGGAAAGCCCGACGCTCCATCTATCTATTCCAGATTCACTGACTTCATTCTCAGGATTATGATATATCAAATATACAGGTAAGTATACGATTATGTCAAAGCATCCTCACACGATTAACCCCTGGTCCTCTGATTTGCAGGGATTTACGCAATCCATAGGTATTGCAGTGAACGGCTGCGATACTGTAGCTTGTACCAATGTCAACTGCGGCTGTAGCTCAGCCTATCCACCTGGGGTAAGTGTCATCGGGTTTGCACATACCTGATTTGTACCAACTTGTGGGTGTACAGGATCTTTCTGGATGTGGCAATGATTCACCAGTCCGCGGATGCTCTGCTGGAGATCACTCGTGGACCATTACCTTCTGTCCCTGAGCTTGTCAGACGTCCTAGGACCTCGGAATCCACCCTACTTTGTTGCAATGCCTTGTGAAGTGGATCTGTTAATAAAAGGGGAATATGTTTTACAGATTGTATCTAGTTTTGAATGTTATCTGGATTGCTGAAACATGTGCCTGACAATGATCTACACTCACTATCCCAAGCCCTAGGACTACATGTCGGCCTAGTCAAGTAGCCAAAAGTCAAAGGCCATTTATTTTCAATCAAAATTTATTCTCGGTGGTCCTGTGCACCTCATCCATGTACTATTCTAAGTATACTATCGAGATGAGGAATGCACCGAATATAAGAGGTATGTATTCATCGGTCTGATCATGTTCACTGGTTTTCAGACATGAGTGTCAATCATGAATATAATGTCCATTCAACCAGTGGTCTCATTGCTCTCCATGATATCTTGGATCAATCTGACAGATTCTCGTGAGCGTGGTTTTATGGCACAATCAAATGGTAGCGGGTAACTAGAAAATTAACTATATTATTATGTAGTATGCCATTTCCAGAATTGGTTAACTCACGAAACAGCACCAGAGTCATATTCACAACTCGGCTCAATAGGATGGCCATCAACATCGAGAGTTTTGTCAATGTCAAACACAGTTAGCAACGACGCCGCCGTCAACCAGAGTATAGAATATCCTATATGCGTACCAGGGCATATCCTGTATAGGAATTGAGTCAATGAAAGAATAAGCTCAGCGTGATTCATCTCCACGAACCTACGTCCAAAACCGAAGACTATATCTATCGGATCCCGTATCCCATCATCTTTCCTCAGCATACCATCAGACGTCAGGAATCGTTCTGGACGAAATTGTCTGGGTTTAGGGTAGTCGGATTCATTGTTGAGCATTGCCCTGAGGAGATTACACTGAGTCAAGGGACAGGTACGGACACAAAAAGTGATCTCACCATGCATTGTATAAAACTGAGCTATATTTAGGAATGTAATATCCGTTATAGATGTCATCTGAAATGCATTGGTGCGCAACACCTGAAAGCGGACTCAGGAATCAGGGCATAGTCTCCCACGGCATGAATTGCAGCAGACCTGTAGGAACGATTGACTGCCACCTGAGGGTCATGAGATTACTCTGAAACACTCAAAAAGATAAAATTCTTGCCGTAATGTCTCCTTCACGACAGCACAGAAGTATGGAAGGTGGGGTTCATCTGTATGTATAGGCAGGCGGTCCCAGCCCACGACCTCATCTAGTTCACGCTGTGCACGTTTCTGTATATCAGGATGACATGTCATAGCAAGCACGAAAGTTTGCACGGCTGTGCTTATGGTATCAGATGCAGCTGAGCAGATCCTACATGAGAAATTCTTGAGTAGATACTCTGAGACATACCCATATACACGTTTCCAGCGACATCTTTGAGTACAGACATATATTCTTCGCTTTCTTCGTTAGGGAGACTCTCGAGACAGAGTGATACAAAAGAGGGATCAGGATTGCGATGCTTGGACTGATAATAGTGGTTAAGATCAAAATGTATGAAAATGCCAGACTGAACACACCCATTTCTGATACGCATTGTCGAAGATACAATCCCTCGACTTCGCCGCATAAACACGTGACTTTGCAGCTATCCTATGAAATTTAACGCCAGGAAACCATGTCGGAAGGTACTTCAGGGTCGGAAGCATGTCCACTAATGCAGAGCCAACGGTTAAGCATTCACGGATAGTCTGCCTTGCGAGAAGGGCAATTTCAAAGTTTGGGTCGTTCTCAGGTGAGATGTCAATCCCATACGTCATGGAGATACTGATGGCTCCAGTCATACTATAATAGATAAGGTGCGTTGAGTTTCAAATGGGACAGTTGACAAAGGTGACCAACTGGTGCAATAAATTTACTAAATCTGTTGGACGTTCGAGGAGTTGATGAAGGAAACGATGGAGGTATTTAGCTTCCGGAATGCGATAGACTGCAGCGTTCGACATATTGAAATATTTCTTGAAAAGACGGCGGCGCGAACGCCAAGATTCACCATAAGGCATCAAGCCAAATTGATAACCAAATCCAGACCTGACACAGACATCAGAACTATAAAAATAGTTTAAGAAGGTTAACAAGAGTACAGTTGGCTAAGCATAACCGAAGTGGGTCTTCGGAATGATTAGTATTCCACGGCAGGACAGGGATCCTCAATTGCTTACCGGCTCGAGTATATGGCAGACCGTCTTTCCAGCAGTTCTTTGGCGGCCTCGTATGAGTTCAGTACAATGATTGATTGTCCAGGGACCTTCAGATGTAAGATATCCGTATCTTTTAAAATCAGAAATGACTCAGAAGAAACATGGGAGCTGCTGACTATAAAACTTCCCCCATTCAGCCCATATTTTCCATGCATACGTGGACGGCATGACGAACAGGTTACCAAGCAATGGCAACTTCTTAGGACCTGGAGGAAGGGGGCATGTGAAAGACCGACTGTTACGACAGACACAAATACTGAGAAAGAGTGCGACAACAAGGACCCCGATTTCGGAGGAAAGCATTGGAGAGATGGTCCAAAGATGAAGAGGAGGTTCCGCTGGGCTGGGATCCAGAAGTGGACTTTATCGTGGTGCGAGGCATTACCTACGCCGACTTCGTCGGCCTTTGAGCGTCTATAAAGCGCGTTCAAAAACCAGTCGAGAAGCTCAGTATCGCCTGAAATAGAAGAGAAGTCTGATCTGCACACGTGATGCATTGGTATTTTCTACAGGAACCGTACCAACTCACTTCTTCCATTCCAGGTCCTGGGTTTAAGAGGACATACATACTCTCACTAATAGTGATCCGGCTCCCCTCTGCTTTCGATTGGTATATCGTGATGGCCTTCTAAAGTATCTTGCGATATTCAGTCTGCCAAGCAATACTAGTACGCGCGCAATGTTTGGCCCAGGACATAGCTGATGAAACCTCTCTGCCTGATCATCAGCATACGCTTGTGCTCCTCGCTCCTGCATTCCTTGCTCGAATTTTCCCCCTTGTGCTGCAGTAAACCATGCAGGCACAGGATTGCAGGTCGTGAATAACTGGGATGTACTGGAACATATTACAGGCACTATCTTCGATCTTGGCGCGCAAGGGCTACGACACCCGTGGGTAGTGGAGAGATGAAGAAAATCATGACAGACAAGATGTAACATGTATGAAGTCATATAAACAACCAGTGTTTGCATGGAGAATTTCTTCAAGTTACATATGCTTCTTATATGTTTTTCTTCTGCCTCGTGTCTCTGT
>Ga0153938_1000790_pt1 | contig 12880 bp, 17 predicted proteins | sample TSNY022MetaG_FD_104740 | JGI IMG/M metagenome (GOLD analysis project Ga0153938, IMG submission 104740) | Attine ant fungus gardens microbial communities from New Jersey, USA - TSNJ022 MetaG | ecosystem: Host-associated > Fungi > Mycelium > Unclassified | place: USA:New Jersey: Brendan T. Byrne... | reverse complement strand
TGAGAGGAAATTATGCATGTCAGATACGAACCGAATACTTTGCTCCACTATCCAACATCGTAGGTAGTACGTGGACCACCTAGGTAAGGATGGGTCGAAGTCTCATGCCGACAAAAAATTCACGCACATGCGATAAGTTCCCTCCTTGTATTTTCCTATGACAATCCATTTGAATACTATGGCAGTCACTGGAGCGACAATCCTGACAGCTAATCTGGAGGCCACGATAGCTGCCAGAAGCGTACCCAGCTTGACCCAAAAGCCACCTTTGAGGAACTGCGCAATATAAGAGAGAGTTAAGAGCAAGAGTGACCCTGTGATGTATCAGAGCCTGTGTGGTTAGCAGCAGCGGTGACTTACAAGTCAATGCCGCTTTGAGTGGATAGAAGAAAAGAAGAGGCATCGATTGTACAATCAAACAGAGCGGGTGGTTTTGACCACGAGCTTTCTTTTTTTCAAAGACTTGGTACTCTTGATCGTAATCATACTCGAATCCGAAGGCTGTTAAGGAGGTCGAGGCAGAAAGGTTGCGAGGAGACAACTTCTCGTCACTTGAGATAAAAGAAGTGCCCTTGGACGTGTCAGCATCAACAAGACAGGCCATCCCAGCAATGGTGCAGTTGTTGAAAAGAGCAGAAACCCCAACTTGTGCCCCTGTTTCTTTGCGAATCTGATATGCCAGTTTGCCCAGAAGAAGGGAAGTGCCTCCAAGAAGGAAAAAGTCTGACTGAGCCATTATGTTTGCAGAATCTATTGAAAGCATCTCAGCGATAAGGTCTCGAATGTGTTGCTCCGTTTTCGACATGGAAGATGCATTGAGCAGAGCCGATTTCCGCTTCGCTTCTTCGAAAGTGGCTTCGCCAGATTTGAAACGCGTCAGAGAGTTATGAAGAACGTAGATATTCTCCGGTACAAGGTATCCATCAACCCCTTTGGCAATTATGGCCCTGATTTGCTTCGAATCCATGAGGCATCTCGAATCCACGCTAAGATATAATTCAACAGACCCATCCGCACACATATTGAAGGCGAAGTCATTGACTTCATTCATTCTCTCAAGCACCCTCTCCAACTCTTGAGAAGAAAGTGAAACGTGAGAGCATTGGATTTTTTGCGAAAGGGGTGCTTTGGGGGATGGTACTTCAGCTTCAAAATGACGCTGGGATACAGGAATTTGATCATTGAGCTGAGGAAGTCCAAGCCGTTTTGCGAGGTTGATGCGGACGGTTTTGCCAGTGCTAGACGAGAGAGTTCATTGAGGTTCTTCGTAGATATATGGAGATTACACACATGTTTTTGGGGAGATCGTCCATGTAGACAATCACTGAAGGCCATTTGCTTGGGTGGAGGTGATTCCTTATTTTTAAAAGTCAATTACCCTATTTTCTGCGAGAAGCTTAATCTCACCGAAGGCAATCTTGAAGTTGATGAATGCCTATTCTTGGATAGCCGGCATTGCAAACCACAATTACGCCGATAGCTTCTTGTAGGACGCTATGCTCAATGGCAAATGCCAGAGTACACTACATTAAATGAGTTGATGTTCAAAAGCAATAGCCAGGGAAAGATCCGACCTTGACACGATCCCTAGCTACTGTCACAATTGCCTCCTCTACCTCGAACGGCGAAATCACTTCACCTCCTTTGTTGATGATTTCTTTTGATCGACCAGTTACGTATAAATATCTGCTCGCCCGTCAACCCTTGTGATCTAGGTTAAAATCAGAGCATACCCATCAACGTCCATATATCCCATATCTCCAGTGTCAAACCATCCTTCAGATGAAAAGCAAGAAGTGTCCAAAGGTATATTTCGATCTGGTGAGACCTCATAACCAGAAAATGTAGGGAAGCCGCGGACTGCAATAGTGCCCATCTGTCCTTGGGGCAGCGCTAGTTCCATGTTACTTGGGTCACGGATCGAAATTTCCGGACCACAAGCAATCCCCGAGCACCCGGAACGCTCAAGTCGGTATTCTTGAGGAGGAGAAGCAATAGGCATACACCTGGGAAGCAAACAGAGTAAACCTATTGTGGTCACATACCGAGAGTGGAGAATCAACCTACTCTGTCATGCCATATGACGGAAGTATGGTTGCGTTTCCAAAGGTTTTTCCCATTTCGATAGCCAACGACGGCAAAAGTCCTCCAGCTGCATTACAAATCATGCGGATACGCAAATCGCGTGCAGGATTGATATGGGTTGGTTGAGAAGCGAGGATAGCATGGTGCACCGTTGGTGCTCCATAATACCTATTCAAGACTAAGTCCCTCCCGATGTCCCAAAAGACTAATCACTCACCAAGTTGCACCAAGCTGTTGTGCTATGGTCCAAAACTCGAGTGCATCAAACCCACTGCAGACAATTGTACTTCCACCAGAGAGAATAGGGGCGCACAGATTTCTTATGAAACCCCCGACATGGAAGAGGGGCATCATATTCACTGGTTACGCTCAGTTTCGGTTGTGCCAGTACTGATAACTTACTCTAATACTCACAATTAACATCACGCTCCCGCAGAGCCCAGGAGTGAACGACTGCCATTGCTCCAACAACCAACACACGAGGAGAGTAGGGAACAACCTTTTTCTTGCCACTAGTTCCAGACGTTTGAAGAACAAGCGATAAATCGTCCATGGCATGAAGTTGCGACGGTTGGCTAGGGAATATAGATCGTCTGTTCAAGCATGCCATATCAAATAAGCCTGCGGGACCGTCGGATTGCGCCTCAAGCAGAACCACGTCACAACCAAGCTCTTCTTGCAACGTTGAGAGCTCAAGACGCTCTACTAAATCCTTCGAGGACACAATCACCTTTATCCCTAGTCTCTTGACATCCTCACGAAGCTCGCTTGAAGTACACGAAGCGTTGACTGGCGCACAAGTATGATAACAAGCGATGGATAACATTGCAACAGCGTTTAGCGGGCCATTTGGAAGAGCCACAAGGACACGATCATTGGGACCTATGGGTATATGCGTTGGGGAATGGGGTAGGACAAATTTTGATATAAATGTGCGTAAATGTTCATGCGTAAGAACACGTTGAGAGGCATCCGGGGCAAAGATAGCAGGATTTTGAGTCGAACAAAGGCAGTCCAAGAGGGTAGTTATGTGTGGAGACCCAGCAAGGCAGTCAGCCACCCAACGGCCCAAGGCGAGTTGCTTTGGTGGCGCCGGTGAACGTAGAAAGGAAAGAGGAACCGACATGAGGCAAGACCAGGGGAGCACCTTGAGAAAGGCGGGAAACAGAAAGAGGGTGGGTAGTGGTAATAAAGGAGTGAGGGTATAGTTGTAGAAAAAGCTGATTAAACAACGTCGAATAAAAGGAAGAAACCAATCGATCAAGTGTAAACGTGGGATCTGAGATGACGACACGATTCTGAAACTTCTGAGACCGAATAAGGCTTCTAGTGTAGGAGTGTCGCCAACCATCTAGTGAACAAATGGCCAAGATTTTTGACTATTTTGAGTGAACCCTTTCTAAATTAAACGAACCGTGGAAGTCAATATCGCCTAGCACTGCGATGCAAGCTCGATCTTCATACACCATCCAGATAGCTAGCTTGATTATTTGGTTCAATCCAGTGGTGTGAGCAAGGAGTCTAAGAACTTTAGAGGAGACTAAGTTGGCGTCTAACCTAGAATAGACGAATCAAAATTACAGAATTTGTTTTCATGGAGACGAATAGCTGACGATTTTCACCGAACAACGATTCCCAGGATAGTATTCAAAGACAATGGGAAGACAATGGAAGTCTGAATTATCGAATTTGTCTTTCAACTGCTCCTATCAAACAAGAGAGGGTCTGGGTGAAGTCGTAGTATCCCATCATGAAACATATTGACAAGTAGAAAAAAATTACTGTCTAGTAGAGAGGTGAGGTGAGATGAGTTCATGGTTTGTTTACCGCACGGCTCGGGTGACATAGTGATGTCACATCTAGGGACCCTCGGACCACAGAATAAGTCTCGCACAAAGATTCCTCCAGAAAATCACATTTTCTGCATATCCTTGGATGGAAAAGGATAGGCGGCGATCTTACAAGCTCCCGTGGGCCTCTTCGATGCAGAAGCTGTTTTCTACACTAGCTCCTGGGCTGACATTATTTTTTGGAAACATTTTTCCCGCTAGCCGACCGATCCCGGTACGGCTTTCTCCGAATTCTGCTCGCGTGCATTGGTGCCAAGTCTAGAAAATCATGATCCGACGCGCAGTCATCTTCTGGAATGGTTTGCAGGTCGCTGACACATATACCAGCGGCATAATCTTATCTGAACATTCAGGGAGGGACATGTTTTCCAGCAAACTTCATTTCTCGAGACAACCGCGGAAGAAGGTATTATCAACCATGTGTTCAAAAGGTCATCAAAACACCCGACAGTTGTGGAGTATTGTGCATGTGGAGCCAAGGCCAAGACAAGTTTAAAGAATCCAATATCAAGTTCCCTGACATCTTTCCCAAAGAAAGGATCAAGTTCGATTATCCGCCAGCCAAGTATTTACGCTGAGTATCGTGAATTAGTACTTAGTGTCAATGCTGGTGGAGCTACTACTTGACTCGCGCTCGTCCATAAACTACGGCTCTAGTTCGTTCTCCGGGATCACATTTCTTGAGGGAATCATAATCATACCAGACTAAAGACTCCCGTGAATGAGCGACGAATGCTGACTGTGCAATAGAATACGCCGATGCCTTCACATCAAATGTCGCCTTGTCTGTTGTGTTATCCCAAGGAATGACAGGTTGATATCCGATCAAAAGCTACTGTGATGTTAAACTCCGAGCATGTCAAACAGGAGACATCACTAACCGTGTCTGGATATTTCACTGGTCGTCTAAAGGTAACTTGAATGGACTTGAGTATGAAGGAAGTCCCCTGCGCTCTGAGCATAGCTTGGGCCTTTTCAGGACCCCCTAATTCGTTACCCAACGAAGACATCCATTTAGTGCGCGACTACAAGTGTGCTTTGGTGTCCTCCTGATCAATCAATAATGGAAGTTGCTTACGGACTCAAAGAATCGTGCTCAAGAAAAAGTAAGTTTACGTGTCTTCTACTTCGTAGAATGATGCTCACCGTAGCGGACATTATTCACATGTCTGTCTACATATTAGCGTACTTGTAGTATAACAGAGAGACGGCTTACTGAAACGCATCCTGATCTCCCCAGACGATGTGTTGCTCCCAGAATGAAAGGGGGTCAAATCCCTCATTTTTCAGCTCCTCCTTAGCCTTCATGAGCAGATCCGAAGAGTTCAGAGCCGCAGCATTGAACCCATAAGTGTGTGGAGGAGAATCCTCAGCTTCTGGCCCTTGTGTGCTGGGCGGTATGAAGTACGGTGAAGTTGGATCACGAAATGCAGCTTGCAGCTCCTGTGCGTACAAACATTATGACGGTAAGAAATGGATCGGGCTCCTATTATACTCGGAAGAACGCACAGAGATGGACATTGTTTTTGAACGACATGCTGCGCTTTTCAGTCTTCGCAGTGACACAAGTGATACACTCTGTCGATACGGAGAAAACATAAAATTCAGCAATATCTACGAAGATCAAGAAACAACAAAAATCCGTCGCTTTACGAAACAGCCATCATCATTATATAATACGATTCTACGATGCCCTTCGTAGACATCGCGCGCATCTAATTGCAACAAACGTCACACAACTGCTTAAAAAAATCCCAATTAATGTCCTGGAAAATGTAAAATATATTTCTCGGAGAATATCGGGCTGGTGTACTACATTCTGATAGTTGAGGCTCTCATTCCTTTTCCTTCGACTGCTAATTTGACTGGGGTTGTGCAATAGATGGCAGTCAATGTCGGTTTGTATGTTAATGAGCAAGACTTGCTGCGGATCTCCTGTGGTGGTTCTGCTGCGATGAGTCGGAGATCCTGCTGCTGTGAATAGAGACGTAATCTGAGGGGTCTCAGCCTTTGCAGTCTTGTCGTGGCAGATCAAACCTCGTGAACCTTGGCGTTTGGTGCCGACTTTTTTTTCTATGGTATGTTTGACCGAGAACATCATTCACTTCATCAGTGGGTTTCCCATTCTGAAAACTACTCCTGATTCACAGATTGAGAATACGGCTGGGTGGCTGACAAGAGCAGACTGAAACCAAAGACAAAAGTATATAATCCCAGGCCGTCTGAAACCACTCTCAGTTTCTCCTTCTTTCTTACCTTCTGGTCCTGGTGACTTCACATACTACCACACACTCCCTCTCTCTCTGCGACTGGTCGCGATAAAAAAATCTTATATAAACTCAAATCAATTATCATGGTCGTTGTCTCTTCCCGTTTCGCTATTCTTGCAACTCTCTGTGCTGTCGCTTCTGTCTCCTATACACCACTGGCAGCGGGTGCGGTGGCTCTGGAGGCTCGCCACTCTGACAAGAAGATTGCCGAGAGCCTTCCCAAGCAGCCGGTCATCCCCCTGCCTCACAAGTTGAGTAAAACCACAGCTAAGAATGCTGCAAAGCATAATGCCGTGGAGCATGGCCGCACGCACAAGAGTAAGAAGGAACGAGAGGTAAGCGACAAATACGCATATAACTGGTGAAGGGTACTGATTCGAATGCAGGAACCCGTGGAACAGACTGTTCACCTCATTCAGTTCCCTGTTAGATCTGCACACAGCCTTTACCAGCGACACCACGATGACGATGATTGTCCAGACAAAGTTGTGGTGAATGGAGACAGAGATCATGTTCACCTGTCTTGCCACCATGACCATGATCACCATGATCACCACGATCATGACCATCCCGACGAGATAATTGTGAATGGAGACCGAGATCACGTCCGCGCCCGTCGTGAGGATATCCAGTCTCGCTCACCGCGTCATGCACGCCCTCTCTTGAAACGTCAGAACGATAGCAGTGACGGAGGCTCAACGTCAAATGGGCCGATCGGGACAGTGGTGGTTCAAGTAAGTAGCAGGCTCGCTGCGGAAGCTGTTGTCTGACATGTTGCACCAGGGTCGGGACCCATCAAATAGTCAACCCATACGATATGGAGAATTCTTTGCTGAAAATCAAGGGGCAATCAAAGTGTCGAAAACCAATCATACGTCTTTCAGAATGGTCGATTCAAATTCTACACCCCAATCCAACGGACCAAGGGATCATGGAGTGTTCCTCGAAGCATTAATTCCTGGAAGTTCAGACCGACTGTGCTGTACATACGACGCAAATCCTTCCAGCTCGATGCCAATGCGCTTGAATAACTGCCAGGGACTTGATAATGGAGGTGATGGGCACTCGAGTCAAACGTTCAGTTACGACGCTGTGACGGGTCGCATAGGGCTGATTTGGAGCGGTTTAACCAACCAGACAACGGCCCAGACATCGAATTCGACGGTAGCAAGGAGGGACGATGCTCATACTAGCAGCATAGGCGGCGTGGGTTTAATTTGGCTTCCCTCTCAAAATGCTACAGCTCGGGTGGGGGCAACCTCGAGTGGAGTCCAAACTCAAACCGTCACCGTCACCGTTATTGCAGAGATGGAAACCGGATCGGTGTCAACTACTTCTGCTGCTCGAGGGGCGTCTGAAACGAGCTCGTCTTTGTCGGGTACCTCTTCTCCGACGCAGGTTAGTGCAAGCTCAGATATGGTCACTCAGACTCAGACACCGACGACACAATCTACCGGAGAGGCACCGTCAAGTACGGCAAGTGAACTGAAGATCGAAGTTGCTCCTCCTGACGCGTCTTCGACTGGCCCGGCGACGCCATCGTCGGCGTCGGCGTCGGCTGATGCTACTCCATCTGACCCTTCGATTGCGACGGGTTCAGGAGCGTCTTGGGGTGTGCCCGTGCGAGACGGTGAGGTCATCGATCCCATTCTGCAGTCTCGACACATGTAATGTAGCTGTGTGAATGATAAACGATTTGATCCAAAATTCCCACCAGGAACGGTTGTCAGTGATCGACAAAATTGATGGTAACATGTTTGTCAGCTGGTCCTTTGTCTCCCACAATCTTTCTCGTTCTTTTGCTCACCACATTCCTTTGTCTCTGTACCTATGATTGTTCATGGTTCTTTTCATCATAAACAATCTGCAAAGGCTTTGTTTGCCAAAGTCAAGAAAAGATTCAACCCCATTGGGATACCGGATGTAATCGACCCTTGTACGCCTTTCCACTGTTCACTTTGCGCTTGCTGATACATAATGTATCAAAAAAAGTCCCAGGTATTGAGCATCACGATGGCCCTCGTCTTCAGTCCTCTGAAATTTCAGATCCCACGGACGTAGATCCCACAATACCAGTTATTCCAGCCACTCCAGTGGCAATCTCGTCGTCGCTTACAAATTCCACGCTCGTCCTCTCTCAGATGAGCACATCCTCTGCACTTCCGATTGCGCTTCCAACGGTGTGGTCCTTATCTGGAAAAGATCTTTCCATTTCTATGCTAACGGGCAAAATGGATAGATTTCGATCGTCAGCTCGCCCATTAGCTCGATTCTCAGCTCACCCATCAGCTCGACCATTAGCGTGACTCCCAGTTCGACTATCAGCTCGGCTAGCAGTAGCAATGTTGCAATTGGTCTGACTCCTGAAACAGCAGTCAATCTCTCGGTCTCTTCTGCTGTTCCTAGTGCTTCATCATCTTCAGACTCTTCAGGCTCTAGGGTCGGCGCAGGGGCTATTGTGGGTGGTGTTGGCGCAGGTATCATCATTGTCGCCGTGTTCGGGTTTGCAGCTGCCTTCCTCGTTGTAAGTGTATCTGATCCATAAAATCTTTGCGCTCTCGTTGAATCCGCCTCGACAGCGTCGCGCGCGTAAACACGAGGTGGATGATGCTGCCCGTTTTGATGTTCGTGGCTTCCGGCGCTCGGCGCTCATGCTTCCGGACCCGCCTTCCCCTGACCATGGTGTGAGTGATAGATTTAATCCTCCTCCGATGATGCAACGAAATCATGAGACCTTTACACCGGTTTCTCCGTGGGCTTATTCTGGAAGTAACATGGCAGGCCATGGAGTGCACAATCAATATCAGGATGTCTCTGGTCACGTCTTGAGCTCTGCCCCGCAGGCTGAAGCCACAGCATCTGGTCAACATTTTGAGCCTATTGCATCAGTGCCTCTTCCTTCGCCACCCGGTCAATCTGCTTCCGATAGCCGGGTCCTCACAAGGCACCCTTCAAACAGCTTACCACGGAGACAGGCAAACTCCACAGCTGGAGCTGTCCCTCGTCCAACCTTCACCACTCCGCACACAACGAGAAATGCACCCATCCCGGCTGATGACTATATGGACTTGAGTCGTTCTAGTGTTTCTCCCTTCCAAGCTGTCCAGTATGCAGAGATTTCCCGTCGTTTGAATTATTCGGGCTCGACTTCATCATCGACTATGATCTCTCCGGCTCAAATTTACGCTATTCAACAAAAGGAATTGCCTCCGGTTCCCACTGTTATGCCCGTGCGTGAGCCGTCGATTCCTGTCGTTGATGATAGTATAAAGGCCTCTCCTTTCGACGATCAGGAGCCATCGTCCTCGCTCTCTTCTCAGGAGAATCTCGAGGTTAAAGCTGTCGCTGCCCCCGTTGCCCCTCCTGCAACTGAGCCAATGCCTCTTTCCTCTGCTGTGGCGCCTACTACTCTCACAATTGCAAATGAGGCTCCCACACTTAGTGTTCAGACGATGCACCTCCCGGCCTACTCTTCCGACTCTAGTTCTCAGGAAGTGCTTGAATTTCCTGTCCCACCTTCTCCGGCGATTTCCTATTTCTCTCGTTATCGCACTGATTCCCTCCCGCATGTTTTACCTGAGATCAAGATCCATCAGCGCTCGTCTATTTCGTCCTACATCCCTGGGAGCTCATTTAGTGGTAGTGGATATAGCAGTGGGATGACGGGGGCAAGCGAAGATAGTAATCTGGGCTTGCCATCTCTTGGGCTCAAATTGGATAATCGATTTGTTTACACGCCTAGTCCTTTGGCTAGTAGTTTTGCTGTTCCCATCACGCCGGCGATGGAAGAGCACGAGGGGAGGTTTGTCCAGGCGCAAGCAACTACGTTGAGAGATGGTCGTCTTGGTGTTGATTTTCGCGAGAAAGGGGTTGTTGGTTCTGCTTCTTCCGTTTCTGTCGAGCTGAGAAACTCGAAACTCGAGAGGCCGGAAACTGTTTATAACCCCGATGATGTGTATGGTGGGATTTAGAGTTGTATGTGGACTGCTTTTTATTTGCTCCGTCTCTTCTCTCTCTCTCTCTCTCTCTTTTTAATGCTCGCTGCGTGAGCTATGCGATCTGTGGTCTTCTCCGATTTGCTTGTTGCTCGGGACTGGTTATCCCATGTGGTTTCTTTTCTTTTTTTCTTTTTGGATATGCTTTTTCACTTGCTATTTGTTGACTATTTGTTTGTCTTCCATGGGGTTATCTTTATTTGGGTTTATATTTTTCAGGGTTGGGAATGTTTGTTTTCGTAGCGTGTTGACGGATTGTTGTACTTTACGGTTTATGGCCTTAATTTACCTGTGGTGAAGGGCCCGAGTTTGGTTTCATCGGAACTCATTCTATATTTGTGATGAGCGAAAGAGTTACTCGCAAGTTAGCTATTGATGCCAAGATAGCCTCTATCAGATAGGTGAGATATGCCTTGTTGCCAAGGAATTCTGCCTCAGGTCAGGAGACGAGCTTATAATTTCATATACCCGGAAGCGGTTATTCTCCTACTCCTAAAATTGATGGTTTTCCCGGTGGCTGTACATCACGTGCGTATCGAGGGTGAGTTCGTTCGTTCCCACGGACTGTTTTCTCCCATCCTCCCGTTTTTTTCTACGCTAGGTCACGACATTCCGCTCATTTATCTGCCCCCTCATTTCTATCATGGCTTTCCAACACAGAATTGCTGCTCGTCGAGTCAAGCGCCAACACAGTCTTGTTGATCCAGGGGTACCGGTCAGCGGGTCCAGTGGAGGACCAGGAGCCAGCGGAGGGACTGAATCTGGCAGCGACGGCGGCCTCAGCAGCACCGTCAATACTCCTTCGCCCCCAACTTCAAGCCCAAGCCCTGCCCCTCCAAGTTCTTGTAAGTTCTGTCCTGTGTTTTTGCTTCTTGTCAACTCATCTCTGCAGCCTCCAATCGTCAAGCTTCGAGCGCTGCCCCTCCCAACACTTTAATCCTTGCAACCTCCACCTCCAGCACTCCCGACTCTATATCCGCTCCCCAATCTACTTCTACAACTAGCAGTAGTGCTCTGCCTACTACTAGTGGAAATACATCTTCTACTTCTACCGATACATCCTCTGCTGCTGACTCGCTTACTACCTCCTTGTCCTCGTCCTCTTCCATCGCAGATACGACGAGCTCTACTGTATGTTGATTTCGCATCTTTGATTTGTCGCTGTGACTCACGGTTTCTCTTGCATCAGTCTACCAGTACTGTGGTTCTCACCGCTCCCGCTGTGATTGTCACTTCTTCGATTGGAGTGTCTTCTCACTCATCCCTCACTATCGGCACCCTCTCGGTTACCCACTCTGCTTCCGCCTCGGCTGCCCCTTCTGGAGGGGTCAAGGTTGGGACTGTTGTGGGAGGCATCATTGGCACTCTTGTGGGACTTGCCGTTATTGGAATTGTGTCTTCGTTCATTCTCGTGAGTTGGTTTTTATCATTGCTGCAAGTATTGCTGACGCCTTTCGATCGCTTTTTTCTAGCGCCGCATCCGCAAGCGAAACCGTCGCGACACCATCATCATCGACGACGATGACTTTGGCAACTCCCAGTTCGCTCCCACAGGTGATATCGGAATCCGTGGCAACGATATCCTTGAACCTCCCAATATGGTCGAGAGCCGTCATAGTTTCGCCCCCTCCGTCGCCAGTGGTCCTGGCATGGCCGGTCATGGTGCTTTCCAAGGCAGGGCTGCGTATAATTCTAATGTCCCTAATGCCGCCCCTGGGTACGGAGCAGGTGCTACAGGAGTTGTTCCAAACCGTGTTATGCAAGAACGTCCCAAGTATACTTATGGTCAGCAAACCGAAGAAGAGGTCGATGAGGTAGCACATGGCATCTATAGTTCCCAGCCTCAGCCTCAGGTCTCCTACAACCCCGAGGTTTATGGTTCTTATGCTGCTTATAATGGCCACAGCACTGGCTACCAAGAGGTCACGAGGGAATACCAAGGTCAACAACAAGATGACTACAATGCCCACCCTGGATATGGCGTTGCTGTTGCCGACCCCGGCCCCAGCTTCATCTGGGGCACACCCTTCCAATTCACGTGACCAGGCTACTTTGACCGGGAACAGGGGTCAGAATACGAATAGCGTCGTTGTCCAAGACGATGACGTGTACGGTGGTATCTAAATTGTCCTCTCTCTTTTTCCGCTACTATGCCAAGGTCACCATCGCCTACGAATTTTTTACTTCTGGTTATTTGTGATTTGTGAAATATCTTGGATCTGTTTTGTGCTTCTTTATTATCCATTCAATCCCCATCCCCCCAATCTTCTTTCCTCGTTGACTTTTTTTTCCTTCCAAAGCGCTTGCGCTCGTGTCTGTTTCTAGCTGGTGCCTCTTTTTTTTTTTCCTTGGGCCATACTCTGTCTTGTTGTGTCTTTTGGGGCTCGCGATGATTTTTTGTTTTGGAAGTATTTGTGGATTTATCCTTTGTCTTTCCCCTCACTCCCCGCACCCTTTGACTCTCGATGCTCAACATTGCGTCTTTCGTGGATTGTGGATTATTCCCCCGTCTCTTGTGTTCCTTCATCGCCGACCGACTTTTCTCGCACTTTGGAAGCCGTTCCCTACGATTGCTCCTATCGGATCATTCACGAAATGCTACGAGTACTCAAAGGATCGACAAAGAGAGTTTTCTGTTGTTTTTGGAAAGCGAGAGCGGGCCGCTGATTTGGATAATCGT
>Ga0153938_1000777_pt1 | contig 12992 bp, 15 predicted proteins | sample TSNY022MetaG_FD_104740 | JGI IMG/M metagenome (GOLD analysis project Ga0153938, IMG submission 104740) | Attine ant fungus gardens microbial communities from New Jersey, USA - TSNJ022 MetaG | ecosystem: Host-associated > Fungi > Mycelium > Unclassified | place: USA:New Jersey: Brendan T. Byrne... | reverse complement strand
CAAATGAAAGAATGACAGTAGAGGATTTATATAAAGCTATTGCTATTGCTAGTGCAAATGATGCTTGTGTTGTTGTCGGAGAGCGAATTGGTGGTAGCATTGAAAACTTTGTAAAAATGATGAGTGAGAAAGCCAAAGAACTAGGATTAACAGATACTAATTTTACAAATTGTACAGGACTACATGATGATAATCATTATACTAGTGCATACGATTTAAGTATGATGGCCGCCTTTTTAATTGAAATTGGTGGGGAGAGACTATTAGAAGTGACATCGACTTTTGATACCTATATTCGCCAAGATACAGAAGAGAGTTTTTGGTTAGTAAATACAAACAAGTTATTGAATTACTATGAAGGCGTTGATGGTCTAAAAACTGGTTTTACTAAAGAATCTGGTTATTGTATCGTAACAACAGCGAAAAGAGAAGGATTACGTTTTATTAGTGTTGTGTTAAAAGAACCAGATCCTAGCACTCGAAATCAGGAAGCTAGTGCCCTATTAGATTATGGTTTTAATCAATATGAAGCGTATCAACTATTTGCTCAAGGAGAAGAAGTAACAAAACTGGATGTTGTTAACTCTAGAGATCGTGAGATTAGTCTGATAGCAAAACAAGATATTATTATTCCAATAAAAAAGGGAACAGATTTTATAGAGAATTATCATATAGAAATTATCAAAGCATTAGCCCCATTAAATCAGGGAGAGACGATTGGTTATTTACATTTAATTGATGAAGAGGGCAATATGTATGCTAGTTATGAACTAAGCATTGATCATGATGTGTTTCCATATACATTTCTTGAATATTTTGAACAAACATTTAATGATATATTGAATAAATGAAAATTATGAGAGGTAGCTTCTAATTTTGAAAAGTTACTTCTTTTTTTGTCGGAAATCTCCACAAGGCAATTAAAAAGTTATATGATAGTAGTTACGAGGAGGCAATTGCATGAAAAATGAAATAAAAATTATAGAAAAACAAAATCTATTAATGATTTATTTTTTTGGTGAAATAGATACGTTGGTAACACAGAGTTATCGAGAAAAATTATCAATTTTGATTGAGAAAAAAGCATACAAAAACATTGTGATGGACTTTCAAGATGTTAGTTTTATTGATAGTTCAGGAATAGGTATGGTATTAGGTCGATACAATCAAATTAAACGTTATGGGGGAAATTTATACCTCACAAATTTAAGTAAAATGTCATATCGATTATTTGATATGACGGGGATATTTAAAATTATTGAATACATAGAAGATCAAGAAACATTACATAAAAAGGTGGGAAATATATATGAATCAAATGGAAGTGAAATTTGATGCTGTATTGGAAAATGAAGCGTTTGCTAGAACTGTTGTCGCAAGCTTTATTGCCCCAACAAATCCAACGATGGATGAACTAATTGAAATTAAAACAATGGTTTCAGAAGGTATTGCAAATGCTATCATTCATGGTTATGAAGGAATACAAAAGCAAAAGGTTTATGTCAGTGTTGTAATAGATCAAAGAATTGTTGAAATTATCATAGAGGATAAAGGAAAAGGGATTGATAATATTGAACAAGCAAGAGAACCATTGTTTACAACAAAAGCAAATTTAGAAAGATCAGGGATGGGACTAACAATCATTGAAAGTCTTAGTGATCATTTTGAAATTCATTCAAAAGTGGGAGAAGGAACAAAACTAGTGATTCAAAAACGTTTAAGGGATATACATTCTTTTGAACATGGCAACAAAAACTAATAGAACAATTGAACTAATTAACTTAGCGAAAGCAGGGGATGAAGTAGCTAAGGATACAGTTGTAAAAGAAAATTTAGGATTGGTATGGTCGATTGTACATCGATTTAAAAATAGTTATTATGATAAAGAAGATTTATTTCAAATTGGTTGTATTGGATTAATGAAAGCAATCAATAATTTTAACGATGCATATAATGTACAATTTTCTACCTATGCTGTACCAATTATTATGGGAGAAATTAAACGATATTTTAGAGATGATGGAACAATCAAAGTTTCAAGATCTTTAAAAGAATTGAACTTGAAAATTCAAAAAGCAAGAGAAGTGTTAACCTATTCTTTAGATAGAGAAGCGACATTATATGATATTGCTGATTATTTACAGGAAGATCCACAAGATATTATCATGGCACAAGATGCTTCTTATTATCCAACTTCGTTAAATGAACCAATTTATGAAAAAGATGGTTCCTCGATTTCAATGGAAGAACGTATTGAAGATGTGAAAAATAAAATGTGGTTTGAAAAAATGGCATTAGAGATGGAAATTGCGAAACTTGATGAGAAAGAAAAATTGATTATTACGTTACGATATTACAACGATTATAATCAAGAAAAAGTAGCAAAGCGTCTTGGAATTTCACAGGTTCAAGTATCTCGATTAGAAAAAAAGATTATCCAAAAACTAAAAAGTCGTTTATTAAATGATGAAAAATAAAGTAGGTTTTCCTACTTTTTATTTTTAAATAAACGCAGTTGTTTCATCTGTCAATGGATTTATAAGCTCTAATGAAAGCAGCTCTTTGTTTTCAAATACCATCTTTAAAATAAATGGGTTAATATACTCTAGTTCTTTAAAATTTGAATACTTAAATACTGGGTAAAAATAATGAATCATTGTGCTAATAGCAGTACCATGACCAGCGATGATAATTGCTTGATTATGGTGTTTTTCTAATAATCGAAACAACGCTTTAATATTTCTAGTTTGTACCTGTCTTAACGATTCACCATGCTCATCAGTATAATCAAGATCCTCCCATTGCTTTCTTGCAAAATGATTAAAATCATCGACCCACGCACCAATTTCTCTTTCTCTTACATCTTCTATCAGTTCGATTGTTTGATTAATTACATTTGCATAATCGCTAATTGTATCAATCGCACGTTTATATGGACTTGAATAGATAGCATCTATCGTTTTCTCTTTAAAAAAGTTAGTAACAAAAACAACATCTTTTTTTCCTTGTGCAGTTAATGGTCTAGTACTATCTTCAATATGTGTGATATCGCTTTTTGCATGTCTTACAAAATAAATAGTTTCCATTATTTGATCCTTCTTTCTTTTGTTAATTTTAGCAATTTTGACGATACTAAGAAATATAAATGATAATTTAGAAAATTTTATGCTATAATTAATAGGGATAGGAGAACAAGATGAAGGAAGAAAGAAAAAAAATATTTCTAGGATATATTAAATTAATTATCATTACATTAGTTGTCACTAATGTTGTACTATATATTGTTGCTCCTTCTAAAGTCATTGGCAAAAGTATGGAGCCTAAATTACAGGATGGAGATTATGTATTATTATTAAAACAAGCATATTTATTTTCTACACCTGACTATAATGATTTGGTTGTGATTGATTATAATCCTGATAGTTTGGATGTTCGCTATATTGTAAAAAGAGTGATTGGCTTACCAGGAGATGAATTAGTTTTTAAAGATTGTAAATTGTATCGAAATGGAGAATTATTAGAAGAAGATTATATTAAAGAAGCAATGATTGATCAACCAAATCAAACGATTATTATTCCAGAAGGAAAAGTATATGTATTAGGAGACAATCGGAATTATAGTGTTGACTCAAGGCATTTTGGCTATATTGATATTGATGATCATATTGTTGGTAAAGTGCTATTTAAGTTATTTTAAAGGAGGACTATATGGAGTTTGAAAAAGCCAAAGAGATGGCGGAATTTTTTAAAGTAATTGCGGATGAAACAAGAGTACGTATCTTGTATTTATTAGAGGTGAGCGAATATAATGTGCAAGAAATTGCAAACAGCTTAGATATGTCACATTCAGCAATATCGCATCAACTAAGTAAATTAAAGCAATATCGTTTAGTGAAAGCGAAAAGAGTGGGCAAAGAAATGTATTACTCATTAGATGATGATCATATACATAGCATATTTAACATTACTTTAGAACATTTGGAACATAGATAAAAAGTAATATTATAAAAATAATATCAACTTTTTATTTTTTTTCATAATTAAGTATGATAGAATTAGATAAATTGCAAATTGAGGAGGTAGGTTATGGAAAAATTCATTTTAACACCTGGACCAACTGAGTGTAAAGATGAGCTATTAGAAGTTTTTACTAGAAAGATGATTCACCATCGTTCCTATGCTTTTAAAGAAATTTATAAAGAGACTAGAGAACAATTAGCTGATATGATGCACTTAGATGATGGGGAAATTATCTTATTGACAAGTTCTGGAACTGGTGCTATGGAAGCTAGCGTTGCCAATTTTTTTTCTAAAGGTGACAAAGTAATCGTAATTTCTATTGGTTATTTTGGACATCGTTTTGAAGAAATTACGAAGGTTTATGGATTAGATGTTATTGTATTACAATATCCGCTTGGAGAGACCTATGATTATGATGAAGTCAAAACAACAATTCATTGTAACCCTGATGTAAAAGGAGTATTCTTAACTCATCATGAAACTGGTAGTGGTGTTTGTAATAAAGTAGAACCAATTGGAAAATTAATCAATCAATTAGAGGATTGTTTGTTCATTGTCGATTCTATTAGTGGCTTTTTAATTCAGCCATTAGAAGTCAGCAATTGGCATATTGATTGCTTATTAGCAAGTTCACAAAAAGGATTTTTAATTCCACCAGGGATAGCAATTGTAGGATTATCTAGAAAGGCTATCAATGCTTTAAACAGAGGAGATTTACCTAGATTCTATAGTGATTTTAGAAAATATAGTTCCATGTTACAGATTAATGAAACACCATTTACTCCAAATATACCATTGATTATTGCTTTACATGAATCATGTAATTATATTAATCAATTAGGTGTCGATAATTTTCAAAAGCATCATTATCAATTGCGAGTTTACTTAGATCAAAAATTAAGAGATTTGGGATTTGATGTTGATAGTATTAAAGAAGAAAACAAAGGAAATGTAATGTCTTTGATTCGCTTAAAAGAAGGTATGAATGCAAAAGATATTCATAGAGTACTTGAAGAAAAAGGAATTACAGTAGCGACTGGATTAGGGGAGAATGCTACGAAAGTGTTACGTATTGGAGTGATTGGAGATATAAATAAGGAACATATTGATATATTTATCCAAGCATTCAAAGAAACAATGAAAGAATTATAGTAGGAAAGGTGTGGTATTATGGGGTATCGTTTTAAATTAACAGAGAATAATGCTTTATTGAATTTCTCTGAAAGTTATTGTCACTCTTCGTTAGAGTTATTGGAATCAGAAGCATTCCATAGAATTTTGGAGGGTTATATTACTAATTTAAGAAAGAAGAATAATAGTATTTATTTATATTTAAGAAAAGCTAAAAATGATGATGAAAAAATTATTAGAGATTTAAAAATAATAGCAAAGCTATTAATGGTTATGAATGTCGAAGATATTTTGCATTATTATGATCGTTATCGTCCATATTTTGAAAATCGTGAAGCTTTTGTTACTGTTGTTGAAGAGTTTTATTTATATTGGAGAAGGTTACAACGTTATGCAATTGTTTTTAACGAACAAAAGCGAGCAGGATTTCAAAATGTACAGTTTGTCGATGCACAAAATAAATTAGAGGAATTAGTCTTATTAACATATCGTCAAATTGAAGAAACAATAATGGGATATCATCATAAGGTCTATCGTCAAATTACAGCTGGTGTAAATGCTGGGTTGATTGTCAGCAAATTACGCACCTATTTACCATATGAGTATCGTGAGTTAGATAATGTTCCATTCATTGAATCTGTGATTATACATCCTCCATTTATTACCTATAGTAAACGAAATAAAAGAGATGGTATTTTCCCAGAAACAAATAAAAATCCAATTGATGGTAAAAAATTTGATGAAGAAGAATGGTTCTGCTATCCTGCTAAGGTAGGAGATTTACTAGCCTTTATTTATTTTAATATACATTATATGGCACAGGGGGTTACGCTATGTAACTTGTTTGAGTTAGCAGAAGAGGAAGATTATCGTAATCGTAAACCAGATATTTTATATGTTTATGGTTATGAAGATGGAGAAATGAATCAATCCTTCTATCAAGATAATAAAAATGATATGGTCGTGGCTTGTTTATCAAGATCTGATGAGTTTGACTATTTTGGATATATGAAGAAAATGGTGTTAACATTACATAATATAAGAAAAATCAATCAAGAAGAATTACCAATCCATGGAGCAATGGTTCAAGTAACATTACATTCTGGTGTGACAAAGAATATTGTTGTTATGGGGGATAGTGGAGCTGGTAAATCAGAAACGATTGAACAAATAAAGGTATATGGAAGTTCTTATATTCGAGATTTAAAAACAATTTATGATGATATGGGATTGTTATCAAAAGATGAAAATGGAGTGATTAAAACCTCTGGAACAGAGATTGGAGCATTTGTTCGTTTAGATGATTTAGATGCTGGTTATGGATATAAAGAATTAGATAGATCTGTATTTATGAATCCAGATAAAATCAATGCTAGAATTGTTATTCCGATTACAAGCTATAAAGATGTAGTAAACAAACATGATGTTGATTTATTCTTATATGCAAATAACTATGATGAGAGTAAAGAATCATTAATATTCTTTGATTCGATTGAAGAATCATTAAAAGTATTTCGGGCTGGAAGTCGTATGGCGAAAGGGACAACAACAGAATATGGTTTAGTTGATAGTTATTTTGCAAATCCATTTGGACCTGTTCAAAGAGAAGAACAAACAGATAAAATTTTGGTTGATTATTTTGAAAGTATGTTTGAACAAGGAATTAAAGTAGGAGAACTAAGAACTCGTTTAGGAATTGCTGGAAATGAACATAAAGGACCAAAGCAAGCTGCAATTGCTATTTTGGAATATATTACAGGTGAAAAACTAAATATAAAATTAGATACATAGTAATCAATTAAAAAAGTGCTAAAATATAGTGATATATTTAGTACTTTTTAGTGTGTATTTATATTTAATTATGAAATGTTATAGTATTATTTCTAACAGCTTTGCTTTGCATTCAATGTTGATGGAAGTTTGCTTATCGATAACTTCTCCATCAATATGTATAAAGGATGGCAAAGAAGATTGAATACTAATGTTTTTTCCATTGAACATATGAACCCCTTTTACTTTTGTATGTAAGCCTAAAAAAGCGGTTGGTAGTAGGAAAACGAGTACTATCTTAGGGATTCCTTGCACAATGCAGATATCAACTAAACCATCATCTAATTTTGCATTAGGAGTAAACTTAAAACCACCACCTTCAAATTTATTGTTTAATAGACAAGCAAAATAACAGTTTGAATAATGATATTGTTGCTTATCGATGGTTAATGAAATCTTGGTTGTTTGATAAGAAAATAAGGTTCTAAGAGCAATATATAGATAGATTAGTTTGCCTAGTTTCAGATGATTAAGAAATCCTTTAGTGTTTGATTGATTTGAATAATAACAAACCGAAGCATCAAATCCAATTCCTGAACTGCCAATAAAACGTTTTGTCGTATTTTGATAATGCAAATATCCAATATCTATTTTGTTGGTCGTATTAGAATGTAGAATTTTTTCTAATGCTTTATCCGGTTTATTAGGAATATTTAAACCTTTTGCAAAATCATTGCTAGAACCAGAGGGAATATAACCTAACATAACTTGATCAAAATCATTAATTCCATTAATTACTTCATTTAGTGTTCCATCTCCTCCTAAAACAATTAATTTACAGTTTCTATGGTTGGTCGTTATTTCTTTTGTGATAGCAACGGCATGCTCTTCATATTCAGTAAAATAAGATTGATAATCTATCTTTTTATTAATTAATATTTGTTCTATCTGTTTCCAAGCCTTTAATCCTTTTCCAGATTTAGAATGTGGATTAACAATGATATGATACATACATTGGATTCCTCCCCTTACTACTTATATTTTAACAAGAAAAGACAAAAATACAAGTAGAATGGAGTATAACTGTATATATTAAACGACTATTTGGTATTCAAAAATGGATGGATCATATATTTCAGATTCCATCCATTTACTTTTTTATTATGAATCTAATCAAAACTTAATAAGCGATACCTTGAGCAACCATTGCTTCAACAACTTTTTCAAAACCAGCGATATTTGCACCAGCTATTAAATTATAACCATAACCGTATTTTGCACTTGCTTCTTTACATGATCTATGGATATTAATCATAATTTGTTTAAGTTTTTCATCAACTTCTTGACTTGTCCAAGAATATCGCATACTATTTTGTGACATTTCTAGAGCACTAACTGCAACACCACCAGCATTCGCTGCTTTTCCAGGAGCAATAATACCTCCATTACTAGTAAAATACTCAATCGCTTCCTTTGTTGTTGGCATATTAGCACCTTCAATAATTAATGTAACACCATTGCTTACTAATACTTTTGCTTCTTCTAGAGATATTTCATTTTGAGTAGCACAAGGAATAGCGATATCTGCTTTCAATGACCATGGTTTTTGATTTGCAATAAATGTACAACCAAATTCTTTGGCATAATCCTCTAATTTCACATCATTTGAAGTACGGATTTTTACTAAGAAATCAATCTTTTCATCTGAAGTTATTCCATCTTCATCATATATATAACCATCTCTACCTGAAATACTAATGACTTTAGCCCCCATATCTCTTGCTTTTAAGCATACACCCCAAGCAACATTACCATATCCAGAAACAACAATCGTTTTCCCTTCCATAGTATCATTTTTTTCATTTATTATTTGTTCTGCAAAATACATAGCACCATAACCAGTCGCTTCTGGACGAATTAAACTACCACCAAATGCCAAAGGTTTACCAGTTAAGACACCATTTTGATAGGCACCCTTGATTTTACGATACTGTCCATATAAATAACCAATTTCTCTACCACCAACACCAATATCGCCGGCAGGAACATCTACATCTGGCCCAATATGTCGGTACAATTCATTCATAAAAGATTGGCAGAAACGCATAATTTCTTGATCACTTTTACCTTGTGGATTAAAGTCACTTCCACCTTTTCCTCCACCGATTGGTAAGCCAGTTAATGAGTTTTTAAAAACTTGTTCAAAGCCTAAGAATTTAATAATTCCTAAGTATACGGAAGGATGGAAACGCAACCCCCCTTTATAAGGGCCAATTGCACCATTAAATTGCACACGATATCCACGGTTTACTTGTACTTGACCTTGATCGTCTACCCATGGCACTTTAAACATAATCACTCTTTCAGGCTCAATTAAACGTTCTAATATTGCTAATTTTTGATATTCAGGATGTGCATCGATGACGGGTTTTAATGATTCCAAAACCTCTTCAACTGCCTGTAAAAATTCAGGCTCACTTACATTTTTTTCCTTTGTTTGTGTTAATACTTGTTGGATATAATCCATAATACAACCCCCTTTACATACGACATTATACACTATATTTATAAAAAATTAAAGTTTTTTTTAAAAATATGCTAAAAACCTAAAAAAGGATTCGATTTTGCTATAGTTTATTTTTCTTGATTTATTTCCATGTTTTGGTACAATTAAGTAGGTGATAGTATGAGGTTTAAGGAATTTAGAGGTTTTTTATTATCTAGTGGCTTATTAGCTATTGATATATCTTTATTGGTTATCTCCTTTGTACAACTTGATAAAACTAAGATTATTTTGTGCATAGGTTTATTATTATTTATTGTAGTGACATATTTTACTCAATATTTTATTCGTATCTATGATGAATATATGATGATTTATGTGTTTAGAGGGATTGGATTATTACCGCAGATCATTGATTTTAAAAATATTGAAGTAGTAAAACAAATATCAAAAAGAAAAGTCTCTATTCATACAAAAAATAAAAAAGTATATCATGTATATATATTCAATAGTACAAAATTAATGATGTATTTAAAAGGTAAAAAGCTTACCATTGAAAGTGTGATATTATGAAATTTATTAATCATGTAGTGAAGATTGACGAGCAAACACAATCAGAAGAAATCATACGACAGAAGTATGGTTCTTTTGTTAGTGTTTTTAGTATAATCAGTAATGTTTTACTGTTTGTTTTAAAATTTATTGTAGGAATTATCTCTAATAGTGTTTCTATTAAAAATGATGCCTTTAATAATTTAAGTGATGCAATGAGTAACATCTCTAGCTTGGTTGGATTTGTGATTTCAAACCGACACGCAGATAAAGATCATCCATATGGTCATGGTAGAAGTGAATACATAGCAGGGATGATTATTTCTTTTTTAATTTTATTAGTTGGATTTCAATCGTTATTGGAATCAATTAATAAAATAATCACCCCAGAAGTTATTAAATTTAATTATCCTACATTGATTGTTTTACTATTTTCGATTGTCGTTAAATTGATAATGGCGATAATCAATAAGAGATTAGGAAATAGAATACGTTCTACCACTTTATTAGCAGCCAGTAAAGATAGTTTAAATGATGTTCTTGCAACAAGTGCGACCTTAGTTTCTTTAGTAGCATCTTTATATAGTAATGTTTCGATTGATGGTTATATGGGTGTATTAGTTTCTATCTTTATTCTTAAATCTGGAATTGAAGTATTCAAAGATACCTCTTCACCATTACTAGGACAAAATCCGAATTCTGAATTTATGAATGAAATTATTGAATTTGTGACTAGTTTTGATAAAGTACTAGGAGTTCATGATCTAATGGTTCATGATTATGGTGTTACACAAAAATTTATCACATTGCATGTAGAGGTAGCTAGCGATTGTAATTTAGTAGAAATTCATAATGTGATTGATGAAATTGAAAGGAAAATGCAAGAAAAGTTTCATATGATTACAACGATTCATTATGATCCTATTGATGTAGATGATGAATATACCAATCAGCTACGTAGCAAAATTGAAGCATTTTTACTAACGATTGATTCAAACTATAGTATGCACGATTTTAGAATTATTAAAGGAAAAAAGCATATAAGAATTATCTTTGATGTTGTCATACCAATTGATGACTATCGAAATGAAGAAGAAATTAAGAAAATTTTAGAAGAAAAAATCACAAACATGGATGATTGTTTTGAATCACTGATTTGTGTTGAACATAGTTATGTTAATTTAGAAGAAGAGTAGGTGTGTCAAGATGGAAAAGTTATCAGATCTAATCAATATTGGAAAAGAAGTAGAAAAACAATTACAACAAGTTGGTATCACGAATAAAGATGCTTTAGAAAGTATTGGTAGTAAAGAAGCCTGGCTTAACATTCAAAGTATTGATTCTAGTGCATGTATCAATCGTTTAATGGCTTTAGAAGGAGCCATTCAAGGAGTTCGTTGGCATGATCTAGATAGTCAAACAAAAGAGAATTTAAAGGACTTTTATAATAAACATAAATTAAAATAAGCGTTAATAAATAAAAAAGAAAGCACCTAAATAGGTGTTTTTCCATAAGGAAGCGTGTAACAACTACTTATTTAGTAAGCATCGTGATTGTGTGCCCAATCTGCGACGCGCAGAGATAACCATAAATTTGGGATTTCCCCTAAAACCCTATATCAAATCTTAACACATCGAAAAAGATTAATGGTTTATTTTCAACTTGTATTCTATTATATCATATAGTATACTGCAAATATAAACAGTATCTATATTGGTGGAGGAAAAAAACAATGACTGAAAAAAGAATTGAAGATGTTTTCAGTGAATTTCTGATCGGTGATACATTGAAAAATGCATTAGATTTCGCGGAATTTTTAAGGGCAAATGAAATGATCTATGATGGAAAATATGAAATCCACTACAAGGACAAGCTTGTGTGTTACATAGATACGCCAAACGAGCTGCATAGGTGGTGGAGGGTTTGGACTGTGGGCGATTATAGTAACGAATATGAGGGTTTTTTGATAGATGAGCACACGAAAGAAATCGCTTGGGCAAATGTCGTGAAATGTGGGAACTGCGATGATGTCGATTGCGACCCGGAGAAAAACGGAAGTGATATTCGGGAAAGAATTTACTAATGTTTGTAATGGCGTTGACAACCTCGCCATGCGATTTACAAATCCTGATGCCGAGGTATTGGAGTGTGCGAAAAAAATGGTTGATATGAGAAAGTATGCTATTGTTAATAAAGCAGTATAAGCATGAGTAGAAGGGAAAGCACCTAAATGGGTGTTTTTTTAAATTATTAGAACTGGGAATCATGAAGAACTAGCAATTAAACTAGCTGAGCCAACAAGAGAAGGCTATATATTTGGAGGTTGGTATATCGATAGTTTTATTTGACTTAAGAACTGCTTTAGGGTATACAAAAAAAACGATGGTTTCTCATCTAATGGTTCAAAGAACCTATTTAGAATCATCGTTTTTTTAGACATCATCTCTATAGTATAGAAATGCTCTAATAGAATTGTAATTAGGATGTTTTGAGGAAATATATGTAAGTAAGCTATCCATAATTTTGTTTTACTTTATGTATTTGTTACGAATATAGTCTTGATTGAATTCAGTTGATAGTATATCCATTGCAATGATATCATGATATCTTCCATTTAAAAATTTAGCCTCTCTACGTCTACCAATTTCTTTAAAACCAACGTTTTTATAGCAATTGATGCCTTGTTCATTATAAGCAAATACATTCAACATAATATTATGTAAATTCATATAGTTAAATCCATAATCTAATAACAATCGTAAAGCTTCGCTTCCATATCCTTTACCACGATGTTTTTCTTCACCTATGAAAATTCCAATTTCTCCATTACGATCTAATTGATTAACCGCATTAAATGTACAATTTCCAATAATTTCATCGCTCTTTAAAAGCACAATAGAAAATTGATGTTTTCCTGTTTTTAATGCATCTTGCACCCATTCATTTTCATTTGTATAGTTATATATTTTTGCTGTATTGCCTAAATTATCACTAATCTTTAAGTCACTCATCCAT